>OLPN01001338.1_pt1 | contig 22483 bp, 26 predicted proteins | sample 1672601 | NCBI WGS metagenome assembly OLPN01 (sample SAMEA3136704, study PRJEB25190) | human gut metagenome | reverse complement strand
GCGTGATGACGAGGATATGGCACAGCTCATTGAGAGTATTAAGGAACGAGGGGTAATCACTCCGGCGACGGTAAGGCAGAAAGAGGACGGCAGATACGAACTCATTTCAGGACACAGGCGAAAGCGAGCCTGTGAGCTTGCCGGGTTTGATACGCTCCGTTGTGAAGTCGTTGAACTGAACCGAGACGAAGCCACGATTTTAATGGTTGAGAGCAACTACCAAAGGTCGCAGATACTTCCCTCGGAAAAAGCCTATGCCTACAAAATGCGTTTGGAAGCAATGAAAAGGCAAGGAGAACGCACGGATTTAACTTGTGACCCACTGGGGGACAAGTTGGTGGGAACAAAATCTGTAATGTTGTTAGCTGATAAATCAGATGACAGCAAAACGCAGATTCAGCGATATATTCGCCTTACAAACCTTGTTCCCGAACTTTTGGAATATGTGGACGAGGGGCGAATTAAAATGCGACCGGCGGTTGAATTGTCTTTTCTCGATGAGGACAGTCAGCGTGATGTGGTTGATGAAATCGACCTGAACGACGCAACCCCGTCCCACGACCAAACAATCCGTATGCGAAAGTTCTTTGAGGAGGGCAAGCTAACAACCGAAGCAATCCAAGCGATTATGTCGGAGGAAAAACCAAACCAAAGGGAGAAAATTGTTTTGAGGGGCGACAGGGTTCGACAGCTTATCCCGAAGAATATTCCCATAAGCCAAACGGAGGATTTTGTGTGCAAGGCGTTGGAGCATTACAACAAGTTTCTGCGAAGCAGAGCCGACCGTGACAGCCGATAGCCTTCCCCCTTTCTCACACTCTAACCCCTATATATACCGGCTATTAACCTGCTGAAAAATATACTCTATCTCCCTTGAGTATATCTATCTCTAATAACATATAGCTGTCTATAAAAGGGTTCGCACATTTGGAGTAAAAGCAAAATGTCTGCTACGATAAAAAGTTCACCTATTCGCACCTTTGATGTTTTTTGCCTGATTGAGTACGATTAAGGCGAAAGGAGCGATGGATATGAAAAACAGGCTAATACCTTGTGTTCTTGCCTGCCTGATGATTTTTCTCGTAGGTTGTAGCGGTAACACAGCCAAAGAAGCTGCACAGGAGATAACGAAAACAGAGACTTCTTTTCCGGCTGGTAATACCGAAACAAATTCACAGGAAGAAACGGCAGAAGAACCGGAAAGCACGGCTGTTCAGGAAGATACACCGTTTACGGCAGAAGAAAGCCAGTCAACCGCTGAAAGTCAAACGGCTGAGACTGTTCAGACAAAACCGGCGGAAGAAAAAACGGCTGATACTCCCGCAACCGAAAAGCCAAAGGCAGAGCCACCAAAGCAGACAACCACGCAGGCTGAATCCGAAAAACATACGGAACAGCCGAAAGAACAGACAACTGCCGAACAAAAGCCGGTTGAAAAGCCGACTGAAAAGCCGGCAGAACCGAAACCGACAGAGCCGCCCAAGCAGACATTCGATGTCAGCCCTTATGTAAGTTACGCAAAAGAGTATGCGGTAAGCATAGGACTTTCTCTTGACAGCACGGCGACAGAATGTTGGGACAATCCCATATCCGCAAATCCTAACCGAAGCGGTATCAAGTCTGATATTGAGAGCAGACTTAACCGATACAAGAACAGCGAGGGTTTTACCGCTGTGTGGATATGGACAGAAAAGCTATCCGATACGGAGTACAACATCTATATCGGCTACTGCTAAAACAAAATAATTTTAAGCAGACGCACTGAGTAAAATCGGTGCGTTTTTGCATTTCAAGGAGGAAAACGCAATGGTTAAAACAAAATTCAAGAAAGCCGTCTCGCTTATGTTGGCGGCGGTTATGAGCCTTACTGCTTTTATGGGCATTGGGGCAACGACAGCCTTTGCAGCCGTTGGAGAAAAAGCCGATGTGTACCTCGTCGATTATCCCCGAAGCGGAGATACCAATAACAACGGCGAATGGGGACACGGCAATCTCAACTATATGAACGGTTGGAAAGGCTTGTCCACGAAATATACGGGACTTCGTGCAATGGGTTCGTATTCGGGTAATATCGCCTACTGTATTGAACCGGGTACAGTTCAGCGGACTGGAGACACTCTCACCGAAAAGGACGAGAACTTCTTCAACAACATCAGCCCGAACGGTACGATTTCCGGCGATGATATTCGCCTGCTTATCGGTCGTATCTTGCAGTACGGCTATCGTGGAGGTATTTCGACAAGCTGGAAGTCTCAGAATGAAAGCGACGCCAACTGTATCGCACACGCTTATGCCACTCAGATTTTGATTTGGGAAACGATTGTCGGCGAAAGAGACGCAGGCTTCAATCACGTTTCTACCGGCGGGTACAATGCCGTGCTTGAATGTGTAAGCTCTGCACACCCACTTCGCAGTAAAATCTTGTCTTACTACAACAGTATGGTAACAAGTGTTCAGAATCACACCAAAGTGCCGAGCTTCTGCACAAGGTCAAGCGGTTCTGCAAAGGTAAACGAGCTTGAATGGAACGGAAGCAAGTATGTTGCTAAATATCTCCGGAGAGGAAAATGCCGATGTGATTTATCAGCCTGTCTATGAAGTGAAAGGTCTTGCAGGTGCGGTTTATGAGATTACCCCAGCAGAAGATATTATCACTCCTGACGGAACACTCCGTTATGCAAAGGGCGAGGTCGTAGATACTGTTACCACAGACGAAAACGGACTTGCCAAGAGCAAGGAACTTTACCTCGGCAGATATACGGTGGTTGAAATTACCGCACCGGAGGGTATGGTTATCAACAAGGAAGCACACGAGGTCGAGTTGACCTACGCAGGTCAGGAAGTTGCCGTGACCGAAACCGCAACCAGCTTTGTAAACGAGAGACAAAAGGTTACGGTAAGTCTTGAAAAGACTATTGAAAAGAACGACATCTTCAACATCGGTAACGGCGATGAAATGAAGAATATCAGCTTCGGACTTTTCGCCGCAGAGGAGCTTGTTTCCGCAAGCGGTACTTCTATCCCGGCAGACGGTCTGATTGAGATTATCTCTCTTTCCGAAAACGGCAAGGCTGTTATCAAGACCGACCTTCCTTTCGGAAGCTACTATGTAAAGGAGCTTGCAGCCGATGAGCATTATATCCTTTCCGACAGCAAGTATCCGTTCACTTTCAGCTATGCGGGACAGGATACCGAAACAGTTGAGATTGCAGTCAATGAGGGCAAGCCGATTGAAAACAAGCTCATTTACGGTTCTGTATCCGGTAAGAAGATTACCGAAAACGGCGAAGAACTCGGCGGTGCAGTTATCGGTCTGTTTAAGGCTGATGAAACCGTATTTACAAAAGAAAATGCTTTGATGACTGCTACCTCTGAAAATGACGGTAGCTTTTCTTTTGACAAAGTACCGTATGGAAACTGGATTGTAAGAGAAATCGAGCAGCCGGAGGGCTTCGTGCTTGATGAAACTTCTTATGAAGTTAAAATCTCCGAGGTCGCTCAGGTCATTGAGGTCGAAATCGTCAATGAGTATGTTCACGGCAATATCAAGTTGACTAAGGTCGATGAAGATTACCCGGACAACAAGCTGACGGGTGCAACCTTTGAGGTTTACAAAGATGTAAACGGCGACGGCAAACTGGACGACGGCGACGAGCTTATCGGAACGCTCTCCGAAACCTCTACCGGTATTTACGAGATGAAGGAGCTTCTCTACGGAAAATACCTTGTAAGAGAAACCAAAGCACCGGAGGGCTTCGAGCTTGATAAGGGCGTGTACTCCGTATTCATTGAGGAAGATGAAATGACCTATGAGGTAGAAAACAAAGCGGGTGTCGGATTTATCAACACAGCTATGAAAGGAAACCTGAAAATCGTCAAGACTTCCTCTGACGGTAAGGTTGAGGGATTCACTTTCAGAGTTACGGGAGTAAACGGTTATGACCGCAGCTTCACGACCGATAAGAACGGCGAAATCATTATCGAGGGACTTCGTATCGGCGATTACACCATTTCCGAGGTTCAGGATACCTAAAGATATCGCACTCGCTGTCCAATAGAACGGACATACCCTACAATACCATTTTTCCTCTTCACTATCAAGAGGTTGAAGGCCCCCGACATCGTTATGGATGCCGGGGGCTTCTTGTTAGCTCACTTGCACATACTGAGTTTCGATGACTTCACTGGGAGGCACGGAAGCAAAGGGCTGTCGGGACCATGCGGGGGCCATAACAGGAAGCAGAGAGCCGGACTCGGCCAGTTCATAGGCACGCAGCATATCTTCCGCAGACAGGTTCGGGGTCCGGGTACGAGGCGGTGCAATCTTGGTCAGATCAAAGATGATCGCGCCCTGCTCAGGCCAGGGCACGCCATAGAACCGGCGCGGCGTCTTCGCGGTTTCCCAGCCCAGCTTGCTCCGGATGATGTGGGTGAGCATCCGGTTACTCACAGTCGTCCACTTTTTTTGACCTTTCAGATCATCGGCAGTGCGACCGGCCATAAAGGGCACGGCGCACTTGTCCTTCGGATCACAGGCCTGAATGGCCAGCGTGCAGCCATCCGAGCTGATCAGCAGACGAATATGCTCCGGATAGCCCAACTCAGCGGCACTCAGATTATTGAACCGGATGCTCGAGTGGGCGATGCGCGCCTCAGCGGCGCTGAAGGTGCGAAGGGTCGGGTTGACAATGCGGAATTCAGACATGCAGGCATTCATACATCAATGTCCTCCTTGAATAGTATCGGATGTAGTGAGGAGAGAATTCCCTCTCCAGTAATTTCTTCGAGAATAACAGCTTCGCGATCGGGCATAGAGATCCGGTTCTTTGCCTCACGCCACTCCTCCTTGGAGATCAGAGGCGGGTGAACATCACGCATCCGGTACCGTTCCACCTGGCCCAGATTGCGAACGCGCTTGTGAGCGAACAGGTCTACACATAGGCTCTTTTGCATAATCACATCTCCACAGTATCGGTCGTTGCCGAGAATGTAGGTGACGGAAGAGATCGTCCAGCACGGCTTCTTTCCGGTGGGAGTGGGGATACCTTCGTGCGTCAGTATCTTTGCGATCTCATATGGGGTTTTACCCCCGAGATAGAAGGCGAAGATCCGAATAACTACACCGGCTTCCTCCTCATCCACGACAAGCTTGCCATCAACATTCTGATATCCGTAGGGCTTGACTAGTTTGGGAATGCCCTTAGCAAATCGCTGTCGGATACCCCAGGCAACGCTGATGGACTTGTTGACGCTCTCGTCCTGTGCAAATGCGGCCAAAACGGTTAGGAGCAGTTCGCCATTTTGGGATAGCGTGTTGATGTTCTCTGTTTCAAAGTAGATGCCGACGGGTGGCGATAGGGCTCTCAGGTCACGGGCGTACTTGATGCAGTCCACGACATTACGGGCAAAACGGCTGACAGACTTTGTGACGATGAGGTCGATCTTGCCAGCCTTACAGTCCTCAATCATGTTGTTGAAGTCCTTGCGGTTCTTCACCGAAGTTGCTGAGATGCCTTCATCGGCATAGATGCGAACCAGCGTCCAATTCGGGTGCTTGGCAATGTACTCGTTGTAGTACTGTTGCTGGATTTCAAAACTCTCTGCCTGCATTTCGGACATCGTACTGACTCGGCAGTACGGAGCAACCCGATAGATAACATCGTCGGAATGCTGAGGAGCCATGTCCTCTCGGGCAGGCATTCGCTCTACCTGTTTCCCATCATGGAACGCCTCGCGGATCCTTTGCTTGCGATTCTCGTTTTTACTTTCCTGGGCCAAAATCGTTTTCTCCTTCCTTATGGTATCTGGAATAGAAGAAGGCGTGAGGCGGGGGCAGCTGGATCTTTCCCTGAGGGGTATAGACCCTGATCCCATGCCGGTTCAGCTTCTGGCCAATCAAGGTGTAGCCCTCAGTGCTCCTTGATAATCTGGATGGATCAACAATCAGCACGCAATCATAGGCGCCGTGTTTTCCATCTCGGATCAGCGTTTTGATGCTCTGCCGCTGCGGGTCAGTGCCACTTTCAAAAACAGTCACTTCTGCCACGACGGTAAGGCCGAGATCCTCAGCAGCCTTTCGCAGCATCTCAAGTTGGCTGTTCATGGCTATTTGGTTGGGTTCATTTGCGGTGCCGCCAATGCGGCAATATATGCAACAACGACTCATTCGCTTTCGTCCTCCAATTCATATTTCCGTACAAGACGGTAGAATGTAGATGCGCTGATCCCGAGCTGTTTATAGCACTGGACAGCGGTGATTTGGCCCTGCTTCCACTGGGGGTAGTAGGTATCCCAGCCTTCGACGGTGCATCGTGGCCGGCCAAACTTGACGCCTTTTAGGTGTGCAGCGGCAATGCCCTCTGCCTGTGCCTTAGACTTGGTATCGACCTCGAGCTGTGCTCCAAAAGAGAGCACAGCGAGGACGATATCGGTGATGACGCTGCCAAGCAGGTCCTTATATTGGGTGGTGTCGAGGATGGGGGTGTCCAGAACAACGATATCAACACCAAGAGTCTTTGTGAGAAACTCCCATTCCGCGCGGATGGCAGAGTAGTTGCGACCGAAGCGGTCGATGCTTTTGACAACTAACACATCTCCTTTTCGCAAGATGGTGTTGCGCAGGGCCAAATAGTTGGTTCTCTCAAAGCTGCGGCCACTCTGCTTGTCCACATAGATATCACGCTCTTCGATCCCAGACTCCAGGAGTTCCAGAACCTGTCGGTCCTCATTCTGATCCGTGGTGGACACGCGAGCGTAACCAAAGCGTTTGTTACTCATATGCTCACCCCTTGGTCCGGAACATTCCCATAACGCCACCGAGCTCGGCGAGGTCATCTGCAGCAAGGCTTGATCCATTTGTCTCCGGAGCCGGAGTTTGCGCCGAGATCTGCAACTCGCCGCTGGAGATCATTTCGGTAATGATCTCCTTCACAGTGCTTGCAATCCACTCCTTGCTATGCTCATCAGCAACCTCAGGGCAGCTGGTGTAGTGTAGTATGGCGCTTACAACCAATTCAGACATACTGCGTGGTCGCTGGCGAAGGATTTCCAGAGCACGCCGGTGCCGAAAGTCCATCTCATTGAACTGAAGGACCACACGGGCCTTTTTATTGCTGCCCATTTGCCGCCACCTCACTCTGGTAGAGGAGCTCATAGCCGCGAGCATTGGCATGAATATCCTCGATGAAAATGGGGAAAGCTACTTTGTTACCGCGTTCGATCATTCCACGCAGGAGCAAGGAACCGCCACCAGCAAAGACGCATTTACTGGTGGAGACATCAACGCCTCGCTCACGCAGGAAGTTGTAGAACTCCGTAAGGAAGTCATTGGTCATGGTACGGATCAACTGCTGTACCTCGCCGGGAAGGACGGTGGGTTGGTTTCGGATGACCTCGTCGATATCGCAGTCTTCCAGGATCCGGGCATAGAGCGCATTACACTTGCTTGCGATACCGTTGTAGAGGGTAATGACACCCTTCTCGAAGCTCTCTACCACCGCCAGATCCGGATGGCCGCTGCGCAGCTTCAGGACATCGATGGTAAAGCCGCCAATGTCAATGATATAGGCGACGGAATGAGCTTTCAGCGTGCCGAACTGGGTAACGGCAGCCGCAAATGCCTGGGGATAGCTGAGTACCTTGCTGACCCGGATCGAGTAGTACTTTCCGTTATACTCAAAATCCACGATCTCGCGTCGGCGCAGGAAGTACTGCTCGAAACGGCTGTGCAGCTGCTCATAGTGTGCGGGAGGCAGACCCACAAGCAGGGTAATGTCAATGGGATCGAGTGTCTCGGGCACCTTGCGGCGCTCCAGCTCCTTGGTGATGGCAAAGAGGGTGAGGACATAGAAACGCTCATCCTCCGTCTTATCGCGGAGATAGGCGATGCGCTGCTCTGTCAGCGTATAGTACTTGTTGTTCCAGCAGATGTAGTCCGTTTTGAAGCCCTGGAGCCCCTCGGATACAATCAGGCCGGAAGTGAACAGCGCGTTGGGGGTCTTAATCGACTTATTGCCGTGATCGACAGAAATAATCATGGAAATTTACCTCCTTATCCGGTGAAACAAGGCGAGGCGAGAAGCCCCGCTTGATGTGTCTGTTAGTATTTACGCATAGTGTTTTCTTAGAACAACAACTACGCAAAATGTTTTTCTGCGTGTAGTTTAGTGGTCTTGCAGAAGACCCCGGAGCTTCTTGAGGGCTCCGTTGACCGACTTCAATGCAGCGTTCATATGGCAGCCTTCCCGCCTTGCAATCTCACGGATTGACATATTATCCATGAGCATACGGATGCGGCGCTGCTGGATGGGCGTCAACTGAGAAATCGCCGCATAGAGCTCTACGACCTGCTCGTCCCAGATCAGAGCGTCCTCAAGCTCGTTAAGCGTAAAGTGCTGCGGCATTTCCTCCAGATCGTCCATCGGGGTCCAGTCGCGGTGATATACTTCCTTTCGATGAATACGCTGAGTTTCGTTCTGCAGCGCACGCCATTCTTCGTACAGCTCATCGCTGACGGGAATTTCCTGATAAATGCCATAGTAGTCCTTGATTTTGATTGTCTTCATGTGTTACCTCCAAGTCGTTTCATTAGCGGATGCGGACGAACGACTTGAAGGGGGCGCACGGGCCCAGTAGCTGGCTCTTGACATGGATTACGCTCCCAATCAGGGCAACAAAAAAGCCGGCCACTCTCGTTTTCGAGAATGGTCGGCTCTTTGTTCCGGTATTGGCTGGCGCACAAGGGTATGAAAAAAGCCCCTCGGATCATAGACCCGAGAGGCTATAGGTGCTCCAGCATAATCCATTATACCGGCTGAGTCTCTACACTACAATTTCGTTTGGCTCTCAATTTCCTCCCAATTTTCTATCATGTTTTCTCTCATCTGACTGCCACATTGTCTCTCATTTGTCTCTCACGAGACTTCCACCTGAGCGGTGACGCTACCGCTTTGCTGCAGGTGCTCCCTGATGATCAGATCAGGGATTACGACACACCAGAGGCTTGCCGCATAGGCACGGATAGCTGGCTTGATGTGCCGATAGTATGTAGATGAGGAGATTCCGAGGTTGAGATATGCTTCCTCATTTGAGGTGCAGTAGACATCAAAGTACCTTGCCTGGAGGATGTTGAAATAGGTGCCTCCATTGGGCGGCGTGTCCTTCACGAGCACCAGGGCATCCTCCATAACGGACAGAAGCTGCATGGAGTGGCCCATCTCGGCAAGGCGATCGGCGATGCGTTTCCGGTCAGTGTCACGGTCATAGTCGATGGCCAGATTGATGAAGTCGGAGATGCTTTGCCGTCTACCTTCATAGCACTCTTCTTCCATCTCACCGATGCGAGAGGCAGTCCTTCGAACGGCGGGGCCGTAAATCTGGAGCAGCGCCAAAGTCTTATCAATATCCTCCTCGGTGAGGGTACTGGTGATGTCAAAGGTTTTCAAGTAGTTCTGGAATTTACTCATTATTCGTCCTTTCTGCCAGGCCTCTTTAATGGTAAAAGTTGAAGGAGCCAAGAACTTTGGCATAGGCCTTGGACTTATTGTGGAGGATGCGCTTTTCGCCGTCCGCCTTGACTTTACGATCTTTCAGGTAGAGATAGAGTGCGAAGGCTCCATTTTCCTTCACGACGATCAGGTCACCGTCATTGATCTCGGCTGCCCTCTGACAGAACAACACGCTGCCGGTGGAAATACCGTGCTCCTGATAACGATGTCCATCGGCCATAATGCAAAAACACTTTTTGGGAATCAGACCAGAAAATCCGTCGATCTGGATGGAGCCATAGCCATTGCTCAAAATGGGGTGTCTGGCTTGAGTCGTTTCAACTGCTGCGTTTATAGTCAATACCTCCTCAGTGATACATAACAGAGGGCATCTTGTATTCAACCTCCCGATGGGCAGGCATCTTCAGCCCCGTGGTGAGTGCGGCGAAATTGATGGAATGGAGGCCATAGCGGCGACGGATGTCTTCCATGGTGCGCTCCAGGATGAGGCGCTTGTTGTGCTTGGTAAAGTCTGACCAGAGATCGAGCTGGATCGGCGTGTCAGACGGGATAAGGTCGATTGCGCTGATGGTCAGAGACCGGATATTGTTGTTCCAGGTATGCTTCTTGCAGAACAGTTCAAAGCCTGCCGCTGCAATTTCCGTGTAGCTTTGCGTTGGAAATGTCAGTTTTCCTTGGTATTCCCGATGCGAGAGGGTGTTGTCGCGGACGCTGATGCGGACCCGTGTGGCAGCCAGCTTATTCTTCCGGAGCTTCAGCCCAACTTCCTGAGAAAGCTCCATGAGAACATGGCGCACTTCATCTTTCGAGAGCAAGTCATCCGTGCAGGTAATGCCGTGACCAACGCTTTTGATGGGGGGATCATAGTCGCAGGGCATCACGCGGGACTGATCAAGTCCATTGGCGAAGATCCACAGTTTCTCGCCGTTGATTCCGAGCAGTCGGACAAGCATCTGACGATCTGCTTTGGCCAGATCTCCGATGGTGTGGATCCCGTAGCACCGCAGCCTTTCTGTGGTGGCTCGTCCAACACAGAGAAGTTCCGACGCTGGCAAGGGCCAGATTTGCTCCTTGAAGGACGCTTCCGTGATTTCTGTTACGGCATCCGGTTTCTTCATATCGGATCCCAGCTTGGCGAAAATCTTATTGAAGCTGACCCCGATAGATACGGTAAGCCCTACTTCTTCCTTTACTGCCTTTCGGATCTCGTTGGCTATCTCGGCCGGTGTCTTATGTGCCAAAAGGGGCGAGCCGGTGAGCTCGATCCAACTCTCATCGATGCCGAAGGACTCCACTTCCGGGGAATACCGCAGATAGATTGCACGCACAATCCTGGAAAACTTCAGGTACTGATCCATGTGCGGAGGGACGATCGTTAATTGCGGACACTTTTGGCGCGCCTCCCAAATCACTTCACCTGTCTTCACCCCACACTGCTTTGCCAACTGATTCTTTGCAAGAACAATTCCATGACGATCCTCCGTGCTGCCGCAAACCGCAATGAACTTTCCACGCAATTCCGGATGCAGCATACATTCAATACTCGCATAGCAGTTATTGAGGTCGCTATGCAATACAACCCGACCTCCCATATTCGGTGTGCCTCCTGTCTGTGGCTTTTAAGAAAAGTTCCAATCAAGTTCCTAAAAGTTCCTATTGACAAGTTCTACTTTCCAGAATATAATGAGGCTAAAGTTCCAACCAAGTTCTAAATAGTTCCATAAAAGTTCTAACAACAAAATAGCAGGTCGAAGATAGGTTTGTCAATAGAACTTTCAAAAACTTTTCCCGATCTGCAGAAAGAGGCACAGTTATGAAAACGACTGGAGAAAAAATCAGAGAAGGCCGTGCAAACCTGGGCATTACCCAGACTGAGCTGGCCGAAAAGATTGGCGTTACGCTGCGCACGATCTCCAAATATGAAAAGCAGGGTGTGATGCCTCGTGGCGCCAATTTGCAAAAGCTGGCCGAGGTTCTCCATCGCATATCTGAGCAACGATGAGATCGTAGATCCCGCTTACGGACTCGAGGAATCTCCTTACATTGAGAGTGCTCGGGCAGTCTACGGTAAGAGAGGCGCCGCTGATGTCGAGCAACTACTGACTCAGACCAGAGCCCTCTTCGCCGGTGGCGATGTACCGGAGGAAGATAAGGAACTCTTCTTCCAGGCAGTCACCGAGGCTTATTTTGCCAACAAGCAGCGTGCCAGCGAGAAGTTCACCCGCAAGGATTATAAGAAATAAGCCGGATCATCTCTGTGTGTACGGATTATTGGACACCCCTTTTGGTACCTTTATGCTGTACGATAGGCTATTCTACTTCTGAAGTGAGGTGAGTGGATTGCTGACGATGGCGATTAAACAGGAAGCAAATCGTTTGAAAATGAAATACCAGACTACCGACCCGTATGATATTTGCACGAGCATGGACATCCAGGTAATAAAGCGGCCTATGGGCGCAAGCGCCCAGTCCTGCAAGGGCTTTTTCCTGGTTTCTTCTCGGTGCAAGCTGATCGTGATCAACAGTGATTTACCCGAAAGCATTCAACGGATTATCATAGCTCATGAGCTGGGACATGCTGTTCTTCACAGCGATTCGGCCATCAGCGCATTCCATGAGTTTGCGATGTTTGATGACACGGATCGTATGGAGTATGAGGCAAATGTGTTCGCTGCGGAGTTCATGCTGAGTGATGACGAGGTCATGGAGTCGCTGGAGATGCAGATGGACTTCTTCCAGATGGCCAGATGTCTGTATGTACCGCCCGAGCTGCTGGACTTCAAGCTGCGAATCTTGCAGCGGCAGGGCATCAAGATCAATGCCCCTTACATCGCACATGGGGATTTTCTCAAGCGCGATCTGGGGCAGCCTCTGAATTGAGTATGTTACCGGGGGCAGCATTTAAGGTCTATGTCAATGTTTTTGTAGAGCACACTACCGAGGGACTAATGCTTCCACGCACAATAGTCTGGGAAGATGGTCTGAAATATGACATAGACCGAGTGATTGATATTCGGCCTGCCTATGCAGCAAAGGCAGGTGGACAAGGCGACCGTTATACCATTCAGGTTAACGGAGCACGAACCTATCTATATTTTGAACGCTCCTCCAATCCGACCGACACGAAGATCGGGCGCTGGTTTGTTGAGCGTAAAGTGCCTTTGAAGGAATTTTTATGAGAACTGATGATAAAAAGCACCAATGCTGGTTGAACGAGGGTGAGACGATCCGCTCGTTCCATCCGGTGTTAGATTGTGCGCTTCGTGAGTTTGCGGACCACGACGCCTTTGTGAGCTTTATTTTTGAGATGGTTGATATTTTTTGATTTCGAGTAAGTGAGGAGGTAACAATGTATAGCGCTGCTATCCAGAGATATTTCAATGAGCACATCCATCTGCCGTATTCCTTCTTCCTGCAGCCTCAGCGTTTTATCCGACATGCACTCAAGAAGAAGGGTGCGTTCATGGCAACCGCATACAACTATGTCGAGCCCAGCGAGGCTGACAATGAAGACATTATCGAGTATCTTGCTACAGACTTCAATGTCATGGCCGGCAACACGGCTGGCCGGCTCTGCGTTTTAATGAAGCTTCCAGAGCCCACGATGCCTCTGCACTGTAAGATGATTGGTTGCTCCATCAAGCGGGATGGGAGCAATCCCATCTGGCGCACGATCGAGCTGACTGAGCAAGGGACTCTGCTCCTGTGTGGTTGGGGCGAAGGCCATACACATATGACGATTTGTGAGGTGGGCTCTGAGCCCGATCAATTCATTCCTCGCTTAACGCAGGAACTGGCCACTGCTACGGCTTTTTGGTCTCATGTCACTGGTACAGGTTTCCCTGTGGCTGGACGACCTTGATGAGATATCCCAAAAACTGAATAAAGACGGAAGGATCGATCTCTGTTGAATGGGATCGATCCTTTTTCGTCTGGAAAGCAGAATTAGGTATTCTGGCACGAGTAAAGCTCCAATGGTATTCTGACTCTGTACTTATTAGATTTCATCTCCGTTATGGAGCTTCATAAGCTGTGAGCCAACACATTCTGGCATTTCTGGGCGGACAATTTGTTTCGCCGCTCTCTTTGCGCTTTGATTTGAATTTTCAGATCAGAGCGCTCTTTTTTTGTCCAAATTCCGCATTGCGGGTTTGAGAATTATTTATTTGAAAGGTGGAACAAGCAAATGATGGAAAGCAAAGTATTCGCGGACAACTTCAGTCGTAGCTTCAGCGAGTCGGGGGACTTCTTTCAGTTTCTCAGCGCTCGGCAGGCCCGCAGCAAGTGGATGACAGCTCCGTCCAAGGAACTCCGGTTTGAGCCGGTGGAACGGGGATCCACGCTCGGAAATCTGTATATGCAGATCTACGACCACAACGGCGACGCAGATGTTCTGGAGGACACGATGGAGAATACCAGTCTCCTGTTGAAGGTGGATGGTAAGGACTACCCGGTCCGTTCCTGTGCTCTCAAGACCGTTCTGGAGCGTGCCCGCATCTCCGGTCATGCCCTCAACAAAGTCTCCAAAAGCGTATTCGCTGAGATTCTCAACTACTGCATGGGCGTTGCCTCCGGCGACAGCCTGATCAAAGTCGCAGATGAGAAGGTATCGGCAGTACACGGTGGAGATCCCAAGGACTACACGGTCATGGAGATGCTGCCCCTATTCAAAGCGACCAATGACTTCCTCAATCGAGAGTATCCCGGTAATCGCTTCATGACCGCCCACTTCGATCACTCTATCGCAACCGCTATCTGGTGCCTGGATGGCCAGGCAGACAAACTCCTTGATACATACCACCGGGAGATTGCCGCCAAAGGCCTGCGTGCCGACAAACTGGTTCCCGCACTGCGTTTCTCCACCTCCGATGTCGGCATGAGTGGAGCGAACCTCTATCCGATCTTCCTGGCCGGCGCAGAGTCCCGGATTATCCCACTGGGATATCCCATCCGACTGCTTTCTCGAACTGCACAAGAACGGATCTGGCATGGAGTACTTGCGCAGTTCGAGAAAGCAGTCGATAAGCAGGTTCAGCTCATGAACATCGAGATCCGCTATCCCGTTACTACCTTAATGCGGGTGCTGAAGCGGATCAAGGCGCCCAAGAAGGCTTCCTATGAGGCGATGGACTACTTTATGGCCATTCACGGTGATGCGCCCTGTACGGCGTATGACCTGTTCATGCAGATGAGCGATGTTATCTTCTCTGCCCAGTGTGACGGCGCATCCGGTATGCGCATTGCACAGCTTGAGGAGATCGTATCTCGGGCGCTGAATGTGAACTGGCACGAGTATGATCACCCTGGCGACTTCAAGTGGTGATTGCGATGGCCAAAGCTGTTTACTACCCGAAGGGTGAGAGGCAAAAGACCATCATCAAGCTTTTGAACTCTCTGGAAGGGCGCTATTCCAGGTGGGATATTTGGCAGGATTTCATTGTCCTGTCTGCCGTCAGCATTGCCAATGCTTTCGGTGGCCCATACAGAGAGCAACGCGAAGCGATGTATCTGGAGCGTAGCAAAAAATACTCAACCTCCGAGCTGGAAGTCTTAGCGCAGATGCTCGCCGAAGTTGTCGATGAGATGGAGCAAAATCCAGATCAGGATATGCTTGGCGAGCTGTTCATGGCATTGGGCCTTGCGAATGAGTGGAAGGGGCAGTTCTTTACACCCTATGACATCTGCAGAGCGATGGCAGCCATGAATCTGGGTGAGGATCTGAAAAGTCAGATAGAGGAAAAAGGCTGGGTATCTGTGAGTGATCCCGCCTGTGGGGCCGGCGCATTACTGCTTGCCTTCGCAAACGAGTGCAAAAGGAACCACATCAACTATCAGACTTCCGTTTTCTTTGTCGCGCAAGACATTGACTTCTTGGCGGGCTGCATGTGCTACATCCAGATGAGCCTACTCGGCTGTCCCGGCTATGTGGTCATTGACGATTCCATCCTCCATCCGGCGCAGAGCTACGATGAGGACGGACTTATCCCCAAGAACAGCCCCAATGTCTGGCTCACCCCGATGTATTTCAGGGATGTCTGGCATTGGCGGAGAATTTTCGCACAGCTGGACCTAATTACTCAGACAAAGGAGAGAACGCATGGAAAACCTGACATGTAAGGGACTGAGTGCCGCTCATCGGAGAATGCTGATCAAATGCATTACCGAAGAGATTGGCAGCATTCCTGAACCGGTGGAAATCGAGTTCATGGAGCCCATTCGACGGAAACAGTATTCATCGCTATGGTACGGCGGCCAGATCGCTGCCATTCGGGTTCACGGTTGCGTTTTTGAGGTCCATGCATTAGGCGATGTCTACGCATGGCTCTATGACAAGAGCGACCGCGATCGCGAACTGCTCTATGTGAAGGACAAGAACAACTCCGGCCGATTTGGATCGGATATCCAGCCTTATCTCAAGACTGACCGTGCTTTGGTAGCAGCAATCTGCAGGAAGCACAATCGGTATTGGATCGATATGGAGCATAACAACTGGTGGGAATGCTCTGTCTATACACCGGATGGAGTTTTCCATGATTTGATGTGGGTGCTGGATAGCGACCACATTTTCGCTGGAATCAGGGAGGTGTTCTGTCACATGGACGCAGTTCTGAAGGATCTCGGTGTCCCGGCGGGAAACGAGGGTTCGGAGGTGTCATCATGAGCAGTTTTCGAATTCCCTTGGTTTGGCAGATGTACGGGCATGTGGATGTAGAGGCTGATACCCTGGACGACGCTATCGAATACGCCTTGGGGCCGGATTGCCCGCTTCCTGAAGGCGAGTATGTAGATGACTCGATCCAGGTGGACGATCTGGTTTTGAACCAGGAGGCAACCCATGAAAGCCATCAATGAGCACTTTGAAGTTGGGCAGCAATACTATGCTCTCGTCAGTAAAGAGGTATTGGTGGTGTCTGAAGTTTTGCAGCCTGGAATGTACCCGTCAGGCTCCGGAGGATACCATACGCTCCGGTCGCCGATGGTTCGGTTCAGAAGTGAGAAGACTGGCTTAGTGCATACCTGCAGCCTTGAGCTGGCCAAGCATCTGCTGCTTGCCAAGCGACAGACAGCAAAAGAAAAAGGAGTTGGTTGATCATGAATAAGGCACGACGCTTCGTCATTGAGACTCCGCTTGGAAAGCTTGAGGTCTATGCCAAGCACGATAAGAGCGATTGTGCGGAAGACTATCCCGGCGTCTTTATCGACTTTGTACGCGAGGATGGCGCCACGGTCGTGCTGGCTTGTGTGGAGTATGATCCGGACAAAGATTTGCTCCAGACAGTCGTCTATGGCGATTGCGCATCGGACGAGCCAACAGCGATTGTTGAACACTACAACACTGATTTTGAAGAATGAGGAGGATCGATTATGCCTAATTGGGCGTTTGGAACTGTTAAGGTGACTGGTACTCGCGAGGGTGTCAAGTCTTTTGTGGAGCGTTTCATCAGCAGCGATGATCAATCAACTGTCCCCGGAAAGCGGTTTTTTGCCCGGAGCTTTTCCGAGCAGAAGCGAGAGCAGAGCGTCAAGGATGCCATGGAAGAATTCGAAGGGAAAGCAGATAACGAAACTGCTGAGCATTCCTTCCTCGTCATGTTTGCCTGGTCTGTTTGGTCCTGCATGATTGATGGTTACCCCCAGCGAAATGATGCCGAGTGCATCACGCTGAGTGAGGCCTGTATGGAGGATCATGTAGCTGTTGAAATCCGCTCTACGGAGACCGGAATGTGCTTTGAGGAACATGTCACCTGCGACGAGGATGGCAATCTCAACCATGCTGAACGAGACCTGAGCCGCTGCAAGTGTCGCAACTGCGGCGAGATCAGCCTCTTCGGATCCTTTGAGGATCTGGACGATGCTGAGTGCTCGGAATGCGGTGAACGTGGTTTCGACCGTTGTGAGGAGGAGTGAATTATGGCGCTGAATTTGAATTACAAACCCAATAAGCTGGTCGATATCACCACCCTCACTGAGGATCAGTGGTTGGACTGGCGGCGCAAAGGGATTGGCGGCAGCGATGTAGCTGTCGCCCTTAATTCCTCTCCGTATCGCACGGCCAGAGAGCTCTACTATGACAAGATCGGAGTGGTCATGGCAGATGAAGGCCCGGATAAGAGCATCACTTTCCAAATTGGGCATCTGCTCGAGGATGTGGTGGCTCAGATCTTCGCCAAGAAGACCGGCCTGTCTGTCTTTGAAGACCACTGGATGTACCAGCATCCTATTTTCCCGTTCCTGATTGCCGATGTAGACCGGTTCGTTATGCTTCCGGATGGTCGAAAGGCCATCCTCGAATGCAAAACCGCGCACTATGATATGCAGTTCAAGTGGGCGAATGGCTCTGTGCCACGCCATTATGAGCTGCAGGTGCGACACTACATGGCCGTCATGAACATCGATGTCGCCTTTATCGCATGCCTGTTTTCCAACAATGAGAACGACTTCGTATGGCAGAAGATTGAGCGCGACCTCGATGAGGAGGAGAATACGATTATGGAGCTGGAGGCGTTCTGGTGCAATCATGTTCTGGCTCGTGTTGAACCGCCTCTGGTAGAAAAGCCGGATGCAGTGCTGGAGTCCCTTCGTCGTTATTTCGGGCCGGCCGATAAGTCTGAGCCGAGTGTTGATTTGGACTGCAAGTTCCTTGGCAGCCTGAAAGAAATTCTGAACCTGAAGGAGGAAAAGAAGGTGATCGATGCGCAGTCCAAAGCATTGGAGACACGCATCAAGTCGCTCTACGCCCCCATTGTCGAGCAAATGGGGACTGCCTGTAAGGCGTCCTGTGAGCACGGCAGTGAGTGCTTCAGAGTAACCTACAATCCTCAATACAGGGAAGGGATCAACAAGGACAGGCTGTCAGCGCTGAGAGCCCAGTATCCGGAAATCTACGACGAGTTCGTCGATCAGACAGAATTGAGAATTTTCAAGGTGGTCAAGACGGCCATCGCATAAGGAGTGATCGAATGCTATGTCGATATGAGCGCACCATCTTCAAGTCGGATAAGGGCTTCTGCATCTTCTCCTACAGCACCGAGGATCAGTCAGTTCCCAAGGAAGCGCATAACCGATCGTTCTACCACGACGACAAGATCCACTTCACGGCAATCGGCTATCACCTTGTAGCCTCAAATGCCGTGGAAGTAGAACTTGATGGCACCTTGGAGAACTCGAAACATGGTCTTCAGCTATCGGTCTCAATGTGTAAGGAGATTGTTCCTACAAATCAGGCTGGTATCCTCGCATACCTGAGTAGTGGTGTGATTAAGGGCGTTGGCCCGGAGATTGCCAAAGCCATTGTTGCAAGGTTTGGGGATAAGACCATGGAGGTGCTGGACAAGGAGCCACAGAAGCTGCTGAGCATCAAGGGAATCGCCCAGAGGAAGCTCAAGGCCATCATCGCCTCCTATGAGGAGACAAAGGCCCTGAGCGACCTTATGATCTACTTGGCGCCGTTTGGTGTTTCAATGAAGAAGGCTGCGATGATCAAAGAAGAGTTCGGCGACAACAGCCTGAAGATCGTGAAGTCGGATCCCTTCCAGCTTTGTAAGATCAAAGGGTTTGGCTTTATGACCGTGGACTCGATTGCCCGCAAAACCAAGGTAAGCCTAAAGCATCCTATGCGATACTCCGGCGCAATCAATTATGTGCTGGATGAGGCCAGGGTATCTGGGCATCTCTTTCTCACCGTTGATGAGACCGTGGGTCAGTGCTATGACCTGCTCAACTCGGATTGTGAAGAAGAGGTGGTCTCCGAGGAGGAGATCCGACAGGCCATCTCCAATGAGCGTGTTGAGTCCCGTGTCTATGTTGAGGGATCTCGTGTGTACCTGAGCTATGAGCGTATGTGCGAAGTCAAAGCTGCCAAGCGGATTGTGTCCATGCTCCTCCAGGAAGGGTTCGATGAGATCCGTGACCTGGATGAAAAGATCGATCGGGCGGAGAAAAACTTGCATCAGAGACTGGCCCCTTCTCAGCGCAATGCTGTGAAGCTATGCTTGTCCTATCCCATATCCATCATGACTGGTGGACCGGGCAGCGGCAAGACGACGAGGCTAAGGTTTATCTTGGACATCTACCAGGCAGCGTTCCCGTCAAACGAGATCCTTTTGGCTGCACCCACCGGTAGAGCCAGTCGGCGAATGTCGGAGCAAACGGGCAAATATGCCTCCACGCTTCACTCTGCTCTTGGTCTGGTCACCGAAGAGGATAGTCCACTCAACGATACGGAAATGCTTTCTGCAGATCTTATCGTGGTGGATGAGTTCTCCATGGTGGATATGCGCCTTGCGTATGTGCTGATGGAGCGAATCAAGCCAGGAGCCCAACTGATCATCGTAGGTGATGCTGACCAGCTTCCATCTGTCGGTGCCGGCAATGTGTTACGGGAGATGATCCGTAGCGAGAAGGTGCCAACGGCAGTTTTGGAAACGGTATTCCGGCAGGCATCCAATAGTCGGATCATCACCAATGCCCATGCAATCAATCATAATGACACACATCTACAGTATGGGGATGACTTCCAGATGCTCGAAGTGCAAAACTCGGAAGAGGCAGCGCGGCTGGTCATTAAAAACTATCTGCGCGAAGTTGCAATTCATGGCATAGAGAATGTTCAGATCCTATCGCCGTTTCGGAAGCGTGGCGCTGTGGCGTCCAATGCATTGAACGAGACAATACGGGAACTCGTCAACCCTCCGAACAATCTGAAAAAGGAAATGAAGTGTGGCAGCCGGGTCTTCCGTGTGGGCGATCGCATTATGCAGACTGTAAACAGGATCAATGTGTCGAATGGCGATGTCGGTATCATAACCGACGTGGAGACAGAGGATGATGATACGATTGCGCGTGTCAAGCTTCTGGATGGGCGTGAGCTGAGCTATACGCAGGAAATGTTGGAGGACCTTGAGTTTTCCTACTGTACGACTATCCATAAGAGCCAAGGACAAGAGTATCCGGTCATCATCGTTCCTCTTCTGAAGGAGCACTATATCATGTTGCGGCGAAACCTGCTCTATACAGCGGTGACCAGAGCCAAGGCAAAGGTCATTCTGATTGGGCAGAAACAAGCCGTATTTATTGCGATCCACAAATGTGATGTGGGTCAACGGAACACTGTCCTCGCTGATCGAATCGTGGCTTACTACAACCGCGAGCTCAGCAAGCGAGTGACTTGATTTTTGGGAACCGGGGTGGTCAGAAGCCACCTCGTTTCTACATTTATTATGAAGGGAAGACTCAACATGAGTGAATTGAACACGAACGCGGTCCCGGCCATCAATGCCGTTGAAGGATTTAACCCTGCTGACTTTGTGCGTAACACCGTTGGAGAAGAAGGTGAAAACGATCTCTATTTGGATGTCAAGTACCGACTCCTCTGGTTCCGGCTGCACTGCCCGAACGGCAAGATTGATCCGGAGCTTGTACATCTAGACGAGAAGAGCGCTGTTGTCTGCTGCAAGGTCTACGCAGACAAGGCTGACCCTGCTGACCAGTTCATTGGGAAAGCCTACTCTCAGCGCTTTCCTACTGAGGAGCGTTTTGGAGATCGCTTCCTGGAGATAGCAGAAACGGTGGCAAAAGGGCGTGCGCTGGCCGATGCCGGCTATGGTACGCAGTTCTGCATGAATGGAGAAACCCTGGCGAGAATCATCGCTGACGCTCCCATCAAAATGCCGCCTGATGAAGACGCCGGACATCCGGGAAATGTAGCGGCCAGCTTTACTGCGCAGCCGATGCCTCCTGCAGTTCCGGCTCAGAGTGCTCCGGTGTCTCAGCCACCTCAGCAGATGCAGCCTCAGACACCCGCACAGCAGCCGAAAGCAGCTGCGCCTGAACCGCCCAAGACGGTTGATGAGTATATGAGAGTCATGACCATCGAGCAGGCCAAGGCCGTTAAGGTTGATTTCGGCCGCTTTAACGGTTGGACCCTGGGCGATATTGCCATGAAGAACCCCGGAGATTTGGCGTGGTATGTGAAGAACTATTCTGGCCATAACCTTGCACTCAAGGCAGGTGCCACAAAGCTGCTGGAAGCTGTTGGTCAGATGGCCAGCTGATTGGGCCCCTCACCGAGGGAGGTGATTGATGATGGGCAGAAAACCAGATCTGCCATGTGACATCGAACAGGTAATTGATTTGCTTGGAATTGAAGTAATCAGAGATACCGGCACGCAACTACATTGTAGGTGTCCATTCTGTGCAGATCGAAAAGCTCATATGAATGTGAAGATCCGAGACAATGTGTTTCGGTGCAACCGCTGCGGCAAAGGTGGGGGCATCCTCCACCTTTACGCAGAGTTTTGCGAAGTCACCCTCCATACGGCCTATGAGGAGCTTTGTAAGATATTCGGTCCCGACAGCAATGAAAAACCGCGCGAGTATAAGAGAAGGCGGAAGATAATTGAGACAGCGGAACTGCCGATAGCCTCGGCTGAGGTGCGAGATAACACCTATTCAAATCTGCTCTCACTTTTGACCCTGTGCCCCACACATCAAGCATCGCTGAAGGAACGAGGCCTGACCCGAGATGAGATTGACTGGCTTGGCTATCGAACAACCCCCACGACACGCCTGAGACGGATCGTGACTGAGTTGCTGGAGCGCGGCTGTGTCCTTGATGGTGTTCCTGGTTTCTATTGCCAGAAAGATACCGGGCAGTGGACGCTCGACATCAGAGGTTCTGGAATCATGCTTCCGGATCGAAATCTTAATGGGCAAATTGAGGCCATTCAGGTTCGACTCGATAAGGTTTATAACCAGAAGTTCTATAACCTAACGAGCATCGATCAGTACTATGGAACACAGTCCAAGTGCTGTCCACATTATGTCGGGGTTCACGAAGGCGACGAGGTAGTCTGTCTCACAGAAGGCGTGATGAAGGCAGATATTGCCTACAATTTTGCGCTTGGCACCTCATATGAAAGTGGTTTTGTCGACCTTACCGGAGTGCCAAGCTATTCCCAGTTCGAGCGTGCGCTTGA
>OLPN01001336.1_pt1 | contig 22496 bp, 18 predicted proteins | sample 1672601 | NCBI WGS metagenome assembly OLPN01 (sample SAMEA3136704, study PRJEB25190) | human gut metagenome | reverse complement strand
CCACCCACTGCTTATTGCTTTTCGCAACCCCGCAGGGGACTTACTTGATTTGGTTTAATTTACAGTTATGCTGTTCCTGATTATACCTGTCCTTTTTCTCCAGTGCAAGAAATTTTTGTCCATACACCGGTACGTTCAAAGTCTGCCGCTGCATTTCCCGCATTTTTCACAAGCTTTGGATCATATCCCAGCATATCCAGAAGACGGATGGCATTTCGTGTTGTTGCCCTTCCCGGTTGGAGGAGATAATTAAACACCACTTCCTGTTCCCTGACTTCCTCTTCGAAATGATAATTTGTATAAATTTCATCCAGAATATAGGAAATCTCAATATCATGGGTTGCCGCAAAAGAAAGCAGCCAGTTTCCCCGAAGTGCATTTAAGATCTGTGAGGAAGCCGCAATCCTCTCAATGGTGTTGGTTCCCCGGAGAACTTCATCGATCACACAGAGCAGCGGTTCTTTTTTCCGGCTTTCATCCAGGATCCGTTTCAGGGAACGAATCTCTACGATGAAATAACTTTCACCGCTGCTGATATCGTCCCTCAGAGCCATGGAAGTCATTACCTTCAGAAATGGTGCCCGACAGGAGGTTGCTGTGCAGGTGTGGATAGTCTGCGCAAGAATGCTGTTGATCGCCACATTTTTCAGAAATGTGGATTTGCCGGAAGCGTTGGAACCGGTAACCAGAGTGCCTCCCGTTGCAATGATACTGTTTGCCACCGGATTTCTGATCAGCGGATGGTAGAGATCTTCTGTTTTAAGCTGCACCGCCGTATCCGATTCTTCTGTCCACGGGACAAATTCCGGTATACACCAGAGTGTCAGTGTCCGGCGAAAAGAAGCTACGGAAATCAAAGCATCCAGTTCTCCGATATTATCAATCAGCAGCATGATCGTATCGGCCTTATCTTTTATTTCCTTTAATACGGAATTGTATGCCAGAATATCCACATGAAATACCATCCGCACATAACTCATCAGTAATTGGAAAGGGTCCCCGGAATCTGCATTTTTTCCGGTAATCAGAATGGCTTTTTTTCGGAAACGTCGGAATTCCTTTTTTCCTTCCGCAATCACTTCCATCTGTTTTCTGGCTTCCGGATATTTCACGATCTGCATCTGGTCTGCCGCTTCCAGCATTTTCAGAAGATGGTTAAAGCAGTCCATATAGGTTTCAATAACTTTCTGCCCTGCACTGGCATAATAAATTGAGATATTGGCGATCATCAGACACATAAACACCAGAAAGCCCACCATCGGATACAATGGAAGCAGCACAAAAATACTCAAAAGGAGTGCTGCCAGCATCAGAATATGGATTTTCATATTGATCACCGGTGCATCATTGAGGGCAAGAACTGTATCCGCCAGAGAACCAAGCCTTGTCTTCCCGATGGAAGCCAGGATCAGCTGAAGATCTGTCCGTTCCTTTTCATGGGTATCAAAAAAATGGATCAGTTTCTCACGTTCTTCCAGTTTTTCTTTGTTGAAAACAGGTCTTCGAAGCATATTATAGAGCACGTCTTCTCCAGGTGATGAAACCGTCTGATTGATCTGTATAAAAATCCGATCCATATCCAGGTCGTTCCAGGTAATATCATCAATATAAAATTTCCCGTTTTCTTTTCTGCGAAAATAGTGGGAGATACGCTCCAGATCATCCGGAGAGTATTCTCTTTCCGGGATTTTTCCAAAAATTCTCTTTATTCTGTTCTTTTGTGCTTTTTTCCACTTATGGTTGTTCCATGCCATCAGGATAATAAACAGTACAACGATTCCTGCTGCCCACAGGATCACCTGTAAATATGGATGCATATTTTTCCCTCCCTGTGTCTATGATAAAAAAAGCCCCTGTCAGCAGCTGTACTGCTGCTGACAGGGATAATGTATCATTATACCCAGTCTACAAAAAATGTATGATCTTTATAAACTTCGTATTTAACCTTGCTGAAAGTTAACGGTTGTTTTTTGAAAGAACTGTTCATCATAAAATACATATAATTAAAATCTTTCTGTTTAAATCCGGTCAGAGTTCTTGATTTCCCGTTCTTGACATAATTATTGAAAATCGTCATTGCTTTTTTTGCTGCCTGATATGCAAGAGTGCGGTTCTCAAAATTGCCTTTAAGACGTTTCAGAAGAGCTCCGTCACGAACTACAGAATATTGCGGATAAGTACCATTTACCATGCTTTCGTAAATTACACCGCGAACTGTGGAAGGAAACTCTTTATCTTTTTTAATTGTACGGTTAAGAACACAAAGTGCTACCGCTTCCATTCCAATCTTTCCCTGGTCTCCTGCTTCGGATTCACATAATGCAGCCAGAAGTGCTTCGTCTGTTGTCTTACCGTTAGCAATTCCCGGATGAGTCTTGTATTCTTTCACCATTGTGTAATATCTGGAATTCTGAGTGTCATAAACTTTTACGTTTCCATTACTCAGATTCTGATTTGAATGGCTTGTCTTAACAGTAGCTACACCTGTCGAAGAAATTGTATAAGTAACTCCACTGACGGTTACTGTTGTACTGACAGCCATAGAACCATCTGTTTTAAAATAATATTTCTTTCCATCAATAGTTTTAAGTCCGGTAGCCATAGAACCGTTACTGGTAGAAAAATAGTATTTCTTTCCGCTGATGCGCCTCCATCCGGTAGTCATATATCCGGTTTCAGGATCAAAATAATAGCTGATATTTTTGGATGTATTTTTCAGCCAGCCGGTAGCCATTACACCGGAAGTGCTGTGAAAATACCGTTTCTGGCCTTTGCTGTTTTTTAACCAGCCAGTAGCCATGATACCTTCGCCACTTGTAAAATAGTATTTCTCACCTTTACTGTTTTTCATCCAGCCTCTGGTCAGTTTACCTGTTTTTGGATCAAAATATCGTTTCCGCTTCCTGGAATCTGTCAGCCAGCCAGTTACCATAACTCCCTTCTGACTGGTAAAATAATAAGTCTTTTGGCCATTTACGTTTAGCCAGCCCTTAACCTGAACACCTGTAGTTTTATTAAAATAGTATTTATATTTTCCAAGTGTCAGCCAGCCTTTTTGTTTGCTACCGTCGCTTTTTATGTAGTATGTCTTTCCTCCAACTGTCTTAAAACCGGCAGTTGCTGCCTGTACTTCAGTTGCAGAATGTGAAAAAAAAGCGCAGCCGGCCAGAAGTAAACATACCAGCATCAGTCCCTTCATCCACTGTCTTGCTCTGAGATTTTTCATAATTTTCCCCATTTCTTTATGCCCGATAACAAAATATCAGTTCTGTTTCAAAAATTACAAAAGTGTTACATTGTGTTTATTATATCGTAACGAATAAATACTGTCAACTTTTTTGTAACCAGGGACATCTCCTACCCATATGATGAAGTGTAAACAAAATTCTGGAGGACTTATCGATGAGTGACTTAGCGGCTACAAATTGCGGTTGTAATGACTGCGGGTGTGATGAATCCAGTAAAATCAAGGGTTTCTAATGGCAAATGTAGGAGTAACATATGAATGACTTAACACAGCCTAAATGTTACTCCTACTAACACCTCTTACTTATTGATCAAATATTCCTGTAGCGCATCCCTGGTTTCTTTCATCGTATCGATGCCGTTTCCGGTAATTTCATGATTGATGATGACCAGCAAACACTGGAGAATCTTCCGGTTGGTTTCCTCAGAATTTTTTAAACGCCGATTGTCATTATCAAGAAGCTCTGAATGTTTCTTGACAGTAAGCCTAAGATCTTCGTTCGGCTTTCGGAGTTCTTTAATAATCTTCCAAATACCCCAAATACCGCCTACAATCGTGCAAAACCAAATAATCTGATCACTCGTGATTGTGAACCCCATCTACATTATCCTCCTCGGAATTATTCTTTCCTTCAATAAACTGTGTAAATGCCTGATGCAGTCCAGTGGAAGCCAGTCCCATAACAGCTCCGTAGACGATTGATTCAATAGAGAATCCACTTACGAACCCGTTCAGTACGGCGCCGATTACTGCCAGAATACACGGAATATCAGTGTTCGGAATCTTATTTAAAAAAGTCGCGTGTTTGATGATATATCCTACCACCAGACAAGCGACCATGACTACCAGTACGAAATGTTCAGTTAATGTTGTAAAATCCATTGTTGAAATCCTCCTTAAATGTCTTCTGCTCCCTTGAATTCGGGGAGAGTCTTGAGATATTCATACGCTGCTTCTACCGTCATATCCCATTTATCAGTAGTTTCATATGTAACGACTTTCTGGTACGGTTCACTGATGTCACCACTCTTTTCTCTGCCCCTGATTACATCAGACACAAGAGACGCCACCGATATGGAACTATGGCTATTCACAACGTTGAATACGTATAAAATTCGATGGTATTCCGTAACAACGCCATCGTCCTGTGTTATTTTCTTTTTTAATGCCATAAACGTCCTCCTATGAGAATGTGATTTTTATACTTGCGGTAATGGAACACACGTCATTAACCGTAGCATTGACTGTGTTTCCAAATGTAGCTACGATATTAACTCCGCATCCGCTTCCGACTATAGCAGCTCTAAACGAAGACGGATTTACAGAATTACTTGCCGAACTACTATAAAGATACTTTCCATTTTGACGGATAGTTAACCCATGGACACTTGCAACACTGACAGACCCTCCTGCTATAATTGGTCTGGATAACGGTACATACATCGCCACCTCTTTACCTCCGGTAGTAACATATCCCACCGCATAGATTGTCAGAGTGATTGAATCGCCTTTTGTGAAATATGGTTTGAAAATATTTGAGCTCCCGAACCCAAGTTTAAGGTCATTTGCGGATGTAAGACTTTTTCCTGTGATATTTCCGTCCCAATCAACCGTAAGAGCGTTCGAACGTTCCGTGTCAGATGATCCATTACCTATGATAAAAGCCGAATTCTTATTGGCATTATAACGTCCAATAACAGTTTGATAGTCGTTTTTCGCTATGGTTCCTACACCTCCGGCATGAGAATAATCTCCACTTGCGGTGGTGCTACCACCTTCAGCATGAGAGTAAGCCCCCATAGCTTTCGTATAACTTCCCTCTGCATGAGCTCCAATTTCGCTTGCCTCTGTATGTTCACCTTCGGCGTGAGAACTTTGACCACTTGCGGTGGTGCACATACCTTCAGTATGAGAATCATCTCCACTTGCGGTGGTGCTACTACCTTCTGCATGAGAATCATCTCCACTTGCGGTGCTACTACCTTCTGCATGAGCTGATGTACCACTTGCGATGCTCGACCACCCCTCTGCATGGGCACAAAAACCAGTTGCAGTATTATTGAATCCTTCAACAAGCGAGTATCCCCCGGATAATGTACCAGTTTTTCTTTCGCCAAAAGTATAAAACGCATAAACTGAATTACCGCCATTTGGATCTCCAGCTGTTCCGTAACCAATTTGGGCTATAACTGTGTTTTCATTATTGACCATCAGCCCGTTGCTGTTTATTCGAGTATATCGACTGCTTGGATTTCCTATTCTTACTGTCGGACCAAACTCAGCATAATCGTCAATGGCCAAATTTCCACTTGAAGTCGGTTTCATAAGAATGTCTCCAAACTTCAAGCTATTTTGGATTTCCCCATCGGAAATATGAAATGTTTTACCGGTAATCCAAGCAGTGGCATCTTTATCCGGAGTTACTTCCGTATCACTGGTGCCTTTAAACTGAATCGAATCATTAGTAATCTTCAATTTCAGATCATTCGATGACTCTCCAAGAATAATATCACCTTTATCGAAAGTAATATAATCCTGATGACTTGCTACCTCGGCGTTATTAGTGCTTATCAACTTATCCCAATTCAACTGCCAGCCCTCTACCGTCTGTTTAAATTCGGTAGAAGTTTTTGTGAGAACTTTCAAGTTGTCTGATATAGTAGTTACTTCATCCTGAGAAGCTTTAAGCTTGATTTCTTTTGTGTTATTTGAGATGGCCGTTTCAGCATTGGATAGTCTTGTTTTAAGGTCTTCCGGAGCTGGTGTCCAGTCGGTGGCAATGGTGCCTTTTTCGAGCTTGGCATTTCGGATATATAGGTCGGACTGAATATTTCCATGTACACCAAAGAAAATATAAGAAAGTTCATAAGTGTTTGGTATTGTGAAGGTAACAGAAGCCCTTTTAAATTCGTTAGTTGGAACAAATTCACTGTTGTCCGATTGATCGCCGACCCACCAAGCATTTGGATCGTCTTTAGGTAACCATATTTTTAAGAAAGGATTATGTTCGTCAGACGTTCCTTTCACATCGATACTAAATGTGATTGTATCGCCTTTTTTCAATCCTAAAGTGGAAATATCGTTAAATTTAAACAGAATACCATTGTTGGAATTACCGGCATTCGGAGTCACTAGGTGGTATCCAGAATCCTCATATTTCATTGTACCAACAGAATTACAACCGCTAATATCATCACAAACAAGTTGCTCCCCCACGAGTGAAGAATGTTTAAACAGATTCCTACCGCCTACCATCAGACTATCGAGCGTACTACTTATGCCATAGGACGTAGAAGTCGTGTTATCTGTATAGGTAATCACAGTTCTCGTCCATAAATAAGGAGTAGCTATGTCAGTTTTTGGCGGAGAACTCAACCAAGTACCGGTTGGGGCTTTCGTCTGAGACGCGCTAAGCTGATATGTGATCGCCGTAGATTTAATACCTTTACCAGAAGCTCCGGTGTCCCCCTTGGCTCCAGCGATACAAACTCCATTTTGACTTGGGGTATAGGTCTTGTTGCCAGCACCATCCACTTTCACTGTACGGCTCCACATATACTTACCATTCGCCCAAGTAGGAGCTGTAGTTGACCAGGAACCACCGGATAAGGCTGTCTGGGATGTAGAGAGATAGTATTCCTGATAAGTGTCGGCCATAGCATCTTCCGGAGCCGGTGTCCAGTCGGTAGCTTTATTTCCTTTTTCCACTTTTAGATTTTTTATTCTGTATTTGCCAGTTCCATCAGAATAATCACATCTAACATCAAAATCAAACTTCTTTGCGGATGCTTGATTGTCGTTGATTATTTTACATGTGGCTGAAACGCGTTCTGTAAAATCTCCAGCAAGCGCTTTAGTTTTAAAGTCGAAAACGGGCGATATATTGACGAAGGGATTACTTACTTTCCATGCGCCATCAACAGCTCCTTGGAAAAATATGTTGAAAGTACCACCAGAACCTGCTGTAAATTTTTTAACTTCTATATCAAATGTTATTGTGAAAATATCTCCAACTTTTTTATCACCTGGATAAATGCTAGTTAATGAAGCACATATATTGGCTTTATTGGCTACTGGAATAATCCAACTCGACCAATCAGAAGATGTTTTCCTGGCTAAATTCCTACCACCAACCTGCAATCCATCGATTTTGCTATTTGCACTATCAGCTGTTTTCTGAGCATTATTCGCTTTATTCCAGGCCTCTTTCGCTGCTTCATAGCTGCTTGACTTGGATACTTCGGAATATTTCAGCGTCCCGTTACTCAGAACTGTTTGATCAACAAAATATAACGTACTGGTTGAACCAGAGGTATAGGACGGTTCAGTTTTACTCCAGTCACTACCAATAACAGCCCCATCCGCTGGTTTGGATGGAGCCGCTAATGTAGAGGACTGAAGTAGATAATATCGCACCACTTTGTCGACAGATATAATTTTATAGAGAGTTATCTCAGCTTTGGCTTTTACTGCCATCGCCTGGCACCTCCTTATCCCTCAAGCTGACAAGTATATGCCTGAGTATTATCTACATCGTTTGCTGATACAGTAAGCGTTTTAGCAGTGGCAACTGCTGTGTCGCTACCAACCTTATACCATTTGATAGTACCGAGTCCGGAAACAGTGCCGTTATCAGCGACAGTCTGTTCAACCGCTCCTTTATATACATGAGCAGTCAGGACTGTTGATCCGGAATTGTTCTTAAATACTGTTCCATTGGAAGATGTGATTGACACTGTGATAGCATCAGCTCCGGCGGCTCCAGTATTACCCTGCTTCGCAACACTGTACTGGGTTGCTGTTCCACCATTCGTATATGTAAAGACGGTTTTTGTCCACAGATACTGTCCAGGACTTACGGAAGGTGGAGTATTCTGCCATCCAGATGTTGGCGCTGAGGTATTTGAGCTAGAGGACGCATATGTAATGTCGGCTTTGGAGATTCCATTACCAGTAGCACCTGTATTACCTTTGTCGCCCTGGACACCTTTGATATTACCTGCATAAACCCACTTAGCATTTGTGGCATTACCTGCAACTGTACACTTGTATGTATTTCCGGTGGAGGTGTTAAGGTACATATCATTAACTCTGGCATTTGCAACACCTGAATCAGCAAATGCTGTAGCTGTAGTAGAAGTGCCTGTGATGCCTGTGCCAGCATACCACTGAGATCCGGTTGTACCAGTTGCACCAGTAGATCCCTGCTTAGCAACACTATAACTTACAGAAGTTGAGTTATCGGTATATGTGGTAGTGACTCTTGTCCACAGATACTGTCCTTGAGCTACAGAGGGAATTGATGTGGACCAACCTGATGTCGGTGGTGTTGTGTTACCAGTGGATGCAACATACTCAGTAACAGGTGTTCCTTTAATCCCCTTACCTGTTGCACCAGTGTTACCAGTTCGAGCAACTGCAAATGAGAATTTCTTATTAATCGTGATACCATCAACAGATACCGGAATAGTAGCTTCACAAGCAGCATTTACAGTCGCAGTGGTGGTGAATTTGATTGTTACTTTTGATGTACCGCTATTGGATACCGCTGCGCTGATGCCAGTCGGGCATACGATTGATTTGGCGTCTACGGTCACTACAGAGCACTGATTGTTACCACAGAAAGCGACTGCCTCGGTGGTGCATGACTGATTGGCGCCTACACCTCCCGTGCCACCAACGAAAGTGTACGCTTCACTTGTGAGCATAACTGAATACGCATCTGTAATATCGACAAGGGTAATCTGATTACCAGCTTTAATTGCCATGTTGTTTTCCTCCTTGAATTTGAAATTCTTTTTGTTTTCATCGGTTAATCCATCAGGAAACGTGAGCTGAATTGAATAATCGTCATCAAAGGTTATCGTTTTTAAACCATTTTGAGAAGCATTACTCAACTCAACCTCTTTCAGATATGTTCCGTCAGAATTGAAATATCGTATTTTATGAGCCGGAAGTTGGTTTTCAGTGGATAAACCATATACATATTGGGTATTTTTCTTAACCGGAATATAGTTCGTGAATATGGAGTTAGGATGAAGGGTTCCTTCGGAGAATGTATCTTCCGGAGCCGGTGTCCAGTCGGTGGCGACAGTGCCGAGTTCGAGTTTCAGATCTTTTATTAACCATGCAGTTTGGCTACCCGCATTTTCCGGTTGACACTGTACGCCAATACCGAACTGCCCAGTTTCATTAAGTACGAAAGTTTTTGATATCGTCAACCAGGTATCTTGCTGCGGTTTATAGATTGTTGCTTCAATGTCATGATATCCCCCAACGATAAAGTTATTGGATAACATAAACGAACTATTGGTATTAGTGGAGGTGGTCTCGGCAGATATCAATTTCGCTTGCATGGACGCGGTTACTTTTTTACCAATATAGTCAATCAAATCAGTATAATAGCAGCAATGCCAGCCATGCACAGCGGTAATTTTATATGCGTGTGTTTCTTCGGAGTATTGATAAAGCTTTCCTAACCAGCCATATTCTTTCCATTGGCGGATGTCGCCATTAGACGAGCCGACTATTAAATTCCTACCGCCTGACATTAAATACCCATTGTTCCAAACTCCATCAAAAATGTTGACTAACATAGCTTAACCACCACGCATTTTTTTTTTTTTTGACAACAAAGTGAACCTCCTTTTGAAATTTACGCATAAAAAATAGACCCAACCCTTGTAATAAGAATTGAGTCCATTAAATATATCTATTCAGTGTTGTTTTAATTAGATACTGTCTTCATCCTCGGCATCGGTGTCTCTTGGATTTGGGAACCAAACGGATTCACCTGAAAGTTCATCCAACATTTCATCATAATCATCTTTGATTTCTTCATATGTAGACTTTTCGTCAGTTTCATGACTCCAACCACTTTTATCCATTTCATGTAACATCTGTTGTTTCGTCATTTGTTAAAACCTCCGTTTCATATGTTATATAAAATGTATAACATAAATGGAACTGTGTGTCAATTACTTTCGCTAAAGTTGTCTTTAATGTTTGGGTTTACATAATTTACTCTTCCTATAAAATCTGTCATATCGAAACCGGCGCAATATCGAGGCATCTGAAATTCTACCTGATTAACTTCGATATCACCAGATACTCCGAATACTGACCCGTTATTCGGCATGGTTATTGTCCTGAGCTTATCATCAATGGCGAATACCATGAGTTTCTGTGTTTTATCCATATCTCCCATCCTACGCAATCAATTCACACCTGAAATCAGTTTTCACATCAACATCATCTGGCGACAACACAAACTGAAAGCCTTCATTCCTAAATCTCGAATCGGTTGACGATATCACCCCGTATGTTTCATCATCGAGTCGCTGCCAATACCACTGAAGATATGCTGAAGAGCCAAACACTTCTCTCATACGGTCTGGATCTTCTACTCTATCTTTTCCGTGATATATAACGACTGACAGTATAGTAGATACACTGTTGTTTTTAAATGCCGTTCCCTTAGACGACTCAATGCTTAGGAATGTAGTGATTTCATCTCGTACATCGTCGATATCATCTTTCGTAGCAACTGACTTAGAGGCTACTTTAAAACTACTCGCTTCAATATTCAGTTCGCCAGTAACCGTATTAAAATCAAAAAAAGAGTTCTTACCGATAAGTTTGAAGCTTCCATCTACATATGCTTGCAGAGGAGATTCGTTCTTTCCGGTAAGAGCTCCATCGCCCATTCCGATACCTGTTGTCGATATGTAAATACCACTCGTAGGGTCTTTTATAGATTCTTTTCCGCTATAAATAGCATTACCATTCATATCAAAGCCGGCAATTTTTGCTTTGAATGCCGAAAGATCTATGACATCTATGGATGCCGCCTGAATCTTTTGACTGTTAACATCGGCTTCTGATACACCATTTGCGAGATTAATAGCTTTTACAATAGAGTCTTCTCCATCAGGACCCGTGATGATAAGCCGATCTGTTTTAATCGTACCGGCAGTAATAGTGTCTGCATTGATGGACTTGATTTTTGCTGCTTCGATGCTGGCATCAGCAATTTTCACATTGGTAATTGCACCATCATGGATAGCCGCTGATCCTATGGAACCATCTTTAATAATTCCATTTTGAATCCATGCATTATTTACATTAGCGAGATCAATGTCTGCTTTCTTTGCGACCAGCTCATCTGTTTGGGTCTGCTTGACTTCAAGAGAATTGATTCGACCTTTCTCTGCATTGAAATCGATAACGTCAACCTTACCAGCGACCAACCGTGAGATTTCAGCAGTGTCTGACTTCAGGTTTTTAATATCCACCTCATTGGCTTCCAACCTGCCAGTGACTTCTGCATTCTTAGCCTTTAAATCTCTAATATCTGCTGTAGCGGCACTGAGATTCTTTATCGTAGCATAATTCGCCTCAACAACTTCAGCATCAATTTTTGTGGATTTAAGGTTATCTATCTCAGCTGAATTGGCTTGCAAAGTTCCTTTTATCTCAACATTATCTGCTTTCAGATCTTTGATATCTGCTGAATCTGCGGTAAGCTGCTTTTTGATTGTTACATTATCGGCTACCAGATCATCGATTCGGCCTTTTTGTGCCTCCAAATCTTTAACAGTAGCCTTATCAGCCACCACACTTTCAAATTCAGTGACTTTGGTGTTCAAATCATCAACATCACCGCTTCGAGCCGCTGGACTGGATACATTACCGGTAACGACTGCGGTATGTTTACCAACAGATACCCGGACTCTTTCACCAACATTAACTGCAACTATTGATGTATATGGAGTAAGTAATTCAGACCCGTCTAATCGGACGTACCTTACTCCGCCGTTCTCAACAATAGTGCCGTAGAGGGTTGTCTCTTCGGAATGATCTTTATTATCATTCGTAGCTTTTACAAACTGCAAAATCAAATCTTTTGATAACGCCATCAGACATCACCTCCATAGATTCGTAGTAAAAACTGCTGTTTCTGTTACTTTGCAGCCTGGCGTACACTCTATGGACTGCTTTGTTACTTTTGCTTTAACATCAATCAATCCAGCTCTTTCATAATTCAGTCGGACACAATCGTACAGACGTACCGGACAATATCCATGCGAATACGACAAGGTATACTCAACTGATGAAAGCTGAGACAATAAAGTGGTTGCATAATCTTTGATCTGACGATCGGTAGGCTCTCCAGCAAGCTGTAAATCAGTAACACGGTGAATTATTTCGCGACCCCTGTTAACAGTTGATGTAGGACTATTCGGATCATCGTTGACAACCCTTGCGTAATAATTATCGTGGCTTCCGGAATAAAGGACTTCTACCACATTCGGTATCCCATAAATATCGTGTTCTAAGCTGATATCAGGGTATAAAATTGAACTATTGTCATCCGTATATGTCCATACAGGCTGCAAAGAAGCCGCGTCCTGATCCGGAAGGAAAATAACACGGCCCATTTCATCAAGTCCTAAATTGTATTTAGCATTCGCAACGAGATCTTTGGTGAATGTTAACCATGAATCGCTCGTATTCGCCACAAAATCATTGTAGAGTTTATCGGTGGCAGTTGTTTCAACCACCGGAGCACGCATGTTATCACGAAGGATTTTGTATGCATTGCTCATAACATTTCCACCTTTTAAAATTGAGTATCCAATAGGCGGAGGATTTTCTTTTAACTCTAATAATGGAGTATAAGCATCAATGGACACCTTCTGATATCTCCCATCGAAATTGGATTTCGGTGTTTGTACCAAGAAAGTGCCCATTGGAAACTTCTCTTTTATTCCATTTTGAATTGTTATGAGATACACTCGTATGTAGCATTCACCGAGCAAACTACTCATGTCAAATGTCGCCGATCCAAGCGTATCCGCGTCTGAATCCCACTCAATGTTGCTTTGTATTACATCGGTAAGTTGGGTTTTATCACACCAAGACCCAGGATCTACCATGTAATACTCGAAAGTTTGTTCCATGGACTGAGTCCAATCTGGCATGTTAAATACCTCCCTCTACTCTCGTGATATCCAGCGATACCGGAATTGATACTTCGCAATGCGTCTGACTGATCGATACCGAAATAGATGCCCAATAACCGCTTCCAGACGGCTCTCGCACATAAACATCTCCTGTATAGATTGCAAGTCTTCGTAAAGCGTATAAAGTTTCTGTATCGTATCTCGGAATTTCAACTTTCCAGGATGAGGTTTCTCCAAGCTGTGTACCATAGTAGGATACCGGACGCTTTCGCCCGATGTATTCCACCACTGATACATCAACTCCATTTTTATCAGACACATCAAGGTTATACGGTAACCGAACTAATGATCCGGACCATGATGGCTCTTCTGGAATATCAGCTTCATCCACATCCGAAGTTATCAAATCAGACCATGTCTCATCCCATTGGATAATAGCTGCCACTTCTTTGATCGGGTATCCCGGAGGATCGTAATAACTTACCGCACCAGTATCATCCGTTATCGCGACAATTCTGTATCTGGCGTAATCTAATGATGGATGCGGATCAGTAACATAAATGTTTTCTGTATTCTCAAGACCGCTGGCTATTTCAATGAGTTCGCCAGTATAATCTCTTCGGTATACAGCCAAAGTAACATTCTGGATTGGATTTCCGTCTTCATCTATACAGTATGGTCTGATATAACATGAGTACGTATCTTCATCATATCCAATATCGGCATTAATACCGTAGTTCCGATCGGTCCAAGCTACATCGAATTCCAGCTCATCACTAGCAGTAAGTCCAGAATCTAATGAAACTGTGCATGAAACTCTGTATGTGATATTATTTTCCAGATCAATATTTCCAGCTGATAATTCAACCATTAAGTCCTGATCTGTATCAAAGAACTTCGAATATACTTCCTCACCTCGGCTTATGATCGTGTTATTTCCGGTACGATCACTGGTGCTGTATGTCTGAGTCGAAACAATTGAAAGATGATATCCAAATACATTTTGAGTTACCGGACTGGCTTCCCCTTTTATATATAAGGGAAACGACTCAAGAGTCTCTATATCAACCCCTTGTGAATCCACCATGTTAAGCTGCAATGTTGGTACTGCATACACGTTGATTGTTCGCTGAACCGACCAGTCACCGTACTTCCCAGTGACTCCAGCCGTTCGAACACGCCATAATATTTTTGTACCTTCTGAATAAGCAGACGTGCTCAAGGTTTTATAACTGGTATCGTCGATATGATCTCCAGTTTTTGTATTTTTGATGGTTTCCGTCTTTTTTACGCCATCAATCACTGTTTCAAGCTGAGCATAAGTCTGACTCGAATTATCTTCCGAATTATGAACCCAGTACAACCGGACGCTCTCCCCCACTGTCGCAGTAGTGGTAGACGACCAGGTAGTTGGGGCTGCCGGTAATTTGCCAAGCTTCAACGATTTTACAGCCGTCCATCCGGATACCTGATCATTGCTGTTGTAAGCTCGAACTCTGAAGAAATACTGATATCCCGTTTCGATACCGGTGATTTCAGTGTGTGTAACTCCCTCAACAGTTCTGGTATGAACCTGATCCGGATTGCTCGCAAAGTAGGTTCTGTTTGTAGTATACTGCACCTCATACTTTGTACAATTATGCACGCTATACCAGCTTAAAGTTACTCCCGTATCTGATAAAGCTTTCAGAGTTCTGATTGCTTTTGGGGTAGCCGGACTCGAAGAAGCACTGGATGAATAATCAGACCAGTCACTGTGTAGTTTACCTCTCCAAGCACGGCATTTCACTTTGTAATCTGCGCCAACAGCCAATGTGCATGACCATGACGCAGAGTTACTGATAATTTTGGCTTTTCCGGATTTATACCTGGACTTATCGTTTTTTACAACATAAAATTCGATATATGTTCCATGAATATCCAGGTTATCCAGTCTAGCTGTAAGTTTCTGTTTGCTTACAGTAACCGTAGGCGCAGAAGGTTTCGTTGGCGGATTCGCAGAAAAACTGTAATTTTTAAGTTTTGACCATTGTGCTGTCCACCATAGACAATCGTTCCCGTTAACTTTTCGAGTATTGGCAATAGGCTGAACTTTGACACTGACCGCAGCTGCATTTGAAGGAGCGGTGTATGTAGCTTTCGGATGAGTTGTTGTGGATTCATCGCCGATGAAAGTCGTACCGTTTGAAGTACGGTAATACCAAATTACTTTATACTCTTTTGTACTATTTTCCTGCCCCCACTGCCATTCAATGTAAACAGTCCTATCCGTCCCCTGCTGGAGACCAATTTTATTAACGCTGACACTGGAATTAAAATTCGTGGTCGCATTCGCATAGTTATCGGTAAAGTCATCTGACAAAATCATCGCCTCCTTCCTACGGTTGCTGCTCTAACAAGTGTTTCTACAGCTTCAGAAATTTCACTGTCATTGTCATATGTGATTCCGTTGATGCTGTTATAAGTGTTACCAACACTTTTAAGACTTTTTTCAAGTTTACCAATCGCCCGTACTACTTCCTCAGAATTTCCATTTTGACGGTTTCGGTTTGATAAATTACCAATAGCTCTTAAAGTTGCTAAAGGAGTGAATGATGGATCTGAAAACAGATCATTCATTTGTCCGGCTCCCGCCTTTACATTCGTGAGGTCCAGCACCGGTCTGATAGTCGGTGAAGTGTCCATATTGGAATCAACCAAGTCATTCATACCGGATAATGCTTTACGGATTGATGCAAACGCGGTTTCACCCATGTTCTGTCCAGCATCATAGGTCTTTGATTCCATAGCATTCATACCAATGATCAAACCTTCACCAAGCCATTTACCAGCCTGAATCGTAAGTTTTGACGGTGAATGGGATTTCTGACCTGCTTTCTCACCTCTTACAGCAGCCTGTCCAAGTGCATAACCCGCGTTATACACAGAATTCTGCATAGCATTCATACCGATCACAAGACCTGACCCAAGGTTAATACCGTTCATATAGAAATTTGTATATGCCTGACTAACCCCATAAGCAGACGCTGTTCCGAGATACGTGGCAGCATTTACAGCCTGTGTAGTCTGTGCCTGAATACCAAGAGCAAATGCTGAGATAAGCGCAACGCCAATTCTCTGGAATTCTTTTTCTTTTGAAGACATTGCTGTCTCCATGGAGTCAACGACTTTCGCTGCTGACGATGTAACCGCTGATGTTTTGGACTTCATTCCCTTGGCCAATGACGACGTAAGTGTGCTTCCGACGTTTCGTACATCGGAGGAGGAATCCTTGAATGCATTCATGAATCCCTTGACGTTTGTTTCCGCAAGTGTATCAATAGCCTGTACAAACGTTCCAACGCCATTTGCTCTTACAGAATCCGTGGCATTAACTGCTTCAACAAGACTCTTAACTGCTTCTGAAGCACCGGATACCTTTTCCGGATTCACGTCTGTTAAAGTTTTTGAGTAGTCATTCAATCCTGTTCCAAAGGATTTCAGCTGTCCGGCAAGTTTTGAAAGATCTTTGTTACCGGTTATCATTCCGAATAAACCGCCACTCTTCGGAAGCGCATCGTTAAGTGCAACTAAGGCTTTGGCCGCTTTTGCAGACGCAAGAATATCCTCAGCATTAATTCCTTTTACGGTATTTGCATAAGCAACTATGGCTTTACCAAAGGCCTGTAACTGTGAACCAAATTTTGAGAACGAAGCGTCTCCCGAAAGAAATGCAGTTACTGCACTGATTATCTCAGTTCCGGTCAGTTTCAGAATCGCTCCGCATAATGAACTAACTCCTTTTCCGACAGACTCATCGATATTTTTTGCTCCTTCTATAAACGGCTTGGCATTTTTCATAAAGTCACCAAGATTCTTACCAAGATCTGGCAAAGTCTTACTGATATGAGCAGCTAAAGCAGTTAAACCAATAAGAGCCAATATCAGTGCCGAAAGGACCGCCACACCGATTAAAGCTGGTACAGCAACCGTACCAACAACAGCCAAAACGACACAGCATCCAGATAATGCTAATAAGAAAATAGATAAAGCCTTTACCATACCCAGAGCCTGATCAGGATCTAGGTCTTTTAACTGGTATAAAATAAATGCTAAAGCAGCTACGACCGCCGTAACCACAGCTAAAGAGACCAAACCAGGTAATGCCGCAGCACCAACAATACTCAGTAGTCCAAGTGTTACAGACATAGCAAGCAATAATATCGACAGTGACGCCGCTACAGCAAGTGAATTCTTTACTGGTAAATCACGAAGAAGATATAAAACACCAGCAAGTACCACTATAACTGCTGTAATAGCAATCAGACTGATGATAGAACCTGACGCCTTACTTCCAGCTAACTCCATGAGTGCAAACATTCCCATAAGCGCTCCTAAACATGCTGTTGCGATGGCAAGCTTAATCGAATCGATCAAGGATAATGCGGCTACTGCGGCAGCCATAACTCCTATAGCAACTGCCATAGCGATAACATTTCCTTTTACGTCATTCGCACCTTGCGTGGCTTTGATCATTCTCGTCATGATTATGCCAAGGACTGCGACTGCAATAACACCTTTTGCAAGTTGCTCCGTATCAACAAGGCCAAGCAGAACTGATATTCCGGCAAGAAGTCCAATCGCGACTGATACCGCAAGTAGTGTTCCAGCCAGTTTTACAGTTTCGCCACCTTTGGATGTAATTTTAATAAGAGCTGATAAAAATACCAAAAATGCCGCGGCAAATATTCCACCTTTTATCATTTCACCAGGATCAAGCTGACCTGCAAGTTTTACAACCCCAACCATGATCAACATTGAGAGTGATACGGATAACAACATTTTACCCAATCCATCGATTGAATTCCCACCTAAAAACTTACCTATAAGTTCCAGACCGACAATAAATGCCAAAAAAGCTCCTGCAAACTTGACACCATTTATCATATCGTCTGGACTCAACTGACCTGCAAGTTTTACAACCCCAATCATAAGCCCCATGGATACGACTATAGATTTGATCGTTTTACCAAGTGAATCAATATTATCGCCAGCGAGATACGATATGGCAGCCAGAACGATAACGAATCCGGTAAACACACCAGCAAATTCAAGTCCCTTATTAACTTCATCAGGTGATAACATGCTAAATAATTTGATAACACCCACAATTAATAGCATTGTTTTACCAATCTTGCTGACAGTTTTGCCCATTTTATCAACGTTCTTAGCCGCTTCCCCTTTCACCAACGCACCGTACAGCCCGACAATTCCCATAATACCAGTAAGCAGGAGCCCAGCGCTTGCCATTCCCTGATTTATCTCATCTTTGTCCAATTTACCAAGAATCTTAACTGACTCAGCCATGAGTAATATAGCAATACCTAAACCTGCTAATCCGGATTTCAAACCATCAATTTTAACTCCGCCTTTTCCGATAGACGCAGAAGCAGATGACAGCTTATCCATAACATAAGTCATCACGGCCAATACGCCAACTAAGATAAGCATGGCTTCTTCGGCATTGTGAAGTGCATCAGTATTGATTGTTGATAAAATGAACAATGATCCAGCAAGAATAGCAATTGCAATTGCCAAATCCTTAACACCCTCAGCACGGGTTTTGAACGCTTTAGCTTTGAGAACTTTTGAAAAACTCTTCACGACTTTGGCAACATTATTCAAAATTTTCGGAACTTTCTTTGTTGATTCCTCAAGAACTTCTCCGGCTCCAGAAAGAACCTTTCCAACTCCTTCAGCTGGACTAAGAGCTTTATCCACGATATCGGATAACCGTTTAAGCCCCAAAACAACGCCTACACCAATACCACTGGCTATGACACTGCTCCAGTTAACCCCTTGCAACTTATCAAGCATGTCAGATCCAAGATTCTTAAAGAAATCAACAATCTTATCTTTTCCAGATGTAAGACCGTTCCAAAGACCGGAAAGAGTGTACTCACCAACTTTCTCCATCTCTTTCGAAGGGGAATGAATACCAAGCACTTTCTTAATCGCTTTGAGAAGTCGGATACCAATGTTCGAAAGAATTTTGGGTATCTCTGTTTTACCTGAAGACAATCCGTTTTTGAATCCGGAAATAACATTTTTACCGACGTTTTTCATTCCTTTCGGAAGTTTGTTTTCAAGATATGCTACAAACTTTTCAAAACGCTTCAATACATCTTCAAACGATAATCCTTTCAAGGATTCCTTAAAACTATCCAGTTCCGCAGTGAATGCCTGAAATTCTGGAATCGTATCAAGATATTCCTTGAGTTTCTGAAACTGTTCGATGATGAATTTAATTCCTTCTCCGACCTTTGTAAACCCTTGCGTAAATGGATCTGTTTTCTTCAGCCATTTATCAAATTTCACCAGTAAGTCGCCAAGATCTGCTGTGAGATCCAGGGTATTCATACCAAATACACTAAGAACTGCATTGATGGCTTTGATTGAAAATTTCAAAGACCCTCCAAGGCATTGGCGAATGATATCCAATAAAGCAAAAAGACCGGCCAACGTCCTCGTAAGCTTGTCCCCGTTATCTTCTGTGAATTTCAAAAATTTCGAAGTGATTCGATGCATGTTTGCGATGATGTTATACAATGTCATTGCAGAAATCGGATCAAACACTTCCTGCCAAGCATTATGTATCTCAATAAAAAGATTGATTAATGCGTTGCCCATATTGGCCACTGATCCATGAAGTAACTCTTTTCCACTCAGCTGATCGATATTATTAATAAGATCAGTGATTGGTATTCCCGTTTTCTCAGACTGTTTTTGTAATTCTTTGAGGGCTTTCACATCCTCTTTAGTAAGACCATTCTTTTTCAGCTCAGCATCTGACATTTTGAGAATTGACTCAATGGTCTTCTCCTGCTCTTTATTAAGATCCTCCTGAGAAGTGGTAAGTTCTTCAGTATACCGAAAAGAACATCCAAGTCGCTCATTAACTAAATTCTGTACTCTTGCCCAATCATATCCCTCAGACGCAAGCTTATCAAATCGTGGCTGTCCATTACCATAGTTACCTCGGATAACAGAGTCAACAATGTCTTTGTAATCACTTGTGGCATCTGTTACTTTCTGAATATTTTTAGCAAGATCACTGTATGGATTGCATGGCTGACAATTTAGCCTGAACAGTTTCTACACCACTGCTCATACCTGAGAAATCAACTCTTTTAGCAGTATCCCCAATTTCCTCAAGGCCTTTGGAGGCTCCTGGGAAATGAAGTTTCGCTTTAAGTTTATCAAGAGTTGACATGGTGATCCGAGTATTTGCCTCGAAGTCTTTATTGTCAAACCGCATCTCGACGACTTTGCTGTCTATTGTTTCACTCATTTCTTAGTAACCTCCTTCCATGCATCATTGGCAATCTGATCAAAAATAGGCTGAATAGCAGGATTGATATAATCTCTTCCTTCTACCCAGCCCCCGGTTGCGGTAACATGTCCGTACTGCAAAATAATAGCGATTGGAACTCCTTTATTCACATTTGTATTATGGAATTCTATGGATACAGATCCATTTTGACGTTTTATCTCATAAGTCCATGAAGCGGCGGTCTTACCTGTGTCTACCGGCGTTGCAGACGAAAGGGCAGCCACACCAGCTCGCCCGTATTTATCCAGGTCGCCAATTCTGGCCGCTTCTTTTACTCTCTCAAGGAACTTTGAAAGTTTCGAGAAATCTCCCTTTTGTCTGAATTCAATCATGTATTACCTCGTTAGATTGCGATAAGATCTTTCCATGTATTTGTACCACAAACACCATCAACAGTAAGCCCTCTGGATTTCTGATACTGCTTAATAGCATAGATGGTGTTCGAACCTGCTTCTCGATCAAGGCTGAGATCTTTACCATCAGATCCTTTGAATCCCCTAGATTTGAGAATTTCCTGTACTAAAAGAACGGAAGTGCCTTTACAACCATTCTTCACAACTTCTGGATTAAACATATAACCGCTCCTTTCAGATTTCACTGTTGTATCGGTCTTTGACGGAGGAACGTATGAAATGGTATTGTCCGTATATTTCGGTGTGATGTATCCTCTGATATACCGGCCATTGATAGCAAGTTTACGTCTACGAACCGCATCTTTATAGTTACCTTCCATCGCGACGGAATAGCCAAGGCTCTTATGTACTTCGACAATGGTTCCGATATGATCGGCGTATCCGGTGCAGTCGCCAATTCCATTATCGTCCCAATCATACAACGCTGCATCTCCGATGCTTGGTACATAATCATCCGCTTCTACCCAACAACCCATTTTCTTGGCCCGATTGATAAGTTCTTCGCACCCTATTTCAATAGGCATAATGTCGGTATAACCGAGTTTGATAGCAGCGGCAGACCATGTACAAGCGCACCAGGCCCACCCGTACTTCATCTTCACGCCGCGTGGGAAAGTACCTGTATATGAATTGTAGATATCTACAATTTTCTTATAAGAACCATCTGCTTCGTTCAGTCCTTCCCAAGAACAGATCTTTAAGATCCAAATCATATCCGAATGCAAAAGTTATAAATGTGCTCATGACAATTACCAGTAAAATCCATCCTATTATTACGTTCATTTCATTCTCCTTTCAAAATAACTTTCCCCGTTCTCAAGCTCTCCTGTACAGCAATTACTCTCTGGTTAGTGCTTCCGGCCCAAGGGTAATTGATGTCAGAAAGCTCCTCTACGAATTCTCCATCCACCAAAATATCAATCCATTTCATACCTGGCATATCTCGAATTTCTTCCCATAAATATCCGGTATACAACCAAACAGTCTTACCGGGCATATATTTCTTGATGTATTTCGCCAAATGAAAAATGGTGTCCCTATTCTCCGGATATAACGGATCTCCTCCAGAAAAAGTGACACCACTGATATAAGACTTATTTACTTTGTTGTATAATTCCTGCTCAGCCTCCACGTCAAATATCAATCCGTCATGTGGATTCCAAGTCACAGGGTTTTGACACCCTTTACAATGATGATTGCATCCGGCCACCCAGAGCACTGTCCGTAGCCCATCGCCGTTCCGCATATCATCAGTGGTTATGTTATGATAGTTCAATCAAACCGCCTCCTATTGGTTTGAGTACGAATAATAATTCGATCATCTTTTGACTTTTACAATAAGTGAACTTATCAAGTCTCAAAAAATTAATCGGCACCCCATATCTTTTGAATTTTTTCGATTGATCAATTTTATCTAAAGCCATTGCTAAAATATTTTTTCGGTATACAAAACACCACCGATTGCTAATCTTTTAATAAGTACATTCATATCAAGTACC
>OLPN01001325.1_pt1 | contig 22647 bp, 17 predicted proteins | sample 1672601 | NCBI WGS metagenome assembly OLPN01 (sample SAMEA3136704, study PRJEB25190) | human gut metagenome | reverse complement strand
AATGCTTCACATCCGTCCAGACCTTCCAGCAGCTCCAGACCCTTTTCCAGCTTGGTATAGAACTTTTCGGCATCGGCTTTTTCGGCCACCGCCATCACGGTGCTGCCCGCGCCGGACACATACACAGCCTTTGCCCCGCACAGACGTGCCATATCGAACACTTCCTTGGAGCCGGGCATCAGGGGCATACGGTAGGGCTGGTGCAGCTTATCCTCGGTGGCAATGGCCAGCAGGTCGTGCCGTCCCTCGCAGAAGGCCGCCGGCACCAGTGCCGCGCGGGACAGGTTATACACCGCATCCTTGTGAGACACTTCCTTGGGCAGTGCCGCGCGGGCCGCTTCGGTCAGCAGCTTGTAGTCCGGCACGATGGCAGCAAAGCAGAGCGTTTCGTCCACGTTCCGCTTGACCGAGTACACCTTGCCGTCCTCGAACACGCTGCTGGTCAGGCCGCCCAGCAAAGCCGGGGCCACGTTGTCCGGATGCCCCTCGATGGAGGTGGCCAGCGTCAGCAGCTCCTGGGTGTTGAGCACATCGCCCAGCATCCGGTTGGCACCCAGCAGGCCCGCGATGATGCAGGCCGACGAGGAGCCCAGGCCCCGCGCCATGGGGATGGGGTTGGTCTGGGTGATCTTGAGGGGCGGGATCTGCTTGCCCACCTTCTCGAACAGTCCCTTGGCCGAGCGGTACACCAGGTTGCTCTCGCCGCGGGGGATGCGGGTGCCGTCTGCGGACGAGATGTCCAGCACTTCGCTTTCTTCAAAGGTCACCGTGTTGTACAGGGTGACCGCCAGGCCCAGCGCATCGAAGCCGGAGCCGATGTTCGCGCTGGTGGCCGGGACCGAAACCTTGATCTTCATTGCCGGTGCCCCTTTCTTATGCTTCCTCGGGCAGGCGCTTGAGCACCAGCTTCACGCTGCCGCCCACGGCCTCCACCTTGCGTGCTGCCTCGGCCAGTGCCTTTTCGTCGGCACGCTCCACAAAGTAGGAGCAGCCGTCGTAGCGCTCATCCACCACCTTGCCGTAGCCGTAGATGGCTTCCACCACAGCAGGAGCAATGCCCGCCACACGCACATAATATGCGGCAGGGGTCGGGTCGGTGAGCATGCCGTCCACCGGCTCGGCAGGCTGCCAGAACAGGCTGTCGTGGACCTTGGAGCCGTTTTTCAGGGCGTCCACCACGTCTGCCACCACGGCGCTGGCGGTGGGCAGCTTGCCCGCGCCCTTGCCGTAGAACACCACATCGCCCAGCATATCGCCCTTGACCAGCACCGCGTTGAACACGTCGTCCACGCTGGCCAGCTGGTTGGCCCGGGGCACCAGGCAGGGCTCCACGCCGGCAGCCACGCTGCCGTCCTTGCCCAGCTTCATCCAGGCAATGAGCTTGATCACGCAGCCCAGCTTCTCAGCCGCTTCCACATCGGCGGTGGTGATGGCCCGGATGCCCCGGGTGGGGATGTTCTGGGGGTAGATCTGATGGCCGCAGACCATGGAGGACAGGATGGCGATCTTGCGGCAGGCGTCGCGGCCGTCCACATCGTCGCTGGGGTCCTTGGTCTCGGCGTAGCCCAGCTCCTGGGCGATCCGCAGCGCATCCTCAAAGCTCAGGTTCTCCTGCACCATCTTGGTGAGCATAAAGTTGGTGGTGCCGTTGACGATGCCCTGGACCTGGCTGATAACGTTGGCGGCCAGGCACTGGTGCATGGGGGTGATGATGGGGGTGCCGCCGCCCACGGATGCCTCAAACAGGAAGGCACAGTCGTGGGCCTTGGCCAGACCCAGCAGCTCGGCACCGTAGGTGGCCACCATCTCCTTGTTGGAGGTGCACACGCTGCGGCCGCTCTCCAGGCAGGCCTTAACGTATGGGTAAGCAAAACGGGTGCCGCCGATGGTCTCCACCACCACCCGGACCTCCGGGTCCTGCAGGATGGTGTCGATGCTCTTGACGAACAGGTTTGCAGCCGGGTGACCCGAAAAATCCTTCGGGTCCAGGATGTACTTGACCTCCACCGGCTCCCCGGCGCGGCGCGACACGCCCGCAGCGTTGCGGCACAGCACCTCGTACACGCCGCTGCCCACCGTGCCAAAGCCCAGAATTGCAATTTTAGCCATAACGTTTTCCCTCTTCCGTTTCTTACAGATTGTACCCGCAGTGCACGCCCACCACCATGCGCTGGCGGGAGAGCTTTTCGGTCAGCTCCTCCGGCGTCATCTGCATGGTATCGGTGCGGATGGTCACCGCCACAAGGGCAGCCCCGTTTTCCGGCGTGGACTGGTTGATGGTCACGATGCTGGCCCCGGCGGCACTGATGCCGGCCAGCAGGCTCTGCAGTGCACCGGTCTCGTCCCGCAGGGTGGCCATCACGGTGACCACCTCGCGGCCGTTCTCGGAATCAAAGATACAATCTTTATACTTATAAAAAGCGCTGCGCGACAGGTCCACGGCGCGGGTCGCAGCCGAAATGCTGCGCGCTTCCCCGCTGGCCAGAAGCTCCTTGGCGCGGACCACCTTGAGAAATACCTCCGGCAGGACCTGTTCGTCCACCAGATAAAAGCGGCGTTCCAACTTGTTCACCTCACAAACACAAGTGTTCTTGCAGAAAATATAATAACATCCGACCCCCTGCAATGCAAGAGGCCGGATGTGATTTTGGCAGATTATCCAGTTTTGACTCGTGAAGTACCGTTTTTCCTTGCCGGTATTGCGGCTCCGGGGGCGCAAAAGTGCGACTTTTGTTGTTCTTCGTCCACGCTCGGCGCACAGATCAGTCGGTATCGAGGTTGCTTGTATCTGTGGGGATGACAGTCTGCTGGGGAGCTTCCTCTGCCGGGGCCGCCGGATCCGCTGCCTGCGTGGAAGCACCGTGCGAGTAGGTGCAGGTGTCGGGCAGGTCGTCGGCACGGTAGTAGCCCACTGCCGTGCTGGGGCAGGAACTGCCGGCCAGCAGGCCGCTCTGGGTGCAGTAGCGGCGCTCCACCACCCCGGACGAGGCCGGGAAGGCCTTGTACGGCAGGTCTGCCTGAGCCTGTTCCATCAGGGCCTTCCAGGCCATGACGCAGGTGCTGGTCTTAGCCTGCTGCTTGGTCAGGGTCTTGGTCATGTCATAGGGCGCATCGTAGCCCCACCACACGGCCGTGACGTAGTAGGGGGTGCCGCCCACGAACCACAGATCCTTTTCGTCACTGGCCGTACCGGTCTTGCCAAAGGCTTCCATGCCGTTGGATTTGGGGTAGCGGCCGCTGGCGGTGCCCACGCTGGAGTACAGCACGTTCTTCAGCAGGCGGTTCATGACATACGCAGTGTCGCTGGTCAGGGCCTGATAGCTGGTGGCGTTGTTTTCCAGGTAGATGTTGCCGTCCCGGTCCAGCACACGGGTGTACAGGTGCGGGGTGGTATACTCACCGTCGTAGAAGATCTGGAAGGCCGACGCCAGTGCCATGGGGGTCACGCCCTTGGTCTGGCTGCCCATGACCATCTGGGCCAGACCCACGTCATTGGCGGGGTCCAGCGTGGTCAGCTGCAGGGTGTTGTACAGGAAGTTGAAGATGTTGCTTGCGCCCACAAGGTCGCCCACACGCACCGCAATGGTGTTCAGGGAGCGGGCCAGGCCGTTCCACAGCGGCACATCGCTGTTGTCGCCGTAGTTGCCGCCGTAGTTGCGGGGCCAGCTGCGCCAGGCGTTGGGGTAGGCACGGAGCTGCTTGTCGGAAAGGCCCATCAGGCCGTTCTTGCGGCAGTAGTCCTCATCCCGGATGACCATGTCCTGCTTCTGGTACAGGGGCGAATTGTTGAGCATGGTGGACCAGTTCACCAGCCCGTACTCCACGCCCAGTGCATAGGCGCCGATGGGCTTGATGGTGGAGCCGGTCTGCCGCTCCACGCTGTAGGCGCGGTTCAGCGAGAGGCTCTTGGTCTTTTCGCCCAGACCGCCCGCGATGGCCAGCACGTTGCCGTCGTAGTCCAGCGTGACCATGGCCGCCTGGGTGCGCACGTTGCGGTAATAATACACGGTGCCGTCCTCGGCAACGCGGGTCTTGGGGGTGCCGTCCTCGTTCATCACCTGCACGTCGTCGTCCGAAATGGAGGTCACCTCTTCCTCATGCCAGCCGGCCGGGAAGTAAGCGTCGTTGGTGTTCAGCATCAGGTTTTCCATCTGGGACTGCAGCTTGGTGTTCACGGTGGCCTCGATGGTAAAGCCGCCGGTGTACAGCATCTTCTGGGCGTCCGCCTCCGAGATGCCCTCCTTGGCCATGATGTCCTCCACCACTTCCTGGAACAGTGCATCGGTGAAGTAGGAGGTCACGGAGGTGTTCTTCTTGTCGCTGTCGTCCTCCGCCAGTGTCAGCGGCTGGGCGGCGGCGTTGCGGTAGTCCTCCTCGCTGATCACACCCTGCTGCCACATGTTGTACATGATGAAGTTTCGGCGGTTGATCAGGTTCTCAGGGTTGGTGTAGGGGTTGTAGTTGGTGGGGTTCTTGGTGATGGAAGCGATGGTGGCACACTCCCACAGGGTCAGCTCGCTGACGTCCTTGTTGAAGTACTCGTTGGCCGCCGTCTGAACGCCCTGGATGGTGCCGGTGAAGCTGATGGTGTTCAGGTACGCCTCCAGGATGGTTTCCTTGGAGTAGCTGCGGCTCAGGCAGAGGGCGCGGTAGATCTCACGCAGCTTACGCAGAGCGCCCTCAATGCCGCTGGCGCTGTTGTCATCGGTCAGGTTCTTGATGAGCTGCTGCTCCAGCGTGGAAGCACCCTGCTTGGAGCTGTAGATGGGCAGCAGATACTCATTGACCATGGCACCAATGGTGCGTTTGAAGTTGACGCCCGGCTCGTTGTAGAAATCCTTGTCCTCGGTGCAGATGAATGCATACTGCAGGTTGGTGGGGATCTGCTCCAGGTCGGCCCACACGCGGTGGCTGTTGGAGGAGCGCAGGGTGGCATACTCCACCTGTGCACCGGTGTCCGGATCGTTGGCCATGACCACGCTGGACTGGCTCAGCTGGATGTTGTCCAGGTCCAGCAGGTCGCCGTCGTTGGCCGTGGCCTGCACCACATAGTACACCATGCCCACGGCCAGCAGGCTGCCGGCCATGATGCCCAGGCACAGCAGGGTGGCAATGGTGCGGCCGATGAACCGCAGGATCGGGTGCTTTGCCTTTTCCTTCGGAGCCTTTCCGGGCTTCCCGGGTTCCCTGACCGGCTGCTCCCGGCGGCTCTGGCTCACATTTACCTTACGTCCCGCCGCAGACTGCGAAGAACTGCCTTCGCCGCCCCGGTGGATCTTTCTCATCTCATTGCTGGAGATAGGGATCGCCTCCTGACCCATACTGGTAAACTGCAGCGCACGCGGCGCTGTGATCTTCCTTTCAAAAAACCGCTGGTCACCCAGCATACGATACCATATTATAGCACGCCGGCCGGACGCGGGCAAGGACCAATCTTCTGCCGCGGGGCCGGTGTCCCATTCAATCATGGTCAGTATACCACATCCGGCCCGGCAAAGTACAGCATTCCACCGCAAAAAATGATTTTCCGGCGCACTTCCGGGCCATACTTCCGGTAAAACCACGAAAGGGGTGTTCCCTGCCCATGCGCAAATTCGGTCTGTGCCTGTTCTACGGGCTCTGTGTGTTCACCATCGCGTTCAGTCTGTTCTGGATGGCGCTGCCCCGCCTCCCTCTGCCGAAGGCCCCGGCGGACGAAACTCCGCCCCTTTCCGGCAGCGTCAGTTCCCTCGTGCAGGCGGCAGCTCCCACGGCGGCGGGCTACTATCTGTGCGACACCGGCGGCCGGGTGGCCGTGTATGCCTGCAATGCCGACGGCACCCCCGGTGCCCTGCAGCAGCTCACCGGCATCTATGTGAACCTTCTGCCCGAAAACGACGTACTGCGCATCCGGCGCGGCATCCGGGTGCACAGCCTGCCGGAGCTGCAGGCCCTGCTGGAGGACCTGGGCGGGTGATTTTTCTCAGTTTCTTCCAATTTTTATTGACATTGATGCATTAGAATTATATAATCAGAGTATTGAAGCAAAGATTCTTAGTTCCGGGCTTCCGGAGGGAAGGAGTGCATCCAAATGTCTGAACCGGTCAGCATCCGCTACAAGTGCAAGTTCTGCGGCAATCAGCAGAACAAGAGCCTGCGCTCCGGCCCGCCCAACCCCGGCGTCTGCCTCAAGGCACCGGAGGACGGCAAGGGCTGGCATGGCCCGCACAAGTGGGTAGCCGTGCCGCACTGAGCCCGCACCTCATTTCCGGCATCCATCTGCGCAAAACAGCCCCGGACCGAATGGTCCGGGGCTGTTGTTTTTTGGGGGTCAGGCTTCCATCTGCTCCAGCGGCACAAGGTACTCCTTGCGGCACTGCTCGTACTCCAGCATGTAGTCCTTGGTGGGGTTGTGGTGCATGATGCTCTTGAGGGTGTGGGAGTCGTAATCCTCGCCGCCCTCCATGCCGATCATACGCACGGCCACATTGGAGCAGTGGTCGGAGATGCGCTCCACGTTGTTCAGCACGTCCAGGAACACCACGCCGGTGTCGATGGAGCACACGCCGTCCTTCAGGCGGCGGATGTGCTGGTCGCGCAGGCGCTCCACCATCACGTCGATCACCTCTTCCAGCGGCTCCACCTGCATGGCCTTCTGGGTGTCGTCACCCTCAAAGGCCTCGCCGGTCACGGTCAGGATGCGCTCCACGGCCTTTTCCAGCAGGATGAGTTCCTTCTGGGCGCTCTCGGAGAAGGAGGCCTCCTTCTCGTTCAGCTCCTGGGCCTTTTCCATGATGTTCACGGCATAGTCGCCGATGCGCTCGAACTCGGTGACAAAGTTCAGCAGCTCGGTCACGGCATGGCTCTCGTCATCGCCCAGCTCCTGATCGGTCATCTTAATAAGGTAATTGGAGATGGCCACCTCCATGCGGTCGATGAGGTTCTCCCGCACCTTGATGGCGCTCACGGTGTCCTCGTCCATCTTCAGCAGCAGCGGCGCAGCCAGATTGACGTTGCGGGCGGCACGGCGGGACATCTTGACCACCGCGTTCTTGGCTTGCTGCAGGGCCACGGCCGGGCTCTTGAACAGACGCTCGTCCAGCACCGGCATGCTCAGTTCCTGGGCCTCCTCGGCACTGTCGGGCACAGTCAGCATAGCCAGTTTGCTGAGCACACCGCTGCAGGGCAGGAACAGCAGCATGGCGCAGACGCTGGACAGGGTGTGGATGTTTGCAATGGAGCTCTTGTTCATCACGTCATGCCACATGGGGATGCCGAAGGTAAACTGCACCGCATAGATCAGGGCCAGCAGTACGATGCTGCCGATCACGTTGAAGTACAGGTGGATGAGGGCGGCGCGCTTGCCGTCCTTGGAGGAACCGCCGATGGTGAGCAGCGGGGTGAAGGCCGTGCCGATGTGGGCACCCAGGATGATGGGGATGGCCGAACTGAAGGTGACCAGACCCGTACTGGACAGCGCCTGCAGGATGCCCACCGACGCCGAAGAGGACTGGATGAGCACCGTGACCACCAGGCCCACCAGCACGCCCAGAATGGGGTTGGTCATGGTGACGAACAGGTTCTGGAACGCGGCGCTTTCCCGCAGGGGGGACACGCCGGTGTCCATCAGGCTCATGCCGGTGAACAGGATGCCGAAGCCCAGCATGATCTGGCCGATGTTCTTCTTTTTGGCGTTGCGCAGGAACACATAAAAAATGCAGCCGATAAACGCCACCACGGGCGCAAACGTCTTGGGCTGCATGAGGGTCAGCCACAGGCTGTCGCCTGAGATATCCGCCATGCGGATCAGCTGACCGGTCACCGTCGTACCAATGTTTGCACCCATGATCACGCCCACCGACTGCGTCAGCGTCATGATACCGGAGTTGACCAGGCCCACACAGATCACCACCGTGCCAGCCGACGACTGGATCACGCCCGTGATCAGGGTGCCAAAAATGACACCTTTGATAGTGGAGGAGGTCAGTTTTTGCAGCACCCCCTGCATTTTGCCGCCGGCCAGCTTTTCCAGGCCCGCGCCCATGATCGACATGCCATACAAAAACAACGCAATGCCGCCCAGCAGAGAGGTAATGTGTGTGATATCCATAGCGATACTCCTAAATACGATCTTCCTGTTTCTTCCAATAACAGCACACAGCCGCCGGGCCCTGCCCCGCCTTTGGCGGGACCCGTACCCCGGCAGCCGTTTTTCCTTTGTCATGCAGCGCCCCCATGCGTCCACGCGCACGGCACCGTTTCAGCGCTCACACTGTGCTTATTATACCATCAATCCCCCTGCCACAACAAGGTTTATTTTACAAGAAAATCACTTTTTCCACACATTTTGCTGGTTTTCAATCGTTTCGTCACGGTTCCTTTTCAAACATTTTACGCAGATTTTACATTAGTTGTTTCAAACCATGTCACTCGGCCAGCTCCTCCATCGCCTCACGCACGGTATCGGCCGAAAAGAGGAACACCCCGCTGCCGGTGTACACCTCCACATGGCTGCCCACATAACGCATCTCAAAATCCTTCATCGTGTTCCCCTCCTGTTTTGTTCTGTCGGGAGCCTGCCTGCACCGGGCGGTTCCCGCTGCCGGTGGCTCCCTGTGACTGTATTATCGCACATGCGGCATCCCATAAATCGGACTTTCAAGGCTTTTCCGGGGATTTTTGCACAAAAAATGCTCCACCCTCCCAAAAATGGGAAGGTGGAGCATTGCAGGTCCGGTTGTTTTCCGGCGCTCAGTGGGCGGCGGCGTATTCCGGCACCACACGGCCGGGCTGCGGCGCTTCCTTCGCGCGGGACTTTTCGTAGCAGTAGCGGATGATGGCCTGCCGGCGCACGATGCCAATGAAGATGCCCCGGTCATCCACCACAGGCACAAAGTTCTGGTTCATGGCGGCTTCGATCAGCTGGTCCATGCTGGTGGTCACGGTCACCGCCTTGTAATCCCGCTTGTGGGGAAAGGCCGAGATGGGCACGTCCTCTGCAGCTTCCAGATCCAGCCCGTGGTATTTTTTCAGTCCCCAGAGGATGTCCCCCTCGGTCAGGGTGCCCACATACTCGCCCCGGCGGTTGAGCACCGGGATGGAGGCGTAGCGGTTGTTCTCCCATTTTTCCAGCGTCTGCCGGAGGGTAAAATCGTCGTAAACGTACATCAGATCCTGCTTGGGGGAGAGGAAAAACAGAATGTTCATGCCAACAACTCCTAAATCGGTATTTTATGCACGGCGTGTGCGGCCGGATGGATGATTTGGGTCTGCTCGTTTTACAGGGGACACACACCGCCCGGTGCGCATCCCCTCTCTCTGCTTTCATTTTAGCACTTTTTCATAGAGGGATAAAGCATCCGGCGGGAGTTTTTATAATTTTTTTACAGATTGTTTGCAGGCATCCGTCATACTTCTGCCGCAGCGCGGCCGCTGTGCACCGGACAGCATATCACACCCGGACGGTCATGCCCTGTCGAACGAACGCACTGTTCAGCCCAGCCGTACAGTTTTGCCCGCAAATTTGTGGGCAAAGGACGCAAAACAGCCAAAAAATCCCCGCTGCCAGCAATTTGAACTGTACAACCGCGCATCGAAGTTGTATAATAGAGTGGGTGTTTCTCGGTGCAGTCTGCGGTTTTGGCCCGCCTGCACGGCCCCAGACCCTGAATGTGTTTTCTGAAAAATAACATAAAGGAGCAGAGCGATTATGATCACTTCCCGTTTCCCGCTGGGAGATGTCAGCTTTACCGCCGGGTATTTTTCGACCCTCGTGGGTGAGGCGACCAAACACTGCTACGGCGTTGCCGCAATGGCACCCCGTGATATGACCGACGCTGTACGCAGCCTGGTCCATGGTTCCGATTATTCCGAAAAGGGTGTCCGCGTCACGCAGGAGAATGGACGTCTCGTGATCGAGCTGCACATCGCTGTCAGCTATGGGCTGAACATTTCCACCGCTGCCCGCAGCATCTCGCACCGCGTCAAGGACGAAGTCGAGCAGGCCACCGGCCTGAAGGTCGCCCGCGTGGTGGTCTCGGTGGACGATGTGATCGCCTGATGTCCGTCTGTATCCCCGGCTGCCGGAATTTTTCCGGCCTGATAAGGAGTTTAAAACAATGATTTCTGGTAAGATCCTGCGCGACGCCGTCATTTCCGGCGCCAACAACATCAACAATCAGCGCTCCCGCGTGGATGAGCTGAACGTCTTCCCCGTCCCGGACGGCGACACCGGCACCAACATGGGCATGACCGTGGGTGCTTCCGTGCGCGAGCTGGAAGCCCTGGATGACAGCTGCACCGTGGGCGAAGCCGCCAAGACCGCTGCTTCCGCCATGCTGCGCGGTGCCCGCGGCAACTCCGGCGTCATCACCAGCCTGCTGTTCCGCGGCTTCTCCAAGGCGCTGGAAGGCAAGAAGGAAGCCGACGTGGCCGACATCGTGGCTGCCCTGCAGAAGGGCGTCGAGGGTGCCTACAAGGCCGTGATGAAGCCCACCGAGGGCACCATTCTCACCGTGGCCCGCGTGGCCAGCGAAAAGGCTGCCGCCAGCGATGCCGCCGACGTGCCCGCCCTGTGGGACGTTGTGATGGCTGCCGGTCAGGAAGCCCTGGACGACACCCCCAACCTGCTGCCTGTTCTGAAAAAGGCCGGCGTCGTGGACGCAGGCGGTCAGGGCATCCTGATCATCTTTGAGGGCATGGGCAAGGTGTTCCACGGCGAGCCCATCGTGGCTGGCGGCGAGGCTGCCCCCAACAAGGCAAAGCTCTCCACCGAGAACGCCGGCAAGGGCGTGTTCACCGACGACCTGATGAAGGTGGAGGACATCAAGAACGGCTACTGCACCCAGTTCCTCATCAACAAGTACGAGGGTGCCAGCGCCGCCAAGATGCGTGCCTTTGCCGAGTCCAACGGCGACAGCGTGGTGTGCATCGAGGACGATGATGTGATCAACCTGCATGTCCACACCGCCGACCCCGGCAAGATCCTGAGCGAGGCCATCAAGTACGGCTACCTGACCAACTTCAAGATCGAGAACATGCACGAGCAGTTCCTGGCCCGCCAGAAGCAGGGCAAGAGCCTGGAGAAGCAGGCCTCTGCCGAGAAGGCTCCCTCTCAGGCCAGCGAGTTCGTCTACGCTGCTGTGGACCCCAGCCGTGACTACGGCTTTGTGGCCGTGGCTGCCGGTGAGGGCCTGAAGTCCGTGTTCACCGACCTGGCTGCGGACGCCGTGGTCTCCGGCGGCCAGACCATGAACCCCTCCACCGAGGACATTCTGGCAGCCATCCAGAGCGTGCCGGCCAAGACCGTGTTCGTTCTGCCCAACAACAAGAACATCATCATGGCCGCCGAGCAGGCCGAGAAACTGGCCGACCGTCAGGTCGTGGTTCTGCCCACCCGCACCGTGCCCATGGGCATCACCGCCATGCTGAACTTCGACCCCTCTGTGAACGCCGAGACCAACACCATCAACATGATGGCGGCTGCCGACAAGGTGTCCACCGGTCTGATCACCTACGCCGCCCGCGACAGCGAGTACGATGGCAAGCGCATCCGCAAGGGTGAGATCATGGCGTTGGAGAACGGCAAGATCGTTGCCACCTCCACCGACATCACCAAGGCCACCTACCGTCTGGCCCGGGGTATGTGCAAAAAGGACTCCAGCTTCGTCACCATCATCTCCGGCTGCGACGTGAGCGACGAGGACGCCGAGAAGGTCACCGAGATGGTCAAGGCCAAGTGCCCGAACCATGTGGAGGTCAGCCACATCCGCGGCGGTCAGCCCGTGTATTATTATATGATCAGCGTGGAGTAAGCAATTCCTCCGGCTGACCTGTTCCCTGAAAAACAGCAACTCCCCCTGCCGTGAGCAAATGCCCACCGCAGGGGGAGTTTTTGTTGTGTTCAGAAGAAGCTCACCTGGCTGCTCTCGGGCAGGTCGCCCAGGGCGCCCACCTGACGCAGACGGTCCAGGATGCCCTGACCGACGCCGGAGGCCTGCTGCAGCTCTTCCACCGAGAGGTACTCTTCGCCGTGGATGGTCACCCGCTCCAGCGCGTCGGCAGCAGCACCGCCCAGACCCTTCAGAGAACTGAAGGGCAGGCGCACCTTGCCGTCCTCCACCACATATTTGGAGCCGCGGCTCTTGCCCAGCTCGATGGGCAAAAACTCGTACCCGCGCACCAGCATTTCGTTCACCAGCTGCAGACTCACCAGAACGTCCTCGTCCTTGGCGTTCTTTTCCTCCTTCAGGCGGCGCTTGACCTCTTCCATGTGAGCACGGGCCACAGCAGCCCCGCCGATGGCGGCCTCATAGTCGATGTCGTCGCCGCGCACGGTGAAGTACACCGCATAGAAGGCCTGCGGCTTGTAAATTTTGAACCACATCAGACGGATGGCACTCATCAAGTAGGCCACTGCGTGGGCCTTGGGGAACATATACTTGATCTTGCGGCAGCTCTCGATGTACCAGTCCGGCACATCATGCTCCCGCATGGCTTCCTCCCAGCCGTCCTTGAAACCGCCCTTGGCCACCTTGCCCTTACGCACGGCCTCCATGATGTCAAAGGCCATCTTGGGTTCCAACCCCTTGCGCAGCAGGTACAGCATGATGCTGTCACGGCAGCCGATGACCTCTGCGATGGTGCAGGTGCCGCTGCGGATCAGCTCATCCGCGTTGCCGGTCCACACGTCGGTGCCGTGGGACAGGCCCGAGATCTGGATCAGCTCCGAGAAGTTCTTGGGCCGGGCCTCCACCAGCATGCCGCGCACGAAGTTGGTGCCCATTTCCGGGATGCCGAAGGTGCCGGTCTGGCTGTCGATCTGCTCCGGGGTCACGCCCAGCGCTTCCGGGCTGGTGAGCAGGCTGTACACCTTGGGGTCGTTCATGGGGATGCTGTCCACCGGGATGCCGGTGTATTCCTCAAAATACTTGTAGAAGGTGGGCATATCGTGGCCCAGCTCGTCCAGCTTGAGCAGGGTATCGTGCAGATACTTGAACTCGAAGTGGGTGGTCAGCAGGCCGCCTGCCACGTCATCTGCCGGGTGCTGGATGGGGCAGAAATCGTAAATTTCATAGGTGTCCGGCACAACGACCATGCCGCCGGGGTGCTGGCCCGTGGTACGCTTGACGCCGGTGCAGCCCAGCGTCAGGCGGTTTTCCTCCGCATGGTTCACGGTGCGGCCCCGCTCTTCCAGATACTTCTTGACGTAGCCGTAGGCGGTCTTGTCCTGAATACCGGACACCGTACCGGCCTTGAACACGTTGGCCTTGCCGAACAGCTCCTCGGTGTAGCGGTGCACGTTGGACTGATACTCACCGGAGAAGTTCAGGTCGATATCGGGTTCCTTGTCGCCGTAAAAGCCCAGGAAGGTCTCGAAGGGGATATCGTGGCCGTCCACCAGCATCCGGGTGCCGCAGTGGGGGCAGTTCTTGTCCGGCAGGTCAAAGCCGTCGTCCACGCTGCCGTCCGTGATGAACTCGCTGTACTTGCACTTGGGGCAGCGGTAATGGGGCGGCAGACTGTTCACCTCCGAGATGCCGGAGAAGTGGGCTACAGCCGACGAGCCGACCGAACCACGGCTGCCCACCTGATAGCCGCCCGCGTTGGAGTAGGCCACCAGCTTGACCGCGATGACATACAGCACCGCGTAGCCGTGGCCGCAGATGGAGTCCAGCTCCTTCTGCAACCGCTTTTCCACGATCTCCGGCAGGGGGTCGCCGTAGTCCCGCTTGGCGTGCTCCCAGGTGGCGTCGCGCAGCTGCTGTTCCGCGCCCTCGATGCTGGGCGGGTAGGTGCCCCGCGGGATGGCCCGCACGGTGTTGTCGATCATGGCCGCGATCTTGCGCGGGTTCTTGACCACCACCTCGTAGGCCTTCTCCTTGGGCAGATAGTAGAACTGGTCCAGCATATCCTGTGTGGTGCGGAAGAACAGCGGCGGCTGGTTGTCGGCATCCTTGAAGCCGTTGCCCGCCTGCAGCACCGCACGGTACACGGCATCTTCCGGCTCGGTGAAGTGCACGTCGCCGGTGGCGATCACCGGCTTGTGCAGGTCCTCGCCCAGCTTGATGACCGTGCGGTTGAAGTCCTTGATCTTCTCCTCGCTGTCCACCTTGCCCTCGCGCACCATGTAGGCGTTGTTGCCCAGGGGCTGGATCTCCAGAATGTCGTAGTAGGAGGCGATCTTTTTCAGTTCCTCGTAGGGGGTGCCGTCCACGATGGCACGATACAGCTCACCGGCCTCGCAGGCACTGGTGAGCAGCAGGCCGTCCCGGTACTTATTCAGCAGGCTGCGGGGCACGCGGGGCTTTTTGAAGAAGTAGTTGACGTGGGCCTCGCTCACGATCTTGTACAGATTCTTCAGGCCCATCTGGTTCTTGACCAGGATGATCAGGTGGTAATACTTCTTTTTCAGCACTTCCCGGTTGCCGCCCAGGCCCGTGTTGATCTCGCTGACCTTCGTCACCTGTTTTTCTTCCAGGTCCTTGAGCATCACACAGAAGATGCGGCCCAGTGCGGCGGAGTCCTCGCAGGCGCGGTGTGCCTCGTAGGCGGGCAGCTCCAGATGCTTGTTGATGGTGCCCTGCTTGTAGTTGTGCAGGCCGGGGTACATCGCCTGCGCCATGGTCAGGGTGTCGATATAGGTCACATTTTCCAGCGAGATGCCGCTGCGTTTGGCGGCAGCCCGCAGAAAGCGCATATCGAAGGAATGCACATTGTGGCCCACCAGAATGCGATCCCCCGCAAACTTGAGGAAGGCTTCCAGCGCTTCCTTCTCGCTGGGAGCATCGGCCACCATCTCGTTGGTGATGCCGGTGATCTCGGTGATCTTGGGGGTGATGGGCTTGCCGGGCTTGACAAAGGTGTCAAATTCCTCCATCACCTCGCCGTTGCGCACGATGACGCCGCCGATCTCGGTCATATACTCCACGCCGGGGTCCAGGCCGGTGGTCTCGGTGTCGAACACGCAGAACTCACCGGTCAGGGGCTGCTCCTGCACACCGTACACACAGGGGATCATATCGTCCACAAAGTAGGCCTCACAGCCGTAGATGAGCTTGAAGTCCGGGTCTTTCTTGTGGATGTCATCGGCCGCCAGCATGGCTTCCGGGTAGCCCTGACACACGCCGTGGTCGGTGATGGCAATGGCCGGGTGCCCCATGCGGTGGGCCAGCCGCACGATGCCGCCGGGGTCGCAGAAGCCGTCCATGCTGGACAGTTTGGTGTGCAGGTGCAGCTCCACTCGCTTGACCGGGGCGCTGTCCTCCCGCTTTTTGCGCTCCACGAACAGCACATCGTAGGGGTACACGATGTAGTCATGCTCGTACTTATCATAGGAGCAGTCGCCGCGCACGATGACCGTGGTACCCTTGCCGATGCTCTCCCACTTGGAGCAGTCCTCGCCTTCCTGCGCGCGGATCTTGAGGTTGATGGAGCCGGTGTAGTCAGTGATGGACACGGTGTAAATCTTGCGATAGTTGCCCTTGACCTCGGTAAAGAACACATCGCCCCAGATGGTGCACTTGCCGCCCTCGCCGCCCAGATCCTTGAGGGGGGTGAGGTTTTTGGGGGTGAACATTTTGCCGTGGAAGATGGTCACCGGCTTGTCGGTCAGGTCCAGTCCCTCCACCTTGATGGACGGAGCGGTATTCTTTTTCTCGAACTTGACCACCGGCGGGGCGATCTTGCGCTCCAGCTTTTCCTCCATCTGGTGCTGCTCGGCCTCGCTTACAGCGCTGATCAGGCTGACTTTGGGCGTCACCCCGGTGTGGCGGGCGATGCAGTCTGCCAGCAGCTTTTCAAAGCCCATCTCCTGCAAAAACTTCGTGCCGTGGCGCACCCCGACGGTGATGCTCTGCCCCAGGATGGTGATGCTGCACCGGTCCAGAAAGCCGTTGATGGGCACACCGTCCGCCTTCATTTCCTCCAGCAGGTCCCGCAGGGCCGTTTCGTCCAGCATGGCATAGCCGAAGCGGTTCTCGATCTTCAGTTCAAAGCCCTCATAATCGGGCTGCAGCGAGGCCAGCAGCCGGGCGCACAGGCCCTTGTCCAGCGGGGCGGCGCTGCGCAGGGTAAAAATGACCTGCTGGCTCTGCCGCAGCATGCGGGCATGTTCCACGATCACCTGCCCGAAGCAGGACGCAAACGCCGGGTCCGCCATGAACTGCGGCCAGAGCTGGGAAACGAGTGGTGTCACGGGTGATACTCCTTTTTATACAGCACAAACTGCCGCGCCTGTGTCCGCAGGCGTGGCAGCAGAGAAAATACAGTGTTTACAGTTTATAGATCTCGTCCATGAACTGGTCCAGAATGTTGTCACCGGTGAGCTTTTTCACCGGCTTGCCGTGGAGGAACAGCACGGCTTCGCCCTTGCCGCCGGCAATGCCGATGTCGGCCTCCCGGGCCTCACCGGGGCCGTTGACCACGCAGCCCATCACGGCCACCTTAATGGATTTTTTGTAGCCCTGCAGCCGCTTTTCCACCTCGTTGGCGATCTCGGTGCAGGGGTACTGGGTGCGGCCACAGGTGGGGCAGGTGATGACCTCCGGTCCTGCCACCGGGAAGCCCACGGCCCGCAGGATGTTGTAACCGGCTTCCACTTCCTTTTCCGGCTCGGCGGCCAGCGAAACGCGAATGGTGTCGCCGATGCCCTCCAGCAGCATGCCGCCGATGCCCATGCCGCTCTTGAGCAGGCCCATCTGGTAGGTGCCGGCCTCGGTCACGCCCACATGCAGTGGGTAGTCGGTGACGGCACTGAGCTGGCGGTAAGCCTCCATCATGCGGGGCACGTTGGAGTTCTTGATGGAAATGACAATGTTGTTGAAGTCGAACTTTTCCAGCAGGCGCACATGGTACAGGGCGCTCTCCACCATGGCTTCCGGGGTAGGGGCACCGTACTTGGCAAGAATGTGCTTTTCCAGGCTGCCGCCGTTGACGCCGATGCGGATGGGGATGTTCTTCTGCTGGCAGGCGTCCACCACCGCCTTCACCCGGTCGTCGTCGCCGATGTTGCCGGGGTTGATGCGGATCTTGTCCACGCCCACGTCGGCGCAGGCCAGCGCAGCGCGGTAGTCAAAGTGGATATCCGCCACGATGGGGATGCTCACCGCGTTCTTCACGGCCTCGATGCACTTGGCGTCGGCTGCGCTGGGGCAGGTCACCCGCAGGATCTGGCAGCCGGCGGCTTCGCACCGCTTTGCCTGTGCCACGTTGCCGGCAATGTCCTCCACCGGCACATTCAGCATGGTCTGCACCGCAATGGGATGGTTGCCGCCAATGGTCACATTGCCGATCTTCACTTCTCGTTTCAACTGCCGCATCCTGTGGTTCCCCTTTCTGTTATACAGCTCCGGTGATGAGCCGGATGATATCGTTGTAGGTTGCAAAGATCATCAGCCCGAACAGCAGCGCAAAGGCCGCAACGGTCAGGCTGCCCTGCAGCTTTTCCGGCACAGCATGGCCGGTGATGCCCTCAATGGCCAGGAACACCACCTTGCCGCCGTCCAGCGCCGGGAAGGGCAGCAGGTTTAAGATGCCCAGGTTGATGGTAATGAGGGCCAGCATCTGCAGCAGATCCTGCCAACCGTAGCTGGCCGCCTGCCCGATGGCCGTCACGATGCCCACCGGCCCGGAAAGATTGTTGATGCTCTCCCGCCCGCGGAGCAGGTCCGCGAGGGAGGTAAAAATGATGCGCCCGTAGTACAGCATACTGTTGCCGGCCTCCCGCAGCACGTTGCGGGGCGTCTTGGCCAACCCGTACACGGTAAAGCCCAGGCTCATGTGCACCTGCCCGGCTTCGTCCGTCCAGGTGTCGAACTGCACATCCGGCAGCTCCACGGTCTGGCCGTCCCGCAGTACGGTAAAGTCAGCCCGGTACTGCTCGGTGCGCACCAGCTCATAGATGATATCGTTGGCCACGAAGCAGCGGCGGCCGTTCACCGCAACGATCTCGTCCCCCGCCTGCAGGCCGGTCTGACCGCAGAGGGCACTGTCCTCCACGGCATAGATCACCTTGCTGGTCAGCGGGGAGCTCTGGGCCGTGAGCAGGATCAGCAGCACCACGAACCCCAGCACAAAGTTCATGACCGCACCGGCCACCATCACCAGCATCCGCTGCCAGACCGGGGCCTCGTTCAGGGGGATGCCGATGCCTTCTTCCGGCGGCACCGGGGCGGGTGCCGCTTCCTCCCGCCGGTCACGGGCGGCTTCGGCCTGCTGGCTCTCGGGGCTTTCCTCCCCTTCCAGCGCCACATAGCCGCCCACCGGCAGGGCCCGCAGGGTGTATTGGGTGCCCTTGCGGACGGTTTTCCAGAGGGCCGGGCCCATGCCGATGGAAAACTCGTTGACCCGGATGCCGCAGAGCTTTGCCACCGCAAAGTGGCCGAACTCATGGATGGCGATCACGGCGCTGAACACGAACAGCGCTGCAAGCAGCGTGATAAAAACTGACATTCGTACTCCTAAAAATCAAAGATGTGCCCGCACGAACTCCCGTGCCATGCGGTCGCACTCGTACACATCGCTGAGGGTGTAGTCGCCGCCGAAGCGGTCGCTGTCCACGACGGCTTCCACCAGACGGCCGATATCCAAAAAGCCGATCTTGTCCTCCAGGAACAGCTTCACAGCTTCCTCGTTGGCACCGTTGGCCGCGCAGGGGCCAAGGCCGCCCTTCTTGATGGCCTTTTTGCAGGCGGCAAGGCAGCGGAAGGTCTCTTCGTCGGCCACATCAAAGGTCAGCACCTTCAGGGCCGCAAAGTCCAGCTCCGGCACCACGCCCGGCACCCGCTTGGGGTAGGTCAGGGCGTACTGGATGGGGATGCGCATATCCGGCACGCCCAGCTGGGCAATGACCGAATGATCGCTGAACTGCACCGCCGAGTGCACGATGCTTTGGCGCTGCACCACGATCTGGATCTTCTCCGGCGGCAGGCCGAACAGCCACACCGCCTCAATGAGTTCCAGACCCTTATTCATGAGGGTGGCGGAGTCAATGGTGATCTTGGCCCCCATGTTCCAGTTGGGGTGCTTGAGGGCATCCGCCTTGGTCTTGGTGCGCAGTTCCTCGGTTTTCATGCCGAAGAACGGCCCGCCGGACGCCGTGAGCAGGATCTTGGTCAGGCTGGGGGCGCTCTCCTTGTCCTGCAGGCACTGGAAGATGGCCGAATGCTCGCTGTCCACGGGCAGCAGCTTCACGCCGTGCTGTGCCACCGCCCGGGTGACCAGATGGCCGCCGGTGACAAGGCTCTCCTTGTTGGCCAGGGCCAGATCGTGGCCGCTCTCGATGGCAGTCAGGCTGGCACCCAGGCCCGCAATGCCCACCACACTGTTCAGCACCACGTCCGGTCCGTCCAGCGCGGCCAGCTCCCGCAGGCCCTCCGGGCCGGTGAGCAATTTGGGCGCACCCGCCCGGCCGGACAGCGCCGCGTCCAGCTTTGCGGCGGCGTCCGGGTCGGTCATGCAGACGTATTTCGGGTGGAATTCCTCGATCTGCTGCAGGATCTTTTCCACATGGCTGTGGGCCGACAGGCCGAACACCTCATATCCCTGTGCCCGGATCACATCCAGGCTCTGGGTGCCGATGGAGCCGGTGGAGCCCAGCAGCGTAATTTTTTTCGACATGGCACGTTCCCCCTTTTTTACTTGTAGAACACCGCCGTGATGACCATGGTCACGAAGGGCGCAATGAACATCACGCTGTCAAAACGATCCAGAATGCCGCCGTGGCCCGGGAAAATGGTGCCGTAGTCCTTGATGCCGCACTGGCGCTTGACCACGCTGGCAAACAGGTCACCATAAATGCCCAGCACCGCCGCCACACAGCCCAGCAGGGCAATGATGACGTACATCGACACGCCGATGTTGGAGCGGGTAAAGGCCTCCATGCGGTCGGCGGCCACCGAGTAGATCAGGGTCGCCACCACGCCGAACACCATGGTGCCCAGCACACCGCCGATGGCACCCTCCACGGTCTTTTTGGGGCTGACCACCGGGCACAGCTTATGCTTGCCGAAGGCGCGGCCCGCAAAGTAGGCGCAGGTGTCGCCGCCCCAGGCAAAGCAGAGGATGAGCAGGATGAAGAACACGGCATCGTAGCCGAACTGCTCCACCGGCAGCAGTTCCTTGAGCCGGATAAAGGAGTAGAAGCAGAAGATCACGATGCCCGAAAACACGAGCAGACCGCTGGCCTTCTGGTAGCTGATGGTGCCGTTCCGCACCACCAGATAGATGGCGTAAAAGGTGACCAGCACAAAGGACACCGGCATGACCAGACGGCGCATGACCATGTAGTTGGAGGTCATCACCAGCAGGGTATACGGCACCAGTGCCGCGTACATCAGCCAGTCCTTTTTGGTAAAGCCCAGCGCATTGTAGATCTCGTGGATGGCAATGAGCGTGATGGCTGCAATGACCAGATTGAAGATCAGCGTGTTGAAGGTGAACATGACGCCAATGAGGACGATGATGCCCACAATGGCTGTGATAATGCGTGTTTTCATAGGTTGGCTCTCCTTTGTTCTGCCGGAAGGCACTCCCCTCTTGCGAGTGCCGCACAACCCGGGGAACGGTCGGGTATTCCGGTCCCTCCGCCGTGCACAGGATATTTTGGGTGTGGTTGCTGCCTTACAGCCCGCCAAAACGGCGGCTGCGGTGATTGAACTCCTCAATGGCGGCGTCCAGGTCGGCACGGGTAAAGTCCGGCCACAGAACGTCCATTTCCACCAGCTCTGCATAAGCGGCCTGCCACAGCATGAAGTTGGACAGACGCTTTTCTCCGCTGGGCCGCAGGATAAAGTCCGGGTCCTTCTGCCCGGCGGTGTACATGGCATCGCTGAGCATCTGCTCGGTGATCTCTTCCGGCTTCAGCTGCCCGGCTGCGGCCTTTTCCGCCAACTGCTGCGCGGCCCGCACGATCTCCGGGCGGCCGCCGTAGTTGATGGCAATGTTCAGGGTCATGCCCGTCTTGACCGACGATTCAGCTTCCAGCTTGTTCATCCGCTGCTGCAGCTTCTCGTCCAGCACGGTGCGGTCGCCCATGAATTTGATGCGGATGTTGCGGTTCTTGTAGTCAAACCCCTTCAGCAGGTATTCGCCGAACAGCCGCATGATGGCGTTCACTTCTTCCAGCGGGCGCTTCCAGTTCTCGGTGGAAAAGGCATAGAAGTACACCGACGAAACGCCCAGCTCGTCGCAGTAGTCCGCGATATCGCTGAACACCTCGGCGCCTTTTTTGTGCCCGGCGGTGCGGGGCAGGCCCCGGTTCTTGGCCCAGCGGCCGTTGCCGTCCATGATGATGCCGATGGACAGCCCCTCCGCAAACTCTCTGGGATGTGCCATTTGCTCCTCCCGGCAGCATTGCTGCCCTGAAAAAAGTGCCGCGCACCACAGGCGCTGCTTTTTTGAAAAGCGGCTCCCCCACCAGCGCACGACACCTTACATTGTTGTTCTGCTCAGCGCAGCCGGATCAGACGGACATGATCTCCTTCTGCTTTTCTTCCACGGCAGCGTCGATGTTCTTGATATACTTGTCGGTCAGCTTCTGGACATCCTCTTCCATGGTCTTCTGGCTGTCCTCGGTCAGCTCACCGGCCTTCTTCATGACCTTGGCCTTATCCATGGCGTCGCGGCGGATGTTGCGCACAGCCACCTTGGCCTCCTCGCCCAGCTTGGAGACTTCCTTGGCCAGCTGCTTGCGGCGCTCCTCGGTGGGAGCCGGGAAGTTCAGGCGGATGGTCTGGCCGTCGTCGATGGGGTTGATGCCCACGTCGCTGGCCATGATGGCCTTGCTGATGGCACGCAGCAGGGTGCGGTCCCAGGGGGTGATGGTCAGGGTGCGGGCCTCGCTGACAGCCACGGATGCCACCTGCTGGATGGGGGTGGGCGCGCCGTAGTAGTCCACGGTCACCTTGTCCAGCACAGCGGGGTTTGCACGGCCTGCACGCACAGCGGCCAGCTCGCGGCCCAGGTGCTCCACCGAGCTCTTCATCTTTTCTTCGTAAACCTTGGTGTTGCTGCTCATTGTTGTAGTCTCCTGTTCCTGTTGATATATTCGGTGGGCAGAGTGCACCGGGCAGCCCCGCCCTTCATTGTATGTTTCTGCGCAGAAGGCTATACGCGGTCAGCCCTCATACACCAGCGTGCCCACGTTCTCGCCCTGCACAGCCTTTGCGATGTTGTCCGGGTCGGCCAGATCAAACACCAGGATGGGCAGCTTGTTGTCGCGGCACAGGGTGGCAGCGGTGCCATCCATGACGGCCAGCTGGTCCTCCAGCACCTTGGTGAAGGTGAGGGTATCGTACTTCTTGGCGTCGGGGTACTTGTGGGGGTCCTTGTCGTACACGCCGTCCACCATGGTGGCCTTGAACATCACATCGGCGCTCACTTCCACGGCGCGCAGGGCCGTTGCCGTGTCGGTGGAGAAGAAGGGGTTGCCGGTGCCGCCGCCAAACACGGCGATCTTGCCCTCGTCCATGGCGCGCAGGGCGTCTTTGCGGGTAAAGGGCTGTGCCACCTGGGGCATGGTAATGGAGGTGAACACCTCGGTGGGCACGCCCAGCTGCTCCAGCTTGTCGGAGACGGCCAGAGCGTTCATCACCGTAGCCAGCATGCCGATCTTGTCGGCCAGGGTGCGCTCCATCTTGCCGCTGGAACGGCCGCGCCAGAAGTTGCCGC
>OLPN01001324.1_pt1 | contig 22658 bp, 26 predicted proteins | sample 1672601 | NCBI WGS metagenome assembly OLPN01 (sample SAMEA3136704, study PRJEB25190) | human gut metagenome | reverse complement strand
TGGTATTGGACGTCCGTCGCAGGCATGTGAAGCAATGGAAATGGGCTGTGCTGCTGTTATGGCAAATACTGCCGTTGCAACTGCCGGAAATGTAGGGTTAATGGCTTCTGCATTTAAGCTTGCTGTTGATTCAGGAAGACTTGCTTATCTTGCCGGTATGGGACGTGTTTTGGAGCATAAGGCAGAAGCTTCAAGTCCTCTTACGGGATTTTTGGAGGATTGATAAATTATGATAAAAATTCGTGAAACCAATCATATGGAATATCAGGAAGGTATGGAGCAGATTGATCATAGTATCATGAACAAGGTTCTTGAAATGACTGATAAATATGATTACTCAAAATATACTGCATGGGATGTTCGCAACGTACTGTCAAAGGATAGTATTGATATTAATGATTTGGCTGTTTTGCTTTCTCCTGCGGCAGAACCGATGCTGGAGCAGATGGCACAGCGTGCAAAGACTGAAACTGCAAAGCATTTCGGTAATACAGTGTGTATGTTTACGCCTCTTTATATTGCAAATTACTGTGAAAATTACTGTGTTTACTGTGGTTTCAACTGTTCTAATAAAATTAAAAGAGGAAAGCTTTCAATGGAAGAGATCGAAGCGGAGTACCAAACTATTTCAGAAACCGGACTTCGTGAAATTCTTCTGCTTACAGGAGAGTCAAAAACCGCTTCTCCAGTTGAATATATTGCAGACGCTGTAAGACTTGCAAAAAAATATTTTTCAACTATAGGCATTGAGGTTTACCCAATGAACTCCGATGAATATGCTCTTATCAAGGAAGCGGGTGCGGATTTTGTAAGCGTTTATCAAGAGACCTATAATACTGCAAAATATGAAGAAGTACATTTAAGGGGAGCAAAGAGAATTTTCCCATATCGTTTTAATGCGCAGGAACGTGCATTAATGGGCGGTATGAGAGGTGTTGCATTTGGTTCTCTTCTTGGACTTAGCAACTTCCGAAAAGACGCTTATGCAGCAGGACTTCATGCATATATGATTCAGAAAAAATATCCATGGGCAGAGATATCATATTCTCTTCCAAGACTGCGCCCATATATAAACAATGCGGAAAATAATCCGAACGATGTTCATGAAACTCAGCTTTTACAGGTAATGTTGGCGTATAGGATTTTCATGCCTTATGCAGGAATTACAATTTCAACTCGTGAACGTGCCGGTTTCAGAGACAATGTAGTTGGACTTGCGGCTACAAAAATTTCAGCAGGCGTTAAAGTAGGTATCGGCGGTCATGGAGATAATGAACAAAAGGGAGACGAACAGTTTGAAATATCTGATCCTAGAAGCGTTGATGAAGTGAGACGGTCTACGATACCAGTCACCGGGAAACCGTTTATCTTTTGAAACATCATTACCGCTTCCAGGGTTTCTTCGTCAAACCGGCCGGTGGGACGGAGAAAGGGGAGGGAACGGTTCACAAAGGCGATGGTACGCAGCATCTCCTGCAGGGTACTGACCGGCCCCAGGGAAAAAGCAGGGGGAAGTGAGGTGCTCATGATTCGCTCCTTTCTTGGTCATTGTCACTGGCCCCCAGTTCCAAGGGAAAGCCAGGGAACTGACCGGGCCGGGCAGAAAAATAGGAATGAAGGAGCTCTGGCTCGACTTCTCCAGAAGAGGGACTTTGGTAAGGGAAAAACTTGGGGTTGCTGAGAACGGTTCGGTCGATGCCAATGAACCGGTCTATAATAACGTCCCAAGTTTCCTCATCCACCGTTCCTGTCTGTGGCAGACCGGCGTCTAACTGAAGTGCTTGCACTGCGGCCTGGGTCTCATCTCCGAAGACGCCGTCAATGGTAAGGAATGGGATGGTGAGATAGAACTGTGCCAGAATCGAGAGAAGATACTGGAGAAGGGTGACGCTTTCTCCCCTTTGTCCATAGACAATGGCTTGGTGGTATTCGAAATCCAACTGAAAGAAGGTCTGCCCCTCGCTTACCAGTTCAGACAAGCGAAGAATTCCGGTATATAGATGGACCATCATGTACCAGGTGGATTTTCCAATGATCCCATCCACCGTTAAATTGAAAATGTGCTGCAGTTCCCGTACTGCGTCTTCAGTGGAAGAAGAAAAAATTCCGTCCACCTGCCAAATTTTTGGAATGGCGGGGTAGGCAACAGAAATACGGTTGATCATGATTTGAGCGACCTGGACCTCTGGGCTGATGTCTCCCAGGCGAAGGGGGGCGCCAGGATAGGAATATTGAATGTCTTGCATGGGGGCGTTTGTCACCAACTCAATGTTGTCACCGTAATAGTGACGCAAAATTTGTACCGAATCATATCCCTGCTGGGCCATGTTTTCACTCCCCCACTGTGAGAGTCCATCACAGACTGTGGTAGTGCCGTTGCAGAAACTGGCAGCCAGCGGCTCCACAAATCCCTGCCGTCGGATATAGACGGTAAAGAGCTCATCCACTAAGGTGCTGACGCTGTCAAAGATGTTTCTTCCTTTGATGAACTTTTGATCGTAAGCTGTGGACGCTGTGATATTGAAAGAGTATCCCTGACTGGGATAGAATTCCGTATAGACGCGATTTAGCGCAAAAGAGACTTGTGCCAGAATGTTGGCGCGAAGGGCGGAGTTGTGCCAAGTTGGGTAGACCTCGCTGGAAGCTACGTTTTTGATGTACTCTCGGAAGGAGATAGTCAGATTTTCCGCGTCGCTGTCTGGTGTACCTAAATGAACGGTGATATAGGTTGGAATATACGGTGTGACGATAATTGGCATAGAACCGCTCCTTCCTTTATAGGTCCTGTGGAGAGATATCCACTTTGCTGGCCGGCCGGCCGCCTGTTTCCGCCAAGGGGATCAGGGGCAAATCTTGAATACTGGCGATTCCAGGGAAAATTTGAACGTTTTGAATGAGCAAAAGCTGGTAGCCAGGGCACTCGACCCAGATATCGCAGAGGGAAAACGGAGTTTCCTGCCCGGGGGATTGGCTGTTTTGGGCGTCTGGCGTCTCAATGATGGTGGGGACGGTGTTGCCGCTGCGGTCACTGGTCTGAATGTTGATCAGCCGCTGACGTCCGCCCGGCTCATGCTGAAGAATGGAGACGGCGGCATCTTCCACAGGAAGTTGGCTTCGGCTGGTGAAGACACGGGTCATTAAAGTTCCGGAATAGGGCATAGCAATGACCTCCTTTCTCCCCAGTCTATGCGCAGGGCCGGTCCCCGTTGCAGGTCAAGGGAGAAGATTGACATTTCTACGAATATCCCGTAAACTGGGACAAAAATAAGCAGCCAGTCCCTTCTGCCAGCGATTTGGTATGGGGCGGCCGACGTTTTGGGGGGAGACACATGTTGAAGGTTACCTTTCTCTACCACAGTGCGTTTTTGGTGGAGCTGTCCCACTGCAGCCTTCTGTTTGACTGGTATGGGGGAGCAATCCCTGCATTTGACCGCCATAAACCACTCTATGTTTTTGCCAGTCATCATCATGGGGACCATTATTCCCCGGAGATTTTTTCCCTTCTGGGAATGGACAATGTCTGGTATGTACTGGCCAATTGCATTCGCCTGTCCGCCAAACGGAAAGCAGCCTTGGGTATTGAGGAGACGCATGTACTTCGGGTGTCTGCAGGGCGGACATTCCCGTTGGAAGAACTGCGGATTACGACCTTTCGTTCCACAGATGCCGGCGTTGCGTTTCTCGTTGAGACGGAGGGAAAAACCTTATTCCACGCAGGGGATTTGCAATGGTGGCATTGGGAAGAGGAACCGAAACACTGGAATGATGAGATGGAACGGGAGTTCAAAAAGGAAGGCGCAAAGCTGATGGGGCGGAAAATAGATGTGGCTTTCCTGGTTTTGGATCCCCGTCAGGAGTCGTACTTTTGGTGGGGATTTGACTGGTGGATGCGCACCATGCAGGTGCAGTTGGCCTTTCCCATGCACAGTTGGGAGTCTTTTTCCTTGACACAGAAGTTGAAGGCGCTTCCATGCAGCGAACCGTATCGGGATCGCGTGATGGAGATTTTTTACAATGGGCAGTCGTTTCTTCTGGAGGAATGAATGGGGAATGCTTGCCTTTTTCTTGCGTTGACCGTCTCTATATCGTATAATTAACCTAACAGTATGAAACGAAAAAGAGAGATTTTTTTCGTGGGAGGAAAGAAAGATGAGAAAGTATATCTTCCTGGCTGGCACGTTGGCACTTCTGCTGGCAGGCTGCGGGACCTCTGCGCCGGAGCAAACAGAAGCGTTGACTTCCATTGCGGCTTATCCGGAGACCATGCATTTGACGGTGGGAAGCCATGAGGGGATTCAAGTGGTACTGACCCCCTCCGATGCCTCGGAGCAGGAGCTGGTCTGGGCCAGCAGCAATAAAGCTGTGGCCACGGTGGATGAGGCAGGAATGGTCTCCGCTCTGTCCCAGGGAACCTGCACGGTGACGGTTGCATCCAAAGCATACAGCACGGTCTCCTGCCATGTGGAAGTCATTGTGGGGGAGGATGGCACCTCTGATGCCGCTGATAACTCTGGCGATGCTTCAGAAGAGGCGGAGGTCTCCTACGTGGAGGAGACCAATGCCGCTGCGGTGTACCCCACCTATTACCTGTCAGAGCGTGAAGTGGCGGCCATGGATGGAGAGCAGATTCAATTTATTATCAACCAGATCTATGCCAAAAACGGCTATGTCTTCCAGACGGGGAGTATTCAGAGCTACTTTAGTCGGATGCCCTGGTATGTGGCAGTGTCCAATGACGCATCCCGCCTGCAGATGTCATCCCTGGACCGCAGTAATTTGAATCTCTTGGTTCGTTACCGGGACAGCGGCGCGCAGGAAACCTCCTCCCTGGGATGGATTTGGACCCGGCACGCAGTGGATCAGGCTTTGACAGAGGATTACATTCGGAATCTGTCCCGCTATGATATTCAACTGCTCATCAATACCATTTATGCCAAGAACGGTTATATTTTTGAGACAGACACCCTCCAGATGATGTTCCAGGGACAGCCTTGGTACCACGGTTGGACCAGAGAGACGGATCAGTTGGAGTTCTCCTCGTTGGATCAGCAGAATCTTCGTTTACTGACTGCCTACCGTTAAAGATTCTGAAAGGAGAAGAAAAGAATGGAGTATCGTATTATCCCCATGGAGACCTACCCGCGGCGGGCGCACTTTGCCTATTTCAGCACAATGGCACAGCCGTATGCCGGTGTGACCGTTTCCGTTGAAATTACCCACTTTTTAGAGAGCGTACAGGAAAAGGGCAGCCCTTTCTTCCTCTCTTTCCTCTACTGCGTCTCCCGGGCGGCCAATCAAGTTCCAGAGCTTCGGCAGCGAATTTGGAAGGGTGAGATTATAGAATATCAAAACTGCCCAACCTCCCACACGGTGGCCTTGCCGGATGGGACCTACTGCTACTGCATGTTGCGCAGTGAAAAACCATTTCAAGAATATTTGCCGGAGGCGGTACAGGCCCAGGAGGCAGCGAAGCGCCGGCAGAGCTTGGAGGATGGAACAGAGGAGGAGTCTCTGCCTCTTTTGTTTGTCTCCTCCCTGCCTTGGATCACCTATGATGGCATTGTGCAGCCCACGCCTTCTCCCGCCGACTCCAATCCCCGGATTACTTGGGGGCGTTACCGCCGGGAGGGAACACGGGCCTTTCTCCCGGTTTCCCTTCTCTGCCACCACGCATTGGTAGACGGTCTGCATATGGCCCGCTTTTATCAGAATTTAGAGGCGGAGCTGGAACGGTGGAGCGGATAAGAAAGCTCCCTTCCCAAAATTACATGGGAAGGGAGCTTTTTCTGTTAGGAGGGATAGGGCTCTTTGAATCTCCGCTCGTAGGCTTCCTTGAGCTGATCCCGGAAGGAAGGGTGGGCAATGGCAATGAGTGCTTGGGCCCTCTGACGAAGGGTTTTTCCACGAAGCTGTGCGATGCCGTATTCCGTGACCACATAGTGGGTCTCAAAGCGGGAGAGGGTCACTGGGCGTCCCGCCTCAAATTGATCGACAATTCGGGAGGCTTTCCCGCCCATTGCGGTAGAGGGCATGGCGATAATGGATTTCCCTCCCTTGGAGAAGGAGGCACCCCGGACGAAATCCACAAACCCGCCCGCACCGCTGAAAATTTTATCGGCAGAGATGGCATCTGCTGCAACCTGCCCGATCAGGTCTACGCTGAGGGCGGAATTGACAGAGACCACATTGTCATTTTGGCCGATGATACGGGGATCGTTGACATAGTTGACAGGGAAAATTTGAAGTTTGGGGTTTAGGTGCGCATACTCGTATAATTCATCGCGGCCATAGAGGTAGGTGACCACGGACACCCCTTTGTTGATCTGCTTCCGGCTATTGTTGATGTTGCCTGCCTTGAGCAGGCCCAGTGCCCCGTCACAGAGCATTTCCGAATGAACTCCCAGGTCGTTTTTCTCCCCCAGGAAATGAAGAATGGCGTCGGGAATGGTGCCAATGCCCAGCTGAATGGCAGCACCGTCCTCAATCAGGCTGGCACAGTGCTGTCCAATGCGCTCTTCAATCTCTCCCACAGGGAGAATGGGACGGTGGAAGAGGGGCTCATCACATTCTACGGCCAGGTCAATGTCATCGATATGGACCAGAGTGTCACCGTATGTCCGGGGCATGTAACGATTGATCTGTGCGATGACCAGTTTGGCACATTCGGTGATGCACTTCGTATAGTCCACCGTCACGCCATAGGAACAGTACCCCCGTTCATCGGGAGGGGAGAGGGTAATTAAGGCTACGTCAATGGGAAGAAACCCTTCGTAAAAAAGGCGGGGAGATTCCCCGAAGAGATTGGGTGTGTAGTCAGCTCTTCCCTCGTTGACAGCATCCCGGCTGCCCGGCCCGGCAAAGAGCGAGTTATGCCAGAAGTGTCCCGCCATCTCCGGTCGGGTGTATTTGCAGGGGCCCAAGGCCAGCATGTGACAGATTTCCACCTGCTGATAGGCCTGATAGTTGTCCAGCATGGCGTTGACCAGGGCCTGGGGTTCCCCCACACTGTGGGCCAGGGCAACCCGGTCTCCGGAGTGAATATACTGCACTGCCTCTTGGGCTGTGACGAATTTTGCCATAACCATTCTCCTTCCTGTTGTCCGGCGGAGGCCCCGCCGCATCCTCATTTGCAGTATAACGGCCTGAAAGGAGAATGTAAAACGCGGAATCTTGAAACCAGGTATCAAGAAAATTGAGGGCATGGGCTCAGAGAGGCGCAGCCTGCTTGATGTGATGAAGAAACTGCCGGGCCGCAGGTGGAAGGGCCTGCGGGTTTTTGCAAGCCACACCAATCTGCCGGGTGGCAGGTGGAGACAGTTCCCGTTTGGCCAGACGATAGGGTGTGCGTTTGAGAAGGAGTTCCGGCAGAATGCTGATCCCCAGACCGCGCTCTACCATAGCCATAACGGCGTAGTCATCCTTCGCGGAATAGGTGATTCTGGGATTGCAAAGGGTTTTGCGAAAGATTTCTCGGGTCTCATTGTCCAGGGAGTCCGGACGGAGGATGTATGGCGCCTGCTTCAGTGCTTCCACAGGGAAGGTATCTTCTTCCGGGGCCTGGTCCTCGGGGAAAATTGCCAAGATACGTTCCTCCAGCAAAAGGGTACATTCAAAGTGACTGTTGGTTGGCAAACGGAGAAAACCAAGGTCGATGCGGCCCTCGCTGAGCCATCGCTCAATATCCTCGTAACTGCCCTGAAGAAGCTCAAACGTAATGTTGGGATGCCGCTGGGAAAAGGTGTGAAGCAGGTCAGGAAGAATATGCACGGAAACACTGAGGAAGGTGCCGATGCGCACCTGTCCAATCTCTAAGCCATGGAACTGGGCGGCCTGACGGGTGACCTCTTGATTTTGCTGGCAGACAGCGCGGATGGCGGGAAGAAGGGCCTCTCCCTCCGGTGTAAGCCGCACGCCGAACCGGTCGCGGGTCAAAAGTTTCAGACCCAGCTCGTCCTCCAATCCGGTAACAATGTGACTGATGGCGGACTGTGTGTAACCGAGGACCTCGGAAGCCTTGGTAAAGCTGCCCAGATCTGCTGTCTGCAATAAGACTTCGTACTTTTTAATGCTCATGGTGGGTGCCTCCCTGTTTTTTTCAATCGTATCCCTCACGTGTTGTAGTATATCATAAATCTTGTATCCTGTCCTGATTGGGGGTATGAAGGGTTTTGAAATCAAGTTTCAAAAAACGTAGTTTTACAAATCCTACGGAGCAAGGATATACTGACTTTAGAGATTCCCGGCGGGAAAGCCGGAAGAAAACCAACCGAACAGGAGGACTGACCATGCAGAAGCAAGCGATGCCGCGCACATCCAAGGAATGGGTGGATGAGATGCTGCGGGACCATTACCGGGATGCCCGGCAGGCCAAAGAGGACGGGCGTCTGGTGTGCTGGAGCACCTCCATTGCGCCCCAGGAATTGCTGACTACCATGGACATTGTGACCATGTATCCGGAAAACCATGCTGCGGCCATTGGCGCGCGCCGGGATACAGAGCCCTTTATTGCCTATACGGAGCGCAAGGGGTATTCTTCGGATTTATGTTCCTATGCTCGGGTCAACCTGGCGTATGCGGAGTTGCAGCACAGTGAGGCGGAGAATATGCCCATGCCGGATTTCCTCCTGTGCACCAGCAATATCTGCCACACGGTGATCAAGTGGTATGAAAACTTGTCCAAAGAGCTTAATATTCCGCTGATTATGTTTGACACGCCGTTTAACCACACCGACCAGGTGCAGGATCACAACGCCAAATATATGAAGGGACAGTTGTATCACATCATTGACCAGCTGGAGGAGATTACCGGCCGAAAGTTCGACTATGAGCGGCTGCGTGAAGTCATGGAGATCTCCAATGAGACGTGTTACTGGTGGAAAAAAGCCACGGAGCTGGCAGCTGCCCACCCCTCACCGCTGGATGGGTTTGACATCTTTAACTACATGGCCATCATTGTTTTCGCCCGGGGGACCACCCAGGCGAGGGATCTGTTCCATCTCTGGCACGATGAACTGCAGGAAAAAATCCGCCTTCACCAGGGACCTTGGAAGGATCAGGAGGAAAAATACCGGGTTCTGTGGGATGGGATTGCTTGCTGGCCCTACCTGCGTTACACTTACAAAACCTTAAAAAAATTGGGCATCAATATGGTGACCTCAACTTATCCCAAGTCCTGGACGGTGAGCTATGAAACCGGGGATATTGAAGGAATGGCACGGGCCTATTCCGGCAATGTCTATCCCAACCGGAATTTGAACTACGACGTGGATAATATGGTGGGCCTGGCGCGGAAGTTTGACCTGGATGGGATCATTTTTCACTCCAACCGCAGCTGTAAACTGATGGATTTCCGGCAGTATGAGGTGCAGCGCCGGGTTTTGGAGGCGTGCGGGGTTCCCTCTGTGATTTTTGATGGAGACCAGACGGACCCGCGGCTGTTCTCGGAGGCCCAGTATGAAACCCGGGTGCAGGCACTGGCAGAGATGATGGAGACCAACCGGGCGAAGAAAGGACGTGCGGCACAATGAAAACTTTGGAGATGATGATTCAGACACTCTGTCAGGCAGGTCGCTGTCCGGAAGAAACCATTCGGTCCAGTGTGAAAGAGACGGGCAAGCCTGCCGTGGGCTGTTTCCCTCTCTTCGTTCCAGAGGAGCTGGTCTATGCTGCCGGGTTCCTGCCGGTGGGGCTATGGGGGGGCATTTCCTCTTTCCAGAAGTCCAATCAGTACATTCAGAGCTTTGCCTGCTCTATCATGCGGGCCAACCTGGAACTGGGGCTCTCTGGAAAATATGATATGTTGAAGGCTGCGCTCATTCCGTCCCAGTGTGATACGCTGAAATGCGTTTGTGAAAACTTTAAGGTGGCGGTGCCCAAGGTCCCCGTCATCGGCGTCACCATTCCCAATAACCGGACCATTCAGGCAGCCCATGGGCAGTTGCTGGATGAGTTTGACTATCTGTCCCAGGCGCTGGAGCAGGTGCAGACAGCGGACTGCCGCCCCATGCCTCTGGAAGAGGCATTTGCGGTCTATGAGGAATACCGGGCCGTTATGATGGAATTCATTAACACTGTCCCAGATTACTTAACAACCATCTCTCCTAAAGTTCGTCACCTGATTCTGAAGGCAGCTTGGTTCATGGATAAAAAATACTATACCGCCCAGATGCGGGAACTGTTGGACGCGCTGAAAGCGCGGCCTAAGGAGGATTTTACTGGCAAGAAATTTTTGGTCACTGGTATCATGCTGGACGCGGAACCGGTTCTGGAGCTTCTGGAGGAGCTGGGGGTGGCGGTAGTGGATGACCTTCTCTGCCATGAATCCATGCAGTTCCGTACGCCAACCCGCGCTGGCGGAACCGTAGAGTCCAAACTGGCCTATCGTTTCCTGGACCTGAAGGGAGCCTCTCCTCTCTATGAGCCGAGAAAGCCCCGTGGAGACCTGCTCGCGCAGCTGGCCAGGGAGCGAGGAGCAGATGGCGTGTTATTCTGCCTGATGAAGTTCTGCGACCCGGAAGCTTTTGACCATCCCTTGGTCAAGAAAGACTTGGCAGCCCAGGGAATCCCTCTGCTGAGCATAGAGCACGACCAACTCGTCGAATCCACAGAGCAGCTTCGCACCAGAATACAGGGATTTTTGGAAATTAATCTGTCTTAAAGAAGATAAAAGGAGAGATTGCGGTGTATTTGGGATTGGATATTGGTTCCTCTTCGTCAAAGGCAGTTCTGCTGGGAGAAAATCAGGAATCCTTGGCGGCCCAGGTGGTGAATTTGGGCACGGGCACCAAGGGTGTGGGGCAGGTGCTGGAGGCAGTCTATCGCCAGGCGGGGATTGGGCCAGAAGAGGTTCGTTATACGGTGGTAACAGGCTATGGACGTATGACTTACCAGGGGGCGGATCGGCAAATTACGGAGATCAGCTGCCACGCCAAAGGAGTTTTTCACCTCTCCTCCTCTGCCCGAACCATTGTGGATGTGGGCGGGCAAGACACCAAGGTCATTCGTCTGGGGCAGGATGGAAGCGTGGAGAACTTCGTCATGAACGACAAATGCGCCGCCGGGACGGGCCGTTTTTTGGAAGTAATGGCCCGGGTGCTGGACTGCCCCATTGCCTCCCTCTCCCAGCTGGCCCAACAGGGAGAGGAAGTGGTTCCCATCAGCAATCTCTGCACGGTATTCGCTGAATCAGAGGTCATCTCCCACCTCTCCGCCGGTGTGTCCCAGGCCAATGTGGCGGCGGGTGCCATCGCATCCATTGCCACACGGATCACCGGGATGGCTGGGCGTGTCGGGGTGGAGCCGCAGGTGGTTATGACGGGCGGCGGCGCACTGAATGGCGCTTTGGTGGAGGCCTTAAGCAAAAGTTTGGGGCATCCCGTTTGCATTTTGGACAATCCTCAGGTGATGGGGGCCTTGGGTGCGGCAGTTTTTGCCTGGGAAAGCGCCCAAAAACAGCATAATTGAGTAGCCGCCGACGGAAGAATGCTCCGTCGGCGGCCTTTTCATTGACTTTGTATAGGCAGGCCGGTATACTGGGCTGTAGAAACACCAGAGAAAGGGGGCAATTTGTGTGCCACTTACGATTGTAAAACAGGACATTACCACGATGCATGTGGATGTCATTGTCAATGCGGCCAATTCCGCTCTGGCCCCTGGAGGAGGGGTCTGCGGTGCGATTTTTGCCGCAGCAGGGTATGCGGAGATGGCGCGTGCCTGCCGGAAGTTGGGAGGCTGTCCCACAGGACAGGCAGTGATGACAGAAGGGTTTGCACTGCCAGCGCAGGCGGTGATCCACACGGTGGGCCCCATTTGGCGCGGGGGAGAGGCGGGAGAGGCCGTGCTTCTGGGCAGCTGCTATCGTACCTCCCTTACTTTGGCGGCAGAGGCGGGCTTTCATTCCATTGCCTTTCCTCTGATTTCCGCCGGTATTTATGGCTATCCCCTGAAGCAGGCGTTGGAGATTGCCGTGTCTTCGATGCAGGCATTTCTCACCGAACATGAGATGCAAATCTATTTGACGGTGCTGGAGGAGAAACTGATCCCACTGGCGGAGTCGTTTTTGCGGAGAAAAGGGGAGGAAGTATAGCATGACAGAAGTGGTTGCGGCCTTGATTTGGGAAGGAGACCGCTTCTTGGCCTGTCAGCGCCCACCTGACAAGGCTCGAGGCCTGCTGTGGGAATTTGTGGGTGGCAAGGTGGAGCCGGGGGAAACCAAAGAGGCTGCCTTGGTGCGGGAATGTCAGGAGGAGCTGGGCGTCGTTGTGTCAGTGGGGGATCTGTTTATGGAAGTCACCCATTCGTATCCCGACCTTACTGTGCATCTGACCTTGTTCCATGCGGTGATCGTGCAGGGAGAGCCCCAAAAGTTGGAGCACCAGGACATTCGCTGGATCACCCGAGAAGAGATTTCTCAATACCCCTTTTGTCCGGCTGATGATGTGATTTTGGCCCGTTTGCAGGCAGGGGAGAGGGGAGCGCAGAAATGATTCTTTATTTTTCAGGAACAGGAAACAGCCGGTACGCGGCAGAGTTTTTGGCCCAGGCATTGGGAGACCAGGCGGAGGATGTAGGACTCTGGATCAAGGAGAGGCGAAAGGGTGAATTTCGCGCTGACCGTCCCTGGGTGGTTGTGGCCCCTACCTACGGATGGCAGCTGCCCCATGTGCTGATGGAGTTCCTCCAAACGGCGGAGTTTTCCGGCAGTCAGATGGTATACTTTGTCATGACCTGTGGGGGAGATATTGGAAACGCAGCCCAAAGCATCCAGTCCCTTTGCAGGAGAAAGGGACTTGCCTATCAGGGGGTGCTGGAGGTGATTATGCCGGAGAACTATATTGCTCTCTTCTCCGCGCCGGAAAAAGCGGAAGCCCAGGCCATTTTGAGGAAAGCACTGCCGACCCTGAACCAGGGAGCGGTTTGGATTGCAGAGGGAAAGCCCTTTCCGGAGAAGCGGGTAACCTGTCTGGACCGCCTGAAGAGCGGGCTGGTCAATCGAGTATTCTACCAGTTTGTGATTCGGGCGAAGCCTTTTTACAGCACAGAGGCCTGCACTGGCTGTGGCCGCTGTGTAGAGCTCTGCCCCCTGAATAATATTCACTTGGCAGAGCGGCATCCCCATTGGGGGAATCGATGTACCCATTGTATGGCTTGTATCTGTGGATGTCCCGCAGAGGCCGTCGAGTATGGACGCCGGAGCCGGGGAAAGGTGCGCTATTGGTGTCCAGAAGACCACAGGGCATGAATCAGAGATATATGCCCTATGAAAGGAGGAAAGCAGATGCGGCTGATTATTTCACCGGCCAAGAAAATGAAGGTGGACACCGACAGCTTTCCTTGTCACAGGCTTCCGGCGTTTTTGCCCCAAACCCAGGAAATTTTGGCGCGTCTGCAGACGATGTCGGGACAGGAACTGAAATCCCTTTGGAAGTGCAGTGACAAAATTGCTTTGCTGAACCAGCAGCGGCTGGCCTGCATGGACCTGCATCGTATGTTGACACCGGCGATCCTTGCTTACGAGGGAATTCAATATCAGTACATGGCACCTGGTGTGTTTAACCAGGAAGAACTGGCCTATGTGGAAGAGCATCTGCGGATTCTGTCAGGGTTTTACGGCCTTCTGCGCCCCTTTGATGGGGTGACGCCTTACCGTTTGGAAATGCAGGCCAAACTCGCCGTGTCCGGTGCCAAGGATCTTTACGCCTATTGGGGGGATACCTTGGCCAAGGCCCTTTCTCGGGAGACGCGGGTGATTGTCAACCTGGCATCAAAGGAGTACAGTCGTTGTATCGCGGCATACTTGCCCCCGGAAGTCACGATGATTACTTGCATTTTCGGGGAGGAGAAGGATGGAACCGTGGTGGAGAAGGGAACCCTCTGCAAAATGGCGCGCGGAGAGATGGTTCGCTATCTGGCCCAGGTCCAAGGGAAAACGCCGGAGCAAATGAAGGCATTTGACCGCTTAGGCTACCAATTTCGTCCCGACCGATCCGATGAGATAACCTATGTATTTTGTAAGGAGGATAAAGCCAATGTTGGAAGTTGGAACGAAAGCGCCTGATTTTATACTGCCGGACCAGCACGGCAATCCGGTTCGATTGTCTGATTTTTTGGGACAGAAGGTGGTCCTGTACTTCTATCCTCGGGATAACACCCCAGGTTGTACCAGGCAGGCCTGTGCGTTTGGGGTTGCCTATGGGCAGTTGCAGGCGAAGGGCGTGGTTGTAATTGGTATCAGTAAAGATACTGTCACCTCCCATGAAAAATTCGCGGCGAAGCATGCGCTTCCCTTCCTGATCCTGTCTGATCCAGAGCATCGGGTGATTGAGGCGTATGATGTCTGGAAAGAGAAGAAGCTCTACGGAAAGGTCAGCATGGGAACCGTGCGTGCCACCTATATCATGGATGAGAACGGCGTTATTGAAGCGGCTATGCCCAAAGTAAAACCAGATACCAATGCATCGGAAATCCTGGCCTACCTGGAAAAGAAGAACGCCGCAGACATTCAATAAAGTGTCTTCTTCCCGTAAGAGGGAAAGACAGTTTTATCATGATACTCTGGTCTAAAACATGAAATAACCGGTGAGGGAATTCTTTCCTCACCGGTTATTTCATGTTTTCCTCTTGTTCCCTGGGAGTAAAAGCGTATTTCCCGCGACACAGTTCATTGAGATATTCTTTTTTGAGCCAGATTGCCAAAGCTTCTCGCTGGGTTGGTGTTAGGTCCTCTGTGGAGGTTTGAATGCCCTGAACCCATAGGTAGCTTTCGCACCGGATGTCTTTGTCCATGCTGGATCACCTCTCTGCAAGTACATTATGCATGGAGAGGGGGATTCTTTCCTGTGTTTTCACATAGGTTTTGAAGCAGAGAGGGGGAGCAGTATGGAAACATGGCAGGAAGCCGCATGTTATATCCGCGTGTCCACGGAGGATCAGACGGAATATTCTCCAGAGGCGCAGCACCGGGCGCTGGAACACTATGCCAGGCAGCACCAGCTGACGATTTCTCCGGAGCATGTGTACATTGACGCTGGCATCTCTGGCCGCAGGGCGGAAACGCGTCCCGCCTTTATGGCCATGATTGCAGCGGCGAAGAAACGTCCGCCTCCGTTTTCTGTGATCTTGGTTCATAAGTTCGACCGTTTTGCCCGGAACCGGGAGGACAGTATCGTCTATAAATCTATGCTGCGGCGGCAGTGCGGAGTGCAAGTTGTCAGTATCACAGAACACCTGGAAGACGACAAAATGAGCCTGATTTTAGAAGCCATGCTGGAGGCTATGGCGGAATATTACTCGATTAATTTAGGGGATGAGGTGCGAAAGGGGATGCGGGAGAAAGCCCGCCGGGGCGAACTACAGACGGCCCCACCTTTTGGTTATGGGGTGAAGGACAACATACTCCAGCCAGTTCCCCGGGAGGCTTTTGTGGTACAGGAGATTTACCGGCGCTTTTTAGCGGGGGAGGCTATGGTATCCATTGCCCGATGGACCCAGCAGATGGGGATGCTGACCCACCGCGGGAATCCCCTGGACAGCCGAAGCATTCGGTACATTCTTTCCAACCCGGTTTACGTGGGAAAGCTGCGTTGGCATGGGGAGGGAGAACAAGAAGGCGGGTCGATGCTGGTACAGGGAAAGCATACGCCGCTGATTGAGGAGTCGGTCTTTCAGGCTGCCGGGATTCGTTTGGATGCACAGGTGGCACGTTCTTCAAAGCATGCCCGACCTTGGGGGGAGAGGAAACACTGGCTGGCCGGTTTGGCCCGCTGTGGAGCCTGTGGGAGCGGTCTTGTTTTTTCGAAACCTCACTATCTCAAATGTGGACGATATACGAAAGGGAAATGTAGTGTTTCACAGCATATTGTGGCGGAGACGTTAGAGGCTGCGGTCTTATCCCGTATGCGTTTGGATGCGGCGGGGAAAACACGGTTTTCTGTGCAACCAGTGGTATCTGACACCCAGCGCCAGCAGGAGGCTCTGAGAATGGAGTTAGCGGCTCTGGAAAAAAAGTTACAGCGGTTACGGGATGCGTTTCTGTGCGGTGCGGAAGGAATCCAGGAGTATAAGCGGGAAAAGGAACGTTTGACAGCGCAGGCAAATCATCTCCGACAAGAATTGCTCTCTTCCAGCCGGGAGGTATGTGCGGCCTCGGAGCAACATGACGAGATACAGAAAATTGTAACCACATTGGAGGACCCTACCTCTGGCACGGAGGAGAAATACCGGGCTGCCCACCATGTATTGGAATCCTGTATCTGGAACAAGGAGGAGGGGGTGGTTCGGCTGGTCTATCGTCTTCGGCTGTAATCCGGAGAAAAGTTTCTTGTACGCAATCGTAGCCTATTGCACTCAGGTGGTCCTGACGGGGAGCTGGGCGCCTCCCTGCGGTATCTCTCCCAGCGCTACGCCATGCCCTATCCACAGATTCAAGGCTTGCTGACGGACATCGGCACAGAGGAGTTGGGGCATCTGGAAATGGTGGCATCCATCGTACACCAGCTGACCCGAAATCTGACGGATGAGCAGATTCAAAGTGATCCGGCCTTTGCCTCCTATTTTGTGGACCACACCACAGGGATCTATCCCACGGCAGCTTCTGGGTTCCCCTGGACGGCGGCCTCCATCGGTGTAAAAGGAGATCCTATCTGCGATTTGACCGAAGATATGGCAGCAGAACAGAAAGCCAGAGTAACCTATGACAACATTCTGCGGTTAGCCAAAGATGATCCCGATGTCACCGATGTGATTCGCTTTCTGCGGGAACGGGAAATTGTGCATTTCCAGCGTTTTGGCAGCGCGGTGCAAATGGTGCGGGAACACTTGGATCAGAAAAACGTGTATTACACCAACCCTGCTTTTGACCAATAAAGAGATGGTGGCCCAGCGGAAGAATCCGCTGGGCCACCATTAACCTTAGGAATTAGTTTGGCTCAAAGAACAGCGCTATTTTTATTTTGTAGCTGGTACATTTCATAATAAATCTTCCCTTGATGAAGAAGTTCTGTGTGAGTACCACTTTCCGCCAAACGCCCATTCTCTATCACTAAAATGTTGTTGACTTGGTTAATCAGATTATTAAATTTATGTGCAATGATAATACCCATCTCCTCCTTCTGCGCCTGCAGACAATCCAAAATCTTTTCATCCACAATTTGTTTGATTTTTTGATCTTTTTCATCCTGAGATGGTTGATACTTTTCTAAGTAGGAAAGCCCGTTAAAGTCATTTTGGTCGATGATAGTACAAAACGGTACTTCTACATTGGATCCATATTCTTCCTGAAACTGCCGCTTAAACTTTTCTAACCTTGAGGGCACATCGACTTGTAGATATGTCAATGCTTCAACAAATTGTTCTACAATTTCTTTCACTTGATAAGGCAACTTGTTTTGCTGAAGAACCATACCCTTATTCACGGCCAGAAGGTCTTTCTCATTTTTCTGGTTAAGCAAACCATCCATCAAGGTATAGACAGACTCAATGGTTTTTGCATTCACCTGATCAATCTCCAATTCACCATTCATTTGGTTAATTAGTGTATTAATTTTTTGTAGCGTTTCCTTCTGCCGATTAATTCCTTCTATGGGCGCCAGAATTTTCAAGACATATTCCAATCCATTTTCGCAGTTTGCTGGAGCCCTCAAATTGCTAAGTAAAACTTCATTTTCCATGAGTGCATTGATCGTTGAAATAATTTTTTCCTCTGGAACACCAGGATATTTACTTTGAATGCGAGATTTTAATAAATCGTAGCGAATGAACGTCTGTGCCTGTTGTTTCACATAGGTGATCAAAGGCGTATTTCGCATGTGAGTTCTTTCGGTGACGGTTTCTTCTGGCATAAGAAAACCATGATTTGAGTGATGCGGGTTCTTTAATCGGTCTCCAGAAACATAGCAATTGTTGTTAAATCGTAACTGAAGTTGTGGATATACGGATGGATTATTCTCCATCTCATAAATAAAATGAGAGAGCCAAGAATAATCTGCTCGACATTCGAGAATGGCTTTTCTTTCGTCGATAACCAGAGGTTCTATATTTGGATTCTCACAAAACTCTCCCAACGCAGCCCCAGCAAAAAGGCCGTACGGCGTTGGTCTTGTACATGCTCGAATTAGGAATTTAATGCGTGCTAAATTTCTTGCTTTGCTTTTTTTGGTGCTACTCTGCAAATTTCGCTTTTTAGCATTGTACAATTCACGACTAGACAACAGAATACTTTTATCCATAAAATCACGGAAGGGGGTTTGCTGAAGAAAATTCTCCACATCATTGCCTTCAAACTGTACAAAATCAGAAAACACACTTGCTGGTAAACTCGGAGTCCTAACCATAAAAATGTCATTGCAAGAATATCTCATTTTATAAACCACCGTTCTATATTACACTGAATTTTATTGATATCTTACAATTATATACTATAATATATATAATGTATTGTCAAACATTATTTTAAAAATATTGAGAAAATTAATAAATTAAATGGATCAATCTTGCAACCTAAAATCATTCTTATTGCTTTATCCGGCAGACGATGGACAACAGAGCAGGTTTCAACATCGTTAAACAGTAAACCAGTATATTGGAAATAGCGTAGCATTTCCAATATACTGGTCAATGAAATGATGATCTCTTATTTTGATATCTCAAAGAGGTTCGATTCAACTATTATTTACACGGTCACAGAATCTGACGTGACCGTGTAAAAATAACATAAAATAGTTTTTTCATTTCGAATTTTCGGTTGAGGATGGTTAGGTACCTTGAATTGCTACCTTAATAACGCCATCCCGTCGGTACTCAAAGAGGTCATAAGCCGCCTCGATCTCAGTCAAGGGAAATGTATGGGTAATCAGGGGAGTGGTATCCAGCTGCCCTGTCTGAATCAGAGAAAGAACTTCTTTACAATGACAACCATCTACCCCACCTGTTTTGAAAGTCAAATTCTTTCCATACATCTCTGGCAAGGGGAGAATCTGCGGGCGGTCATACATCGCCACAATGGTGACGATGGCATTGGGGCGGGCGCACTGCCAGGCCAGTTGAAACGAGTCCGAGCTACCGGCAATTTCCAGAACAACGTCTGCGCCGCCGTGTGCGCCCTCTTTTCGCACCACAGAGACCACTTCTTCCGGTGTGGTGGTCAAAACCTGAGGATATTGTGTCTGCACAAAGGCTCGACGCATAGGATCTGGCTCACAGACAATGATTTTCCTGGGTTCTTTTAAGAGAGCGCATAAGAGAGTGCAAATGCCAGTGGGGCCCGCCCCCAAGAGGAGCACAGTGTCTTCTGGACCGATCTCCGAAATGCGGGTGGCCCAAAATCCCGTGGCCAAGAGGTCACCTACAAAGAGAGCTTGACGGTCTGTTACCGTATCCGGGATGATGGTGAGACCTTGATCCGCATAAGGAACCCGGACATATTCTGCCTGACCGCCGTCAATTCGACACCCCAGTGCCCAGCCGCCGTTGGGATCGGTGCAGTTGTTGACATATCCGTGTTGGCAGAAGAAACATGTGCCGCAGAAGGTCTCCACGTTGACCGACACCCGGTCACCAGGTTTTACTGTGGAAACTTCCGCGCCGACAGATTCCACAATGCCAACCATTTCGTGACCGACCGTAACGCCAGGGATGGCTCGTGGAACTGTGCCGTGCTTAATATGCAGGTCACTGGTGCAAATGCTGGAGAGGGTTACCCGGACAATCGCGTCTCTGTCATGGCGCAGGACAGGTTTCGGCTTCTGGATAAGGCCGAATTTTCCAGGGGAGAGGTACGTATAAGATAACATGATGGCGCCTCCTGTTCATGGTGTTGTGTTTTTTCTGCGGGGCGCAGTCAAAAGGTAGCTGCGCCAGATTAAGTCCTGGATCATGGAATCCTCTAAAGATCCATCCAAAATAAGGCTGATCCAATGGGTTTTATTCATGTGGTAAGCAGGTACCGCAGCGGGGTAGGTTTGCCGCAAAAAATCTCCTGTTAGGGGCTCGACCTTCACATTCATCCAAGTTTGTCCCTTCCGCTGGTAAACAGCAGCAAACATTTTTTGGTTTTCTTGGTGTCGTATTATGGTCCAGTTTGCATCGTGGAATGGGGTGTCTGGATAAACGGAGGAATCGATGAGACAGGCGTGGATGGCTTCTTCCCGAGTCGTCATCACAATTACTCCTTCTCTTGTTTCCGTTTCAAGGTTCTCAGTATCTCTTTGTGTTCTGGGGGAATTCGAGTGCTCTCCAGAGCTTTTTGTATGGCCTTGTTGTGAGTCCATTGCTCCAAGCAGTGGGACTGCAGATAGGGAAGTGCTGCCTCATACTGTTTGGCCAGAGCGGTTGCAAAGTACCAGGCAATCATCATGTTGACATAGTATTCCTGCCTGTGTAGGGATGCAACCCAGGTTAAATATTCAGGTTGAAATGCCCGGTCAAGATAGAAGGACAATAACATACCGATTCCAAAACGGACGGTATATTCATGATCGGATGCAAGCCATTCCTTCACTTTGGGAAGCAGCTCCGGCAAGTGTTTTTGAAAGATCTTTGGACGCGTGAGATCGCAGGTGGCCCAATTATCGACGAAGGGCAGGAAACGGTCCAGTTGAGCGATGACCCAAGAAATGTCTTTTCCGTTGGAAATCAAGAGACCATGGAGGGTATTCTCATCATAGTACGTATGAGGCAGACTGGCCAGGAAATCCTCGGCCTCTGGTGTACCGGACAACTCTTTGGCCAGACTGCGAAGCTGAGGTGTTCGAACCCCGATGAGCCGCTCTGGGTCCACGGTTGGAAGAAGTTTCTTATGAAAATCTCGATAAGTTGGGTCCTGCCGTTGAAGCAGACGGCCCAAGATGATAGATTCCTTTGGATGTGACATTGTGCGCCTCCGATAGAAATGACATGATTTCTTTGGGTTCTGTTCAATTTTAGCGGAAGAAATCGGAAAAAGCAATACAGAGGTTTCTCGGCAGAAAACAAAGAAACACCGTCCTGGTATACCAGGACGGTGAAAGGCATCTGGTGGTTAGGCAATGCATGTGACTCGGACGGCGCGGAGCCGATTGACGTTTCTGGGATCTGCCTCTGTGTCATACGTTACCTGCTGACCTGGCTGGAGAGAGCGGAATCCTGTGCCCTGTATGGCGGAAAAATGGACAAACACATCTCCGCTTCCGTCTTCGTTGGAAATAAATCCAAATCCTTTTTCCTCGTTAAACCACTTTACTGTACCATGATTCATGTTGAGAACCTCCTAAAAAGTTTTGATCCGAAATTCAGAAAAGAAAAACCACCGGCAGCAAGTCAAAATGGAAGTTGACTTACAACCGGTGGTAATCAATCATACATTTAGAAATCTTTTATATTATACAACAGAGTAAAGGAGAAGGCAAGAGAATATTTTGAAAAAGAGAAAAATTTTCAGGAAAGGAGCAACGGTGACTTTTCTGAGTCCACAAAAAGAAAAAAGCCTTGATCCATTGAAGATCAAGGCTTTTCTTTTGGCGGAGAAGGAGGGATTTGAACCCTCGCGACGCTCAACACGCCCTACTCCCTTAGCAGGGGAGCCCCTTCGGCCACTTGGGTACTTCTCCAGATCCGAATTAATTGGTCCATCATAAGAAAATGGCGGAGAGAGTGGGATTCGAACCCACGGCCCTTTCGGGTCACTGGTTTTCAAGACCAGCTCCTTAAACCGCTCGGACATCTCTCCGTTTGAAACAGGGCGCCGGTTAGATGCGTTAATTATATTATCACACGAAATTGGGATTGTCAATCCTAAAAAAGGAAAAGTTTGAGAGAAATTTTTTGTTTCGAAAAGAGCCGCTATTCAAATTTTTGGAGGATTTTAGAAAAAAACAACATTTATGGAATTGAATAACAGAGAATAACAGAAAATGAGATGGAAAATGATGGAACTCCAGTCGGAAAACGGATATCGATGGAATAGAACGTCGGTTACTTTTCGACATTTCTGCGTGTGCAGACGCCGTGAAATGGTCATTTTCCGGGAGAAATCAGTCCATTTGGTAGAATGCTGTCGAAATAAGGCGAACGAAAGTTCTTTGCAAGAGAAGTTTTTGACATTACAATATAACTACAAAAGGTTACAAAATGAAATAAATTTAGGAGGAAGAGTGATGAGAGAGCTTTTCATTGGCCAGGTCGATCTCAGTAACCAGATCGGCCGGCCAGCGACCTGTGCGTATTGGATTTTGATTCGGACCATCCCTCCCCCTGTTTGCTGTGAGAGCTACGGAATCCGTATTCTGATGATCCAAACAGGAGAGCGGGAGGAAGTGCTGGACATTACAGTCCGGCCGGATCGAATTGAGTCCTTGGCTCAAATTCTGGTCGGCGGGGGCGTGACCCCTTGCACATTGAGGGAGGTGGTGGAAGACTGGCTATAAAAAAGCGGTGAAGAAGAGTGACAGAAGAGACGGTAAAGACGTAAACTGGATTAGACCAATTTTCATGCTGGGAGGACAGGATATGTCAGACTTTGCACGTGGAATCCAGTTTTTTTTGGGCGCAAATTCCGCAAGTGGATTTTCATCTTTATATGACCAATGGGTGGATCAAGCGAAGATGCAGGCCTTTTACACCATCAAAGGGGGCGCCGGCTGTGGAAAATCCACATTGGCCAAGCATTTTAATGCAATTTTGTTGCC
>OLPN01001306.1_pt1 | contig 22831 bp, 12 predicted proteins | sample 1672601 | NCBI WGS metagenome assembly OLPN01 (sample SAMEA3136704, study PRJEB25190) | human gut metagenome | reverse complement strand
TTGATGGAGTGACTGTCTTGGATGCGGCATATTTGATTCCATTTAAGGCAAAAGCATGGATTGATTTGACAGATCGTAAGGCCGCAGGAGAACACGTTGATAGCAAAAATATTAAGAAACATAAGAATGATGTTTTCCGTCTGACGGAGTTGATTGATCCCACCGCCAAGATAGTGGCTCCCCAAGGAGTTTATGCCGATATTCAAGAGTTTGTCCAGCGTATGAAAAATGAAAGCGTGGATATTAAGCAACTGGGAGTGGTTGGCAGAACAACGGAGAAGATTCTGGAAGGATTGAAAGCAATGTATGAGACACTTTAAATAGATATTTGAACAGACAAGGGCATTGATCTGACGAATGGGGGTATGTTCGACACTGTGGGAACTGAAAATCAGCTTGTATTCGCAGAAAAGTTACATTTTAGGGCGATAACCGCCGGGTGATTGTAAAGTGCTATTCAATACCACCCGGCTCGCTCGATGCAGGAGGCACGCATCGGATATATTCTGTACTGAGTTGCATACTATAGCAAAACAGACAGCTTTCGTCAACCGTTGCGTAGAAATGCGGCTTCGGTGGAAAGCTGCCTGTTTTTTTGCCAGATACGATTTCTTACTCGGTCATCTCTGCATCGGCCAGATGGTAGTCCATATATCCGTTTTCTTCGTAGGTCTGGAATGTGCCAACGACCGTGATTTCTGTTCCCGGTTCGGGATAGTCGGCAGGATAGCTATGCTCGCCCGCGAGGACGAATTCCAGCCCCTGCGAGCAGCAGGCAGTCGCGTCCATGATGATGCAGGCCGTGTACACCGCGCCGGTGTTCGGATTCTCATAGACCGCAAACCGCCCATTCATTTTGATGCGCTTTCCGAGGTACCGATCCGGCTCGTACATCATGTTATAGACCTCGGAGTAGACCATCGTGCTGCTGAGCGTAGTCAGATCGACATCCGGTTCGCCGGAGGCCTGTGCCGGTTCATAGTCCGGAAGCGCTTCGGCGGGCTGCATCTGCTCCGATTCCGGAACGGATGTTTCCGGTGTGGTTTCATCCGAAGCAGGCTGCTGCTCCGGAATTGCAGTCGGCGGAACGGTCGTTTCGCCTGTGACATTCGCCATCTGCTCCTGAACGACCTGCTGGGGCGCACTGCCCTGCTTCGATTTGGACTGGATTGTCTGATCGCCGCAGGCGCAGAGGGAAACCAGATAAAGCGCGATGGCGAGAATAAACAAAGCCTGTTTCATGTGCGGATACCTTCCAATCGGGATATTCCCGAGAAAATCAGAAATGCAAAAATGTCCACGGCCACAATGGTCGAGCCGACCGGCGTTCCAGCTAGGATGGAGATCAGAATGCCCAGTGTGGCGCAGCAGACGGAAAGGACGGCCGCACAAATCGTCACCGCACGGAAGTTTTTGTAGACCCGCATGGCAGACAGCGCCGGGAAAATAACAAGGGCGGATATGAGCAGTGAGCCGACAAGGTTCATTGCCAACACGATCACAACGGCAATCGTTATGGCAATCAGTAAGTTATACAAATCGGCCTTTGTCCCCACAGCCTTTGCAAAGTTTTCATCAAAGGTCACAGCGAAAATTTTGTTGTAGCAAAGAACAAATACCGCCACGACCGCCACCGACAGCACCGCGCACAGCCAGACCTCGCTTTTCGTCAGCGTCAGAATAGAGGTCGAGCCGAACAGCGTACTGCACACATCGCCGGACAAGTTAGTGGATGTGGAGAATAAATTCATCAGCAGATAGCCGATAGCAAGTGCCCCCACCGAGATCATGGCGATGGCGGCATCGCCCTTGATCTTCGTGTTCTGTCCGGTGCGCAGGAGCAGCACGGCGCTGAGGATGGTAATGACCATGACAAGGGGCATTTTGTTGGTGATCTGCAGCACGGCGGCAATCGCCATTGCGCCGAATGCCAAGGCCAACACCCAGGACGCCGAAGCCCCCGGTGTGGAAGGCTACCCGGTGCCCCTGTTCGTTCCCGTAGACGACGAGGCCCTCGTGCGCGAGGCCGGTGCCGGCTCCCGCAAGTCCCTCAACATGATGCTGCTCGCCGTGGCCGTGGCCCAGGGCCGTGTGCCGCTCACCGTCGACGAGCTGAAAGATGCGGTGCGCGCCTGCGTGAAGCCCCAGTTCGTCGCCATGAACCTCGCCGCCATTGACACCGCCGTCGCCAACTTCGGATAACAGAGGGCCTCGGATAATTTGCTCTAGCTGAATAACATGCAAGAGTTCTCATAGACGTGTTGCTTGATTTGTCAATTAAAGCATCTATAATTAATACCATAATTATGGTAATGAAAGTAGGTGCCTTATGACAGCCGCTGTGGCAGCGCTTCCGCTTATTCGACCTATCACTGATTTGCGCACGCAGTTCAATGACGTGTGCGCTCAGGCGACGGAGAGCCAGGAACCCATCATCCTCACGAAAAACGGCGTACCGGCCTATGTGCTGGAAGACTGCGCCGCTTATGAGGCCGCCGCTCAGCGCAACCGCATGTTCCTCGCCTTGCGTGAGGCGGAAATTGAAGAGCGCTACCGCCCGGAGGCGCTCACAGCGGAGGAATCCGACGCGCGCATGGCCGAAATCTTCAAGGTATGGGGGCTCGACTATGCTTGATCTTGCATGGCGTCCGCGGGCGCAGCTCGATCGGGAGTCCATCGCCATTTACCTCGGCCTCGAGCGGGGAATGCCCCAGGCGGCCCTCGATGCGATAAAGGGTATCGATGCGGCTTTGGAAACCGTACGAACCTTTCCGGACGCCGGCGGCCACTTTACCGACGACCATCTCGAGCACGAGTACCGCACGACGCTTGCGGGCCCCTACATCATCTACTACCGTTACAATGCCACTACGCTTACGGTGTACCGCATCATGCACCAGCGCCAATCCATCGACACCTACAGCCTGATTGAGTATTAACACTCAATCCAGAATCAGTATAGGTTGCCAAGGTACAATTCGAAAACAGTTGATCTCAATCAACCCTCAACCGATCAAACTCGGAAAAACATGAATCAAAAACTCGGAAAACCATGAATCAAAAACTCGGAAAACCATGAATAGTTTGATAGTATAGGGTCGATGCAAAGAAGCCGCTCGTAGAGAAAAGGTTGCGTGGGCCATGCCTCGGAAAACGCTTGTAAAGAATGGATATCTGCCGCGTCTTGTGGACGAGCAAATAGAGCGCTATCTCGAGGTCTTCGGGGCCGTAGAGGTGGCTGGTACGAAGTGGTGCGGAAAGACGTGGACGGCTTTGGCCCACGCGCAAAGCGTCAGCTATGTGGATGAAGAGTTGGACATGGCTCGTGCCGACCCAAAACTCATGCTCATAGGCGATCGCCCCCACGTTATAGACGAATGGCAGCTTGCGCCTGCGATTTGGAATGCAGTTCGTCATGCCATAGATGACGAGCGGGGGTTAAGGGGAGCGTGGCTGCTGACTGGGTCGTCCACCCCGATCTCGTCCGATGACCAAGAGGGCCAGAGCAGGCATAGTGGTGCGGGTCGGATTGGCTCTGTGAGGATGTATCCCTTCAGCTTGGCCGAGTCTGGGGAGTCTGAACGTTCTGTCTCGCTCCGCGGTCTATTCGCTCACCGGTTTCAGCCAGCGAAAGTTGAAAACGATACGCGTCAGCTAGCTGAGTTGATCTGCCGTGGGGGATGGCCCGAAGCCCTCGATCTTTCCGCTGAAAACGGTCAGCTCGTTGCAAGAGAATATCTGCGTCTTGTTTTCGAAAAGAGTGCTCCTAAACATGGCAAGAGTGGAGAGGTGGCCCGTCGGTTGTGCTTGTCGATTGCCCGCAATTTGGGACAGTCTCCAACCTACAAGACCATCATCAGCGATATGTACGGCGGAGAGGACAATCCATCATCCCTCGTAACCGAGCAGACGCTCGCCTCGTATCTGGAGTTTCTTCGCTCGATCTACCTTGTCGAGGAGGTGCCGGGCTGGGTGCCGCCAAAGCGCTCAAAAAAGCGCCTAGCGACGAAGCCGAAGCGCTACTTCGCCGATCCGTCGTTGGCCGCCGCCCTGCTATTGCTTTCGCCGGATTCCCTCCTCGCGGATGGGCAGACCTTCGGTCTTGTTTTCGAGAATCTTTGCATTCGCGATCTCAAGGTATACGCCCAGGCGATGGATCCTTCGATGCCGGCGGCTGTTTACTACTATCGGGACGATTCGGGGTTAGAGGCCGATGCTGTCATAGAGACCCTGGATGGTAGATGGGCCGCCTTCGAGTTCAAGCTCAGCGAAGAGAAGGTTCCCGATGCGGTGAAATCTCTCAGGCGGCTGCGGAAGAAAGTTGCAGAAAACCCACGAGCGCAGGGGCGTCCTCCAGAGTTCCTCTGTGTGATAACCGGCATTGGCTCGTATGCTAGAGAAGTGGAAGAGGGCATTTACGTCGTGCCCCTCAGGGCGCTGGCAGACTGATACGGTGTACCGCATCATGCACCAGCGCCAATCCATCGACACCTACAGCCTGGTCGAGTATTAAAGGACTTCCAGCGGGATTTACCGCTTGGAGTGAAAGAATTTTCTTCCATGATAGCTTCTAAGTTCCTCTAAGTTTGCAAGGGGTTCCCTGCAAAGACCTATTAGAACTACGGAGGGGAGGAGTACGGGTAATTCTGATTTGGGAGAAAAATTCGTGAAATAATCTCCCGCAGCGGAGATTTTTACGGCAAAGAGGATTATCTGCACTCGCTCGAAGAACGCTTGGCCTCGGGGCAATTAATAATTCGGAAAGAAAGATTGCGGATGGCGGTAATGGCTATTGGGGTCTGGTTCTCGTACTCTTGTAGACACGTTGAGGAGAACGTGCTTCTGAGTAAGGGAGAAGAGGAGGACCTATGGCTCGCAATGAAGAGACGCTCCACGTTGATTCGCACCCGACGACTCGGAACGCTGCTCATCTGACTCGCCGCAGCTTTATCAAAGCCACTACGGCTGCTACGGCTTTGGCCGCGGCTAGCTCGCTGACTGCTTGCGCTCCGGCTACGAGCGATTTGGCCGCTACGGGTGAAGATGCTGAAGCTGCCCATCCGGTCGGTCGCGATATCGTGTCAGGCGAGTGGAAGACGGCGGCCTGCTGGCACAACTGCGGTGGTCGCTGCCTGAACAAGGTGCTTGTGCAAGACGGCGTTGTCGTGCGCCAGAAGACCGACGACACCCACGAGGACAGTCCGGACTATCCGCAGCAGCGCGGGTGCCTGCGCGGCCGCAGCCAGCGCAAGCAGGTGTTCGCCGAGGATCGCATCAAGTATCCGCTCAAGCGCGCCGGCTGGAGCTTGGACGCTCCCAATGGCGAGTTGCGCGGCAAGGACGAGTGGGAGCGTGTGAGCTGGGACGAGGCGCTCGATCTGGTGGCTCAGGGCCTGACTCGCGCCAAGGAGCAGTATGGCAACCGCTCCATCCTGCTCCTGAAGGGTTGGAATCCCGAGATGACCCGCACCATGGGCGCCTTCGGCGGCTTCACGAACTTCTGGGACACCAACTCCTATGGCTCCTGGTCGAAGACTCCGTTCGTCATCGGGTTCCATCACGACAACATGCAGGACCAGACTATCAACGACCGTTACGACCTGCGCAACTGCGAGACCATCGTCATGATGGCTATGAACCCGGCCTGGAGCGCTGCGGGCAGCCAAATGTGGAACTACTGGCAGGCCAAGGCCGCCGGCGCGAAGTTCATCGTCGTTGATCCCATGTACAGCGAGACGGCGGCCACCTTGGATGCGGAGTGGATTCCCATTCGCCCGGCCACCGACATGGCCTTCCTGCTCGGCGTGGCCTACGCCATGCTGGAGGCCGACGAGGCTGAGGGCCTCATTGACTGGGACTTCCTGAACCGCTGCACCGTGGGCTTCGATGCCGAGCATATGCCGTCCGATGCTAAACAGCAGACGAACTTCAAGGACTACGTGCAGGGCGCCTACGACAACACGCCGAAAACGCCGGAATGGGCCAGCGAAATCTGCGGTGCCTCGCCCGAGGCCATCCGCAATCTGGCCCGCGCTATGGGCAAGGATCACAAGGTGGGCTTCCTCGTGTCGGCTGCCTCGGCCCGCGTCAACAACACCGACAACCTGCCCCAGCTCGTCATGACCGTGGGCGCCATGGGCGGCCACATGGGCAAGTCGGGCCACATGACGGGTTCCACCATGCATGTGACTTCGGGTAATGGCGGGCCGGCTCTCATTAAGGCCGGCAAGGACGGTCTGCCCGAGATCAAGAACCCCGTGGATGACCACATCAATGGCAACGAGGTGTGGGATGCTGTCATCGATGGCACTTATACTTTCACGGGCACGAAGCACTACGACCCGGCCGAGAAGCGCGATATCGACATCCACGTCATCTACCATTCAAGCGGCAACAAACTGCAGACCAACGTGGGCATGGCCCGCGCCATCGAGGCCCATCGCAAGGTGGACATGGTGGTGGCCCATGCCCAGTTCTTTACCTCGGCCGCCCGCTATGCCGACATCATCCTGCCCCTCACCACCGAGTGGGAGCGCTTCGACGGTCTGTTCGGCGGCACGCTCGGCCATAAGTCGAACCGCGAGATGATGGTGGCCTATCAGCAGATCATCGACCCCTTGTACGAGGCAAAGTCCGACCAGGACATTGCCTGCGAGCTAGCCGAGAAGCTGGGCATCGCGCGCGCTGATGTGTACCCCTTCGATGTGAAGCAGCAGTATTTCAATCAGCTGGCTTCCATGGAGGTGTGCGACGAGGACGGCAAAACCTATGTGCCGGCCGTGGGCATCACCCAGGAAGACATCGACGAGCTGGGCGTGGAAGGCGAGCCCCAGGAGGGCAAGCTGGCCTATCAGGAGCTCAAGCAGCTCGGCGTGTATCAGGTCAAGCGCACTCCCGACGACAACTACGGCTATATTGCTTTCAAGGACTTCGTGGAAGACCCCGAGGCTAATCCGCTGGAAACGCCCTCCGGTAAGCTGGAGATATACAGCCAGACGCTTGCGGACACGTTCTCGGCCATGGGTTGGGACACGGTGACCCCCATTCCCACCTATGTGAAGGTGACCAACGGCTACGAGGACGCCTCCGCGTCCGGGGCTGAGTATCCCCTGCAGGTGATGAACCCCCACTATCTGCGTCGTGCTCACTCGGTGTTCGACAATATCGGCTGGTTGCGCGAGGCGTGGACGAACCCGGTGTTCATCAGCACTGCCGACGCCGATGCGGCCGGGGTGTCCGACGGCGACACGGTGCTCGTCTCGAGCCCCTACGGCCAGTGCGTGCGCAACGCCTGCGTGTATGCGGGCCTCATGCCCGGCGTGGTGGCTCTGCCTCACGGCGCGTGGGTGGCCGTGGACGAAGAGACTGGTATCGATGTGGCCGGCGCTGACAACTGCCTGACGGGCCCCGCCCCCAACGGTCAGGGCGTGTCGGGCTACAATTCCGCGCTCTGCAAGATTGAGAAGTACACGGGCGAGGCTTTGGCTCCCGATGCCGAGCAGCCGCTTCGCATTGTCTGCAAGGATGGTGAGTAACCTATGGCCGACGTGAAAGAGAACAAGAACCCGCAGGGATTCTATTTCAACCAGCAGATGTGCATAGGCTGCCGTACGTGTCAGGTGGCCTGCAAGGATAAGAACGACCTGGAAGTAGGCTACCTCTTTCGCCGGGTGGAAAGCTTCGAAGTGGGGGAATTCCCCGCTCCCGCCACTTTCCACTACTCCGGGGCCTGCAACCACTGCCATACTCCGGCCTGTGTGGAAGTGTGTCCTGCTGGCGCCACTTACATCAACGAGGAAGACGGCACGGTGCAGCATGACGATGAAGCGTGCATCGGCTGCGGCTACTGCGTGAAGGCTTGCCCCTATGGACACCCGGTGCTCATCGAGGAGTTGAACGTCGTGCATCGTTGCGACGGATGCATCGATCTTCGCTCGGCAGGGGAGAAGCCGGCTTGCGTGGCGGCTTGCCCCATGCGCGCACTCGATTTCGGGCCTATCGAGGAATTGCGCGCTGCTCATCCTGACGGGGTGAACCAGATCTCGGTGCTGCCCGAGCCCACCACCGATCCCTCGGTGGTTATCGATGCCCGTCAGGCGGCCTTTGCCGGCGAGCTGAAGCAGCTCGTTCTGTAGCCACCTTTCCGCCGAGCCGGGCCGTGCGACCTCCCTCCCGTCGTACGGTCCGGCTTTCCGCGCTACACTGGTCGAAGGTGGAAGGGGGGCGAAAGTGAAGCTGAAAACCAAATTTCTCTGCCTGATCGCCGTGCTGCTGGCGGTGTCGCTCGGTGCGAACTTGGTTTGGACTTCCGCAAACAAGCATGCCCAAATGGAAAACGAGTTGCGGGAGCAGGCGCGCGCCCTCGCTCAGCAAATGGATGCCGTCTGGGAATTCATGGTGGCCAATCAAGACCGCCTGGCCCAAGTGGCCTTCACGGAAGATGGCGTGTACCAAGGGCTTCACTGCGCCATTGCTGGTCGCATCATCGGTCAGTCTTTCACGATGCATTCCGATTACACGACGCGGTTCGTGAATTTCAATCCGCGCAATAAAGCTGGTGAGCCCGATGGCTACGAGGCGGCCGCGCTCTCCGCGTTCCACGACGATGCAAGTCGTGCCGACTACTACGGCTTTACCGACTATGAGGGACACCAAGTCTTTCGATATGTGGCTCCCATGACCATAGATGAGGCCTGCCTGCAGTGCCATGGCGAACCGGCTGGGGAGCTGGACGTGACCGGCACTCCCAAAGAGGGGTGGAAAATGGGGGATATCGGTGGCGCCATCAGCATCATTATGCCGCTCGACGTGTACCAGGCCAATGAGCGCGATTCCATTGCTCAAGATGTCCTGTTCTTCGCCGTCATGCTGGCGGTGTGCTTGGTCGTGGTGTATGTGGCGCTGACCTATTTGGTCACACGGCCTTTGGGCAAAATTCGTTCCGGTGTGGACGAGGTGTCAGAAGGCAATCTTGATGTGCGTCTCAGCTATAGCGAATCGTCCCAAGAAATGAGTTCGCTCACGACGGCCTTCAACGACATGGCCCACGAGCTTGCTGATGTTTACGCAGGACTTGAAGACGAGGTGGCTGATCGGACGGCTCAGCTGCAGCAGGCTAACGAGGTGCTCGAGCAGCAGCGCCGCCAGCTGGAAGCGGTCAACGCTCAGCTGGTGGATGAGAATCAGTACAAGAGCGACTTCCTCTCTATGGTGAGCCATGAGCTGCGCACGCCGCTCACTTCCATCGTGGCCTTTGCCGATCTGCTGAGCAAGCATCGTGCAGGAGCTGACGAGAACGAGGCTAAGGCCTTGGCGGGCATCGAAGCTAACTCCCAGGCGCTCATGCTGATGATCAACGACATCCTGGAGATGAGTCGTCTTGATGCCGGTCGCGTGAAGCTGAGTCTGGAAGTGGTGGACGTCGGCGATGTGGTGGGCATCGTGCGCGCCACGGTAGGGCCCCTGGCGGCTAAGGAGCATTTGGAGTTCACGAACGAGGTGGCTCCGGACGTGCCGCTCGTGCAGGGCGATTTCGACAAGCTCGTCCACGTGCTACAGAATTTGTGCGGCAACGCGGTGAAATTTACGCCTGACGGGGGTACCGTGCATCTTGGGGCCGCTTTCCACCCTGCCAGCTCAAAAGACGCTGTCGATGAGGTATGGCTTACGGTGGCTGATAGCGGCATCGGCATAGATGCCGCAGATCAGGAACGTATCTTCGAGAAGTTCGTGCAGGTGGATTCCTCATCCACCCGGCGCTACAACGGTACGGGATTGGGACTCGCCATCGTGCGCGAGTACGCCGAGATGCACGGGGGCTCTGTGAGCGTGGAAAGCGAGCTGGGCCAGGGAGCTTCCTTTGTCGTGCGCATCCCTGTGTCTGGCCCGGTTTCGCGAGAAACGGCAGAGAAGGACGAGAAATCTGGTAGCGGGCCTAGTGGCGAAGACCTTCCGAAGGGGGAACAATCATGAATCGACCCATCAAAGTGATGCTTATCGACGACGATCCGGGCATTCACGAAAGTCTTCGAGCCGTCGTAGAAGAAGCGGGCTACGAGTTCTGCGGGGCTCTTGGCGGGCGAGAGGGGCTTCGGCTGTTGGATGACGAGCACCCCGATCTGTTGCTTCTCGACGTGATGATGCCCGGCATGAATGGCTTCGACGTCTGCCAGCAAATGCGCGAGGAGGGACGTCGCATTCCCGTTATCTTTCTCACGGCGAAAAACGACATCGTAGACAAGAGCACGGGTTTCAAGGCCGGTGCCGATGACTACGTGACCAAGCCCTTCATCGCCGATGAGCTGCTGCTGCGCATCGACGCTCACGTGCGGCGTCACCGCGGCGACATCGAACATGCGCGCAAAAATTCAACCGATGCCAGCGAGCTGGCGCGCCGCGAACCGTGCCGCATAGGAGATCTGGAAGTGTTCTTCGATCGCTACGAAGTGCATTTGCACGGCGAGACAGTTCCTCTGACGGCTAAGGAATTTGAAATACTTGCGCTTTTGGCCGAAAGCCCCGGAGAGGTGTTCACGCGACGCCGCATCTACGAGCACCTGTGGGGCGAGACGGCGGAGGTGGATGAGAACTCCATCACGGTGTTCATGCGCAAGATCCGCGAAAAGATTGAGAACAATCCCAGCGAGCCGCGATATCTGCTCACTGTCTGGCGCGTTGGCTATAAGCTGGCGGCAGAGTAGCGAGTGACGGGATAGGCTGTCGCTGCGTTTCTCATTTTTGGTTCTGATCGGCCATTTTCCCTAAAATCATACCTTTCGGATGAGTGCTTTAGGACATATCGCCGCTTTCGTGAGACTGACGGCGAGGCGCCAATGTCCTTACGATGCAGGGGTAACCGAACCGGCAGGGACGCTGGTTCGCCGAAAGGAGGAAGTAATGGGAGAAATCAAGGGAATGGGTCGTCGCGACTTCTTGAAGACGGCTGCTCTCTCTGGTCTGGCGCTGGGAGGTGCTGCTGCACTGACGGGTTGTGCCCCCTCGACGGGCGCGGAAAAGGGCGCGAGCGCGAAGGCGAGCGCCGGCGCCGATGTTGCTTGGGATAAGGAAGTAGACGTGCTCGTCATCGGCTCGGGCACCGGGGCGTTCGCGGCTCTGGTCGCCGCGGCCAAGGGCGCCGAATCGGTGTGCCTTGTCGAGAAGGGAACCATGTGGGGCGGCACTGCCGCTACCTCGGGCGGCGGCCTGGCTGTGCCGCTGACCTACGCCGCCACCGACGCCGGCATCACCGACAGCAAGGAAGAGGTGGTCAAGTACTTCACCAACGCCACCGACGGTCGCGTCGATCAGGCTGTGCTCAACTCGTTCATCGATAACGGCAGCACCTTCATCGACTGGATTTCTGAGGAGATGGGCTGGAAGTTCGCAGCCTCGCCGCTATTCGGCGATTACTACGAGCCCATGGATGGCTGGATTCCCATGGGTCGCGGCAGCCTCGGCGCCGCCGACGCCAGCGGTTCGCTCTCGGCTGCTCAGATGTGGGATCAGATGAAGGCCAAGATGGAAGGCTATGGCGCCGAGATCCTCATGGACACCCCCGCCACCGAGCTCATCACCGACGGTGCGGGCACCGTGCTCGGCGCTGTGTGCGGCGACAAGAACATCAAGGCAAACGCCGTCATCGTGGCTACGGGCGGTTTCGATCACAACGACGAGATGCGCGCGAAGTACCATCCCTTCAAGATTATGGCCACCAACGCCGTGCCCACGAACACCGGCGACGGCCAGCTGATGGGCATGGCCATTGGCGCCAGCGTCTCGTATATGGATCGCTGCTGGGGCGCTCCGGCTATCCTCACGACGGGCGACGATCCGGAGGCGCTCATTGCCGAGGGCCGCATCGCGCAGGAGATCGCCGGTACCGACTGGGCCATGTACCGTGGTCTGCCGGGCGCGGTGGTCGTGAACAAGAAAGGCCGTCGAATCGGCAACGAGGCGGGTCCCTACGACCTGTTCAACCAGGCGTTCGCCTACTATGACACGGGCGAGCCGGGCCATGTGAACATCCCCGCCTACTTCATTTGCGATGCTGCCTGCTGGGCTACCTACTCGCTTCCCGGCCACACGGTAGGCGCCGTGGGCGATGGCGAGGACAGCTACTTCAACGAGACCTACGGCGGAGAAGCTTCCGACCCGTCGGAGGTGCCGGCGCATTTCGTGAAGGCCGACACTCTGGAAGAGCTCGCCGAGAAGCTGGGTATCGACGCGGCTGGCCTCGCTGCCGAGATTGCGACCTTCAACGAGAACGCTGCCAAGGGCGTTGACCCGGTGTACCATCGCGGCGAGAAGCACCTGGACATCAACACCACCGGCGTTATGGCCGGTAGCCGAACCGATCTGGCGAACCCGGTGCTCGCGCCGCTGGCCACGGGCCCGTTCTACGGCGCCGTGTATGTGCCCGGCACCTGCGGCACCGCCGGCGGTCTCACCATTAACGAGAACGCTCAGGTCGTGAACGTGAACGGCGAGCCCATCGAGCACCTGTACGCCGTGGGCAACTGCTCCTCCGGCGTATCGGGTGGAACGTACGTGCACGGCGGCATCAGCCTGGGTTCGGGCGCCGTCATGAGCTGGGTGGCCGTGAACCACGTCCTGGCCGCCAAGGCTTAAGCCAACTTCTGCTGGCAGCGGATCCCTCCCTACGCTGCCAGCCCATACCCTTCCCTTTGGCGGCTTCGCTTCGGCGAAGCCGCCTCCTTTATCAACGGAAGGAAGGCGCTTTAATGGGGAGCATTCCTTTTGCTAATGAGGGAGGTTCTGCTTGAAGTAGTCGATAAGCTCCTGTTTGGAGTGGATGCCGAGTTTCGCGTAGATGCGCTTCGCGTGGGTGCGGGCCGTGCCCTCCGAGATGAACAGCTCTTGCTGCACAATGCGCAGGCTTCGTCCCTCTAGGAGAAGGGACGCCACTTCGGTCTCCCTTTTGGTGAGGCCTGCCTTTCGAGCTACGTCCTCTACGGCCGATTCGCGACTCATGCTTGCCGCGCGTCCCAGAGTGTTCATCCATATCCCCGAGAAGGCGAAGAACCCCACAAGGGTGAGAAGGCACACGAAGGAAGACAGATCAACGAGAATAGGGTCTGGCAGCGGGATGAAATGCTCACGGCCGATCAGCCCGATCGCAATGCCGAGGCCCCAGCATAGGTTAATGAGGGCGAAGTAGGTGGCCTTCCGCAAATCGAGGCCGAACGCCGTGATAATGCCGAGCAGCAGGAAGAGCAGCTGCGAGATGAGGAACAGCGGTGCAGGGCGAGTGAACAGCTCCGAGGGGGAGGTGGCCATGGATACCGTGCCGAGTGCCACCACCAAACCGGTTGCGAGACCGACGAGGCACGGCACGACGATAGGCGAGGACAGGCGTACCTTCTTGGGCAGAGGCCCCAGGCGTGTGGAACTTGGTGCGGGGTTGTTTGCGCCTGCGAGCATGACGAGGGGTGCGGCTATGATGCAAGCGTCGTATACGGCTCGCGGCACGAGCAAGAGCCCCAGGTTTAACAGGTAGAAAAGCAGCAGCGAGCCGGACAGCGCCACCGATAGCGTGGAAAAGTCATCGCATTTCGCCAAGGTCTCCAGTCGAAGCAATGCGGCGAAAGTGCAAGCCACGGTCAAGGAAAGAATGAGCGTTGCATGCAGCGTGACACTGGAGATGGGCATGTGGGGCTCAAGGGCCAAGCCGAGGGTTGTGAGCGTGGCCGCGAGGGCGCCGCCGATGCGAATGGCTTTGGGGATGCGATCCCAGCGCGCCCGGCCCATGCCTATGACCAAGGCGATGCCGATGAGCGGGCTTGGTATGGCGGGCGTTGCAACAGAGTCGATAAAGGATACGGTGAAAAGGCTGTCGTAATTAATTTGATGCAGCCAGAGCCAGATGATGGCATCGAGTAGGGCTATCTGCGCTGCCTGTTTCCGGTTGACCCTATGGGCCTTCAGATTGATTTGCACGATCCCCTCCCTTGAAATAAGCAAATCATGTCTTTTGGTCGAGAAAAGCCCAAGTATCCGTTTTTGTCAGACGGGCATTTTCTGGCCCGCTGGATATGCTTCCTGCGGGTTTGGTATCGGGCTCTGCAATTTGCTCGTGGAAGACAATGTAGCAAACCTGGGGCCGAGCCTATCCGTTGGAAGTTTTTTTGTCAAGAAAGAGGCCGCGGCATGAGACGGCTTTCGAGCCGAGCCGAGCGGCCTTTCGAGCCCCTGGAAAAGGGGTTCATTTTTGTGTCCGTTTTGAAACCAATATGAGGGCTTTTCCAGTTCTGACCTCCACTTATGCCGAATCTGTTCTTGATAAAATCGAAGGGTTTTTGAGAGAGCGAAATACGTGCGAGAAGGAACGGTCTTATGGTTTCTCGTTTCGAATATCATGGCAAGGAAAGCTTGATGGAAAAGCGCCGTCAGAGGCGCAAGGAGCAACTGAGAAATCGGGCGGTGGCCCTGGCTGCGGGCTTGCTGCTGGTGGGCGTCTGCGGCGTGTCGAGCGCCCTTGCGGCTACCGGGGGTTCGGACGGGTTCGATGTGGCGGACGTCCCGCAGGATACCGTCTCGTTGAGTGCCGCGCCTTCCAGCCTTGTTCCTGCCGAGGACGACGTGCTCTGGCAGGTGGCTGTCGAGGGTGGGAGCGACGCCGCCCTGAAGGAGATCGCGAGCCGGGGTGCCAATCTCCTAGCCGCCCGATCTGGGGATCAGAAAGCGGTTGATGGAATGCAAATTACGACCGCCATCGTTAAGGCAGAAGGTGCCGCCGATCAAAATTTGGGGGATGGCGACTCCTTCTCCGTCGACTTCTCCAAGCAGTTTACCCTGCACATTGAGGTGGCAAGCGAGTTGAATCTGGCGAACAAAAAGGTGGAGATCACCGTGCCCGACGGGCTGACCGTGGTGGAATATCCGATTCCTGAGCGGGGTGGCATGGCCGAGAGCGTAACGCCTGAAAGCATTGACGAGCTGCGCAGCAAGAACAACTACGGCGGCTACTGCCCCACGAATGGCACCATCACCTATTCCCTCAAAAATACGGCGGAAAAGAACAGCTTTAATATCGTTCTGGCTCCGGACACCGTTCTCTGGAACAGAAGGTCGGAGCAGACACTTACGGATAAGCTGAAAATCCGGGTCTACACGGATGATGGTGCGGGCAATCGGACAGAATACGAGACAATCTCCGCCGCTCCTAAGATTACGGGCGACTACAATGATACGCCTGGTGACAACAGAGCTATCCAGACTGGTCCTAGACTGTCGCGTGTTGGTGTGAAGACTGGTGTACCCATGGCGGCGAATCAGCCTTTTGCCCTGCGGCAAATCTGGATAAACCCGGACAAGGACTACATCGATATGCCCCAGTTCTTTAAGAGGCTGGAGATCACCATTGCCCTGCCATACTACACAAAAAATGGCAGCAATATTTATGCGGAATTCGATCACATCACCTGGGATCCTGCGGGACAGTCCACCAGGCCCAACCTGCTGAATCCGGATAATCACAAGGATGCGAATGGCGGCTATACCTACACGGAGACGAGAAACGATACCGATCATACCGTCACACTGACATGGACAAATTTGTACCTGGAGTACGCACAGGAATACTTTACTCCTTACTTTAAGTGGGCGTCTGATTGTGACGTCACAGGCACAGATGCCGTCAAGTGGGGCAGCGCTTCGATTCTCAACACCGGTAAGACAGCCCCCGGATGCTACGAGGGTAAGACGCCTGCTACCGGTGCTGCCTCCGCAGTAGGCGGAACGATCACCTGGCAGGATGACAGTATGTGGTATCTCTATAATGGCGATTGCACTACGTTTAGTTTTACGGCCTGTGCAGGAGAGAGCGTGGAGGTGAAGGGAAAAGCCAACAATCAGCCAATCTATAATAATCACGCAAGCGATTCCGGTATTATCTATTATCTGGGGCAGTTCCATGTGGTCAACCAGGGCGGCGCCGCGAGCGCTGATAAGACCGTGGAATTCACCTATGGAAACAATGATAAAATCGGCGTCACCGCCCAGAAGATTCCCGCAACCACGGGCAATACTGTGGAAGTCTGGTACACGACGACAACGAACTCAACCGAGCGAAAGTACAACGGCACCCTCACCAGCAGCGGCGGCTTTGTCGCCTTTACCACCCAGATGGCAGGACTTGGCGAGGGCGAGTATTTCACCAAGATCAAGGCCAACGTAGGCAGCTATGAGAAGGACTACGTGGGCTATGTGTCCTCCCGTGATCAGGATCCCACATCGGGATACGCCACCACCTTCGGCAAGCTGCTGACAGATGAAGCTACAAAGTATGAGAATTTTGCTTCCGTGAAAATGTACGATACTGGTTCCGATGAAAGCGCAGCCACATCAGTCAACTATAATGTAACGGTTACAGGCGATAAAGGCGAGATCCCTCTGGCCATGGAACAGGCGTATAAGGAAGGCAGCTTGGAGCGGATGCCGATCCTGAGCAAGACCTCCGCAACGGCGGGAGACACGATTACCTTCAACGGCCTGCTCAGCTCCTCCGCTTATCCCTATTCCTCCAACAATATTACAACGGATCAGGAAATCTATATCCGTCTGCCAGAGAAGATAACTGTTGAAAATCTCAAGCTGTATCAGGAGGTTGGTAGAATAGCGGATAAGGTTTTTCTGCTCGATGCAGTCACAGAGACTGTGACGAATCCCCAAAGAACGGAAATACCCGAAACCGCATACAGGTTTGAGGCTGTGACATGTGCCGAAGCAGGCTACAAGCTGTACAAGATTACCTTTACGGGCAAAGCCAACCCCGCAAAGGTTGGCTGGTTCACCGACGGGCTGGGGCAGTACCAGATTGGGATTTCCTTTGATATGAATATCGCCAAGGATGCCGATGCCATGACCCTGGATATGAGAGACTGCGTGCGGTTCAAGAGCGCATCCCTGACCTCCACATCCAACAACGGCACCCTGGCCCAATATCAGGTTATGGATGATGGAGTGCGGTACAGCACCTTCAACGTCAACGCAAAGGGCACGAAGCTGTCTGTAGTGGCGGCCCGGCTGGGCCTGACCTTCACCTTCGGCGCAAGAATGACGGAGAAAGGCTCTGATGCTGAGTTCGATGCGGCGAAGTATTCCAACTTTGAGGTTGACAAGAACACGGTCTATCTGAAGGACGCAAACCACGTGGTGGATCTGCTGTTCACCCTAAAAAATGAAACCGGGCGGGAGTTTTCCGAGGAGGACGCCCATGCCTTCTATTACTTTATTCCGGTGCCTGAGAAGAATGACTTCTGGGACAGCCATATGCAGGATCAGGCCTTTGAATTTGATATGAGCTTGACCCGTGCGCCGGAGCTTCAGGGAACCTCTGCAGGGCATATTCTGGTCACCTACGCTACGGAAATTGAGTCAACGGCAGCGGCGGGGACTGATAAGCATTATTCCAACACAGCTCAATACAAGACTGAGGAACAGTTATTAGCTGGGTGTACCACCGATGAAGAAAAGGCTGAGCGGTGGAAAAAAGTCAAAATGATCCGCATTGCGGCGAAACCCAATATTGATTCAATCCCGGAAAACGCCGAACTGAAAGTTAATATGCGTTTGGAGCCGATGTTTGATGAGAACGCAGACTTGGTGGGCAGTGAGATCAACTTCGGACCATGTGGGGTATCTCCCTATTCCGTGGGCAACACGCACAATCAGGGGCACAACCCTCTGCCTCGCATTCAGGTAGAGTTCCAGACAGGCATCATTGCTGGTAAGATTTTTATCGATAAAAACTTTAACGGCACATATGACGAAGGCACGGATGCGCTCTGCACCGATAGTGTTACGGTAGAAGCGAACCACAGCAACGGCAATGAAAACTGTACTGAGGGGGATGCTGCGCATAAGAAAACTGCCACAGATGGAACATTTAAATTCACCGGCCGCCGGGCGGACACCTACCATGTAGTTGTCACCAATCCCGGCAGCACCGACGCCAACGGCAATAATCCGCTGAAATTCTCCCTGCCGGAAAGCGGAGGAAAGTTCTCGTTGGATGTGGGAAAGAACACCGCCACGGCCAGTGTTGTTCTGGATATGAATGAATCTTCTAATGACATTAAGGATGCGCAGTCTCTTCTGATCGGCTTCCAGCAGCCCCATACGGTGACATTTGAGGCAGAGCATGCCACACTGGGCAAGACATCAACCAATGTGTGGCACGGGGACAAACTGGAGGGCGCGATCCCAACAGTCACCGCCGATAATGGCTATCGCTTCACCGGAAACTGGACGGTCGGAGACAAGACATATACCGCTGATCAGCTCAAGGAAGTGGAAATTTCCAACGATGTGACCTTTACAGCGGAAGTAAAACAGCTCTACACGCTGACCTATGACGGCAATAGTAATACGGCAGGCATTGTGCCGTCCACCACGCAACACATCGAGGGCGAGAAGGTCAGCCCGAATTATTCTGGCACGGAAAATCTGAAAAAGGGCGAAAAGACGATTTTTGCCGGTTGGAGTGAAGAGCAGATCACGGAGCCTCTTCCGGCAGACGCAGCGCAGGACGACATCGACAAGATTATCTCTGCGGATGAACACACAATGCCCGCTCATGATGTCATCCTCTACGCCGTTTATGCGACGGATGCCAACGGCAACGGCAATCCGGATTACAACGACGGTGCCGTCCATGTTCGTTATCACGGCAATAACGATGTTCGTGAAGACATCCTCTGCCCCCACCATCATGTGGCAGGCGCAACGGCAAGGCTCTCCACCAGCGGTACGGTTTCCGGCAAGAGCTTGGGCCATGATGAACCGGCATCTGCTGCCAGCGACGAGGTGGCTTCCCATACCTTTACCTACGAGGATGCCACCACTGGTTACGACAACATCTTCATCGGCTGGAGCACATCGCCGATTTTGGACACCATCATCAAAACCAAGGCTGATTATGATGGACTGGCGAGCAGCATTGTGACAGAAGTAACGATGGAAAAGGCGAAGACTGACGGCGGAAACGCCGATGATGACGGCAACACCAATGTTTACGCCGTATGGGCCGCCGACCGCAACGGGAATAAAACGGCGGACTATCTGGAAGAGTATACGCTGACCTACGATGGCAATGCCCAGGAGGGCGGCACTGTGGCAAACCTGCCGACGGATACAGATATCCACATCCCTGGCGACGAGGTTACCTTGAGCTCAGCAGCGCCTACCCACAACGATGTGGACAGCAAGAAGGTTGTCTTTATCGGCTGGACTGAAGCGCAGACGAATTCGATTTTCAGCCGCGCGGACACCGCACCGGCAACTGTCACCGAGGTCACCTTCGGCAGTGCCAACAAGACAGTTTACGCCGCATGGGGCTATGACGAGAATAACAACGGGACAGCCGACGTGCTGGAGACCTATACCCTCACCTATGACCTCAACGGCGGCAACGAAACTGCACCGACGAAGGTATCGGGCATTGCAAAGAACACCGAGATCACATTGACAGGGGAGAAGGAATTTACAAGAAATCCTAAAGAGATCTTTGTGGGCTGGAGTGTGACAAAGCTTGATGCCGCGCTCACGGCGGAGACGAAACAGGAGGATGTGGAAAAGTTCCTGATTACCGGAGCAACGTATCGGATCGGAACGGCGGATGTGACCCTCTACGCCGTATGGGCGCAAGACCGCAACGGCAACTATAAGGCGGACTATCTAGAAACGCAGTATGAGCTCAATTATGACGGCAACGCTCAGTTGGGAGGGTCGGTCGAAGGTTTGCCCAGCGATAGCGGAATCCATTTGACGGGCGAAACCGCTGAACTCAGTTCAGGCACGCCAACCTATAAGCCTGCTGATGGCAAGAAAGTCGTTTTCCTTGGTTGGACTGAGCGAGCTACCAAGGTTCTTAGCCGCAGCGATAGCGAGCCGATTTTGCTAGAGAGCGTTACGTTCGACAATGCCAACAAAACGGTCTATGCCGCTTGGGGCTACGATGAGAACGGAGATAATGTCGCCGATGTGGCGGAGACGTACACCCTCTCTTACGATTTGAATGGCGGCACTGGTTCCGTCCCGACAGGCCAGACCGGTATCACGAAGGGCACGCGGGTCTCGCTGGCGTCGGGCGAGGGCCTCACCCGGCAGACTGCGGGCCCTGATGGCATCACAGAAATCTTCGCGGGTTGGAGTCGGACCAAGCACGAAGATGCCTTTACGGCCGAGCAGCGAGACGAGGCAAAGAAGTCGCTGGTTCCGCGCGAAATTGTCATGGGAACGGAAAACCTTACCCTCTATGCCGTATGGGCGCAGGACCGTAACAATAACGGGACACCTGATTTCTCCGAAACGTCATACAAGATCATCTACGACGGAAACGCTCAGGAAAATGGTACAGTTAAGGGGCTTCCCGTTGATGAGGGGCTTCATCTTGCCGGTGACACGGTATCTCTCGGCAGTGCTCGGCCCACTCACAGCGGCCTGAATGGCAAGGAAGTGGTGTTCCTCGGCTGGACGCTTGATCCTATCGACGGCATCTTCGATCATGAGGCGGCGCCCGCTTCTGCCGATGAAGGCATGGCTCGCGATGGAGCGGCCTCCCACGCCTACGTTGAAAGCGTGAAGTTCGACGAAGCCGATGTAACAGTGTACGCGGCATGGGGGTACCAGGATCATGTCTGGGGCGAATGGGTCGTCGAAACTCCTTCGACCTGCACTCAGCAAGGAACCGAAAAGCGCACCTGCACTACGTGCGATGCTGTTGAAAGACGGCCGCTCGATGTTCTTCCCCACGAGTGGGAGGCGAGCTTCGAGGTGGACAAGCCCGTTACCTGCGTTGAGGACGGTCTGAAATCGAATCATTGCAAGCATTGCGGCGCAACGAGATATGCGACGCCCATCCCGTCGGTGGGGCACGTGTTCGGCGGTTGGAAGGCCGATGCGGCGGGGCACTGGCGCGAGTGCACTGTCTGCAACATCAAGGCGGCTGCGGGGGCTCATGAGTTCCGCGAGGTGATGGCCGATGATGGGCGTCGTCACGAGGTATGCTCGGTTTGCGGTTACGATCGCGAGAAGCAGGCTATTCTCCCCGTGACGGGTGTCGCTGGCGGTTCTGGATGGTTCCAAACGCTAGTTCGGCTTCCGCAGACGGGTGACCCGCAGGACTTGTGGGTGGTGGTCCTTTTGGCGACAGCGATCCTTGGGGCAAGCGTTTCGGTGGTGGCCTTCGGGCACGTGCGGCGCCTCGTGAGGGGTCGACATGCGAAATAGCGGGAAAGGCATTCGGGCAGAACTTCGTGGAAAGTGGGCTTTTGCGTTCGGCGAGAAGTGGAACAGGGCGACGCTAAACAGCCGTTGGCATCGGTTGCTTCGTGTAAAATCGCAGAAAAGCAAAAAGGACGAAGCGAGATTCGCCGCCAAGGCTGCGGATCCGGCGATGCGCGAGGCGAGTCGCTTCGCTTTGCGCACCGTAAAGCATGAGAAAGGTGAACCGATGGGTTTTCCGAGGGAATTAAAGAGAACTGCTGCTGGTGCGGCCGGCTGCAGCTGCCCTTTTAATCCTCAGGGCAAAAAACAGCTCGGGGGGGGGGGGCTCCCAGAAAACAATAGGCGCCGCAAGGGGCGCTGACCCCTCTGTTGCGACCGCGCCGACCGCGCCGACCGTCCTTGCGGCCGCCCCTTCGAACGGGAGAGGGGGCAGATAGTCGTGGCGAACATCGTTATTGTTGAAGGCGAGCAATGCGTGGCTGATGTCGTGAAAGCCGCCTTCGAGCGCGAGGGCCATTATTGCGTCACGGTGTGTGACGGGCTTGATGCCGTTGACGCCATTGTAGAAGCGGATTTCGATCTTGCCGTTCTGGGCCTTGGTCTGACGGGCATCGACAGTATTCAATTACTCGAGTACATTCGCACGCTCGATATCCCTACGATCATGGTGCTTGACGCCTCTCAAGAGAAAGAGTGCCTGCACTGCATGGAAATCGGGGCAAGCGCCTGCATCATCAAGCCTTTTTCGGTTCGGGAGCTGCTGTCGTGCGCCAATAAGTTTCTCGAACGCGGCGCGCTCCGCGAGACGCTGCGCGTGGGCACGACGGAGATCGATACGACGGCGCGGCAGGTGCGCATAGCCGGATGCGAAGTGGTTCTTTCCCCCAAAGAGTACGATCTGCTCATGCTGTTCGTGAGGAATCCCCATCGCGCTTTTAGCCGAGAAGATATTTATGAGCGCGTATGGCACGGTTATTACCCTTCGAAGTCGAAGGCTGTCGATATAGCCGTTGCGCGTTTACGGAAAAAGATGGGCTGGGACGCGGAGATCAAGGCCATCCGCAAATTCGGCTACCGATTCGATCCGCCATCTATGGGTTAATCCGTCATCTTTCCAGCCATCACCTCGCCTTTTCCCTGCGCGATTATCGTGATTCACGAGTGCGAGTTGTTGCCAGTTTGTTAGAATGGGGCATACTCGCAACAAATGTGTCCGAAGGAGAGATGCGCGCCTATGGAAATGACGAAAGAGCAGCTTGAGCTTATCACCAATCAGCTGGCCACCATTAAGGAGCGGTCGCCGTTCTACGCGAAGAAGTTCGAAGGTATCGATGTCGCGGACGTGCGCACCCAGGCCGACTTCGAAAAGCTGCCCTTTTCCGAGAAAGATGACCTGCGCGCGGTGTATCCGCTGGGGTTGCAGGCGGTGCCCGACGAGGAAGTCGTGCGCATCCACAGTTCCTCGGGCACCACGGGCACGCCGGTCATCATCCCCTACACGCAGCAGGACGTCACCGACTGGGCCATCCAGTTCGCGCGCTGCTACGAGACCGCGGGCATCACCAACAAAGACCGCATTCAGATT
>OLPN01001300.1_pt1 | contig 22954 bp, 19 predicted proteins | sample 1672601 | NCBI WGS metagenome assembly OLPN01 (sample SAMEA3136704, study PRJEB25190) | human gut metagenome | reverse complement strand
AATCTCGGTGGTGGCGTCGATATCCCGAACGGTGATGTAGCCGCCCTGGAAATCCGTGGCCAGCGCGCCGGAATTTCTGCCGCCGGTGTGGATGACGGTGCCGTTGCAGTAGATATGGCCGCCATAGGAGGCATCCACGCCATGGCCCTGGCGGTTGCAGGTGTCGATGGTGCCGCCCTCAATTACCACGGCGCCGCCGAAAATCGCATAGGCGCCGTTGGCAGTGGACTGCTCATGGCAGACGATTTTCGGGTTTCCCAGGGTAACATGGCTGGTTTTCTGGTTGGACAGTACCGCGGCACAGAAGCCGTATTTGCTGCCCAGCTCATTGCGGAGATCGGCCTCGTTCATTTCGCCATAGCCGTGGATCTCCGGATTCTTGAGATACAGGGTGCCGCCATCCCGAAGATAGATGGCAGAGGAACCGGCCTCGCCGGTGGAGGTAAAGGTCAACTTATCGGTGCGGCGGTCGGTGGTCTCCTCCCCAATGACGGTGTAGGCGGAGAGGCCGGCCATTCTGGCTTCGACTTCCGGCTCCGGCGCAATGGGGTCGGGCTTTTTCACAAAGGGATCCATAATTCATTCCTCGCTTTCCGTGGAAATAGGGGTTCTTCCTGCTTCCAATGTATCACTAAAACTCTTAGAAAGCAAAAGGTTTTCGCTGAAAGGGCACAAAGAGAATGGAAAGGTGCATTTTGCGCTAAGCCATCACCAGACTGCCCAGCTGGATCAGGCACCGACTCCATAATTGCCGCTGCTGAACAGCCAGCTCTTTTAAGGTATCCCGGGCCATTCCGGCGGCCTGGGCGGAGACTTCTTCTAAGCGAGTGGCGCAGCGTTCCATGGTGTTGAGACTCCAAATGAGCTGCTGCATTCGGGAGCCGGTGGGCGGAGTTCCATTGGATGCAGTGGGCGGATTTCCCGTGAGCAGACAGATCAGCGCTCCCAATTGCCCGGTCTGCTGCCGCTGAGCCTGCTGAATGGGAGCATAGCCCCGGCTGCCGCTGCGGGCAAGCTGGGAAAACAGCCGGTGGCAGCACTCCATCTCCTCCCAGATTTCCCGGAGCACCGGCGCAATGGTCACAGGCCGGGGGGATTCATTGGCGGAACGGGATGCGCTTCCGGCAACCCGCTGCCAGACCGCCGCTTCGTCGATTTTGTGTTCCATTACCATCACCTCGCACAAATTTATGCAGCAATGAGGGAAAAGAATCCAGAATTCACATGGTTGCTTTTTGCCGAAACTCCCGATATAATAAATGTGTTTGAAATGCACGAAATCTGTTTGGAGGTAAGGCTATGCGCGTGGGCGCTCTTGACCATAATGGCATCACGGAGGGTTCCATCTGGAAGCCGCTGCTGGGCTTTTTCTTTCCCATTTGGATGGGAACTTTTTTTCAGCAATTTTATAATACAGCCGATGCAATGATTGTGGGCCGGTTCCTGGGCACCTCGGCGCTGGCTGCGGTGGGCGCCACCTCCAGCATTGTATCGCTGCTGGTGGGCTTTTTTGTGGGACTGGCCAGCGGTGCGTCGGTGGTCATCGCCCAGTATTACGGGGCCAGGGATCGGGAGCGGCTGTCCGCCAGCGTCCATACGGCGGTGATTTTGGCGCTGGTATCGGGGCTGTTCTTTATGATTCTTGGCATCGGCACCGCACGGACGATTCTCAGGATTATGCAGACACCCCAGGACATTATGGACGACGCTATGGCATATATTCGGGTGTACTATATGGGTATGATCCCGCTGATGCTCTATGATATGGGCACCTCGATTCTCCGGGCCCTGGGGGATTCCCGGCGGCCCCTGTATTTCCTGATTGCGTCGGCTATCGCCAATATCCTATTGGATTTGCTGTTTGTGGCGGTGATTCCCATGGGCGTGGCCGGCGCGGCTCTGGCAACAGTGCTCTCTGAGGTGCTCGCCTGCGTACTGACCCTAATGTGCCTGGTGAAGGCGGACGGTGAGCCCTGGCAGCTCCGGCTCAAAAACCTGCGGGTAAGCCCCATGCAGCTGAGAGAAATGCTGCGGCTGGGTCTTCCGGCGGGGCTGCAATCCATCCTGTATACTGTCAGCAATATGGTGATTCAGGCCAGCATCAACAGCTTCGGTACCACCACGGTGGCCAGCTGGACGGTTTATGGCAAGGTGGACTTTGTCTATTGGATGACCGTCAATGCCATGGGCCTGTCGGTAACCACCTTTGCAGGGCAGAACTTCGGCGCAAAAAAGTATGACCGAATGAAAAAAGGCACTTTGATCGGGCTGGGCATTCTGGCGGTGCTGACGGTGATTATCAGCAGTATTATGCTGCTGCTTGCCCGCCCACTGCTGGGATTGTTTACAGAAGATCAGGAGGTCATGAATATCACCCTGGAGATGATGCATTTCCTGGTGCCCACGTATCTTACCTACATCTGTGTGGAGATTTTCTCCGGCGCGGTGCGCGGGGCCGGAGATGTGGTCGCACCAACGTTGATGACCTGCTTTGGCGTGTGCATTCTGCGGGTATTATGGATCCTGGTGGCGGTGCCCCTGCATCGGACGGTGGTCATGGTGGAGTGGAGCTATCCCATCACCTGGACAATGACCTCGGTGATGTATTTAATCTATTATTTCCACGGTGGATGGCTGCGCAGGTGCATTGACAAGCAGAGCAGGACATTTCAGCAAACGGAGGTGCAAGGATGAAATTTCTGTTTTTTGATTTGGACGATACCCTGCTGGATTTCCACAAGGCGGAGGCCTGGGCAATCCGTCAGGCCCTGCGTCGATCCGGCGTTGAACCTACCGACGCCATTGTGGCTCGATACAGCGAGATTAACCAGCGCCAATGGGAACTGTTGGAGGAGAAAAAGCTCACTCGGGAGCAGGTGCTGCTCCGCCGATTTCAGCTGCTGTTTCGGGAGCTGAGGGTGAATGCCTCCTGTGAGGAAACCCAGCGGTGCTATGAGAATATGCTGGCAAAGGGCCATGATTTTATGCCCGGCGCGCCGGAGCTGCTGGAGCGGCTGGTGGGGAAATACCGGCTCTATCTGGTCTCCAATGGCACGGCCATGGTGCAGGACTGCCGCCTGCGGGATTCCGGCATTGGAACGTATTTTCAGGGCATCTTTATTTCCGAGCGGGTCGGCGTGGATAAGCCCCAGAAGGAGTTCTTTGACCGGAGCTTTGCCACCATCCCGGATTTTGATCCCAGCCAGGCCGTGATTATTGGTGACAGTCTGACCTCGGATATGCGGGGCGGCATCAATGCGGGAATCGCGACCTGCTGGTATAACCCCAGAAACAAGCCCCGGCGGGCGGATATCCCCGTGGATTTTGAAATTGATAATCTCATGGAGCTGCCCCGGATGCTGGAAGCGCTTTAGAGCAGTACAATCGGAAATTCGGAAAAACGGAACTGCAAATGGACCGGCACCCCCAATACTGGCGTTTCGGTATTGGGGGTGCTGTTTTCATGGCGAGCTTATGCAGAAAATCAGGAAAAACCACCAATATTCCGGGCCCTTTGCAGGGGAAACTGCAAGCATTCTGACGAATTCCTGCGAAGTTAGAAAAGTTTTAGAATTTCCTATTGACAGACCTGGAAAGCTGTGCTAATATCATATCAATCCGATAGGAAAACTATTTAAGCAGGAGGTCAGCATCATGAGAATTCAGTTTCAGTCTCTCCTCCGCAGAAATTTCCGCTGTGGGCGAATGCTTGGGCACCGGACGCAATCTGCGTGTGGGCGGCTTTCCTGTACCCTTATGGCATAAAAGCGCCGCAAATGCAGTTGTTGTCCGGGCAGAATGGTGTCCGGGCTTTTTTGCACCCAAAATTGAAAAATAAACCAACCAAAACAAGATTTTTTCATAGAAAGAGGTTATTATTATGTCTGAATATAAATTTGAAACCCTGCAGCTTCACGTTGGCCAGGAGCAGGCCGATCCCGTAACCGACGCACGTGCCGTTCCCATCTATGCCACCACTTCTTATGTGTTCCACAACTCCCAGCACGCTGCCGACCGTTTTGGCCTGGCTGATGCGGGCAATATCTATGGCCGTCTGACCAACTCTACCCAGGACGTATTTGAAAAGCGTATCGCAGCGCTGGAGGGCGGCGTTGCAGGTCTGGCAGTGGCTTCCGGTGCAGCAGCCATCACCTACACCCTTCAGGCGCTGGCAAAGCAGGGCGAGCACATTGTAGCCCAGAAGACCATTTACGGCGGCACCTCCAACCTGCTGGCCCATACCCTGCCCCTGTATGGCATTGAGGCAACCTTTGTGGATGCCCATAACCTGGGCGAGGTCGAGGGCGCCATTCAGGACAACACCAAGGCAATCTACATCGAGACCCTGGGCAACCCCAACTCCGATATTCCCGATATCGACGCCATTGCAGCCATCGCCCATAAGCACGGCCTGCCTCTGGTCATTGACAACACCTTCGGCACCCCCTATCTCATCCGTCCCATCGAGCACGGGGCAGACGTGGTGGTTCATTCCGCAACCAAGTTTATCGGCGGCCATGGCACCACCCTGGGCGGCGTAATTGTAGACGGCGGCACCTTCGATTGGGCGGCATCCGGCAGATATCCCTGGATCTCCGAGCCCAACCCCAGCTATCACGGCGTAAAGTTCACCGAGGCTGCGGGCCCCGCTGCTTTCGCAACTTATATCCGCGCCATCCTGCTCCGGGATACCGGTGCAACCATCTCCCCCTTCGCCGCATTCCTGCTGCTCCAGGGCACCGAAACTCTGTCCCTGCGGCTGGAGCGTCATGCCGAGAACACCAAGAAGGTGGTAGAATATCTGGTGAACCATCCCCAGGTGGAGCATGTCAACCATCCCTCCCTGCCCGATCATCCCGATCATGCCCTGTATGAGAAGTACTTCCCCAACGGCGGCGCTTCCATCTTTACCTTCGAGATCAAGGGCGGCCAGAAGGAGGCCTTCGAGTTTATCGACCATCTGAAGATCTTCTCCCTGCTGGCCAATGTGGCAGATGTGAAGTCTCTGGTGATCCATCCCGCTACCACCACCCATTCTCAGCTGTCCGAGGAGGAGCTGCTGGATGTGGGCATTAAGCCCAACACCATCCGCCTGTCCATCGGCACCGAGCACATCGACGATATCATCGCAGATCTGGAGCAGGCGTTCCAGGCTGTAAAGTAATTCATTCCCTCCCTTTTGCACCGGAATTGCAGAGAAATCTGTAATTCCGGCGCTTTTTTTTCGTCGTTCATAGTTCCTTCATTGCTTGTGGGAAAAACTATGGTATAATAAGATAGAATCATTGCGAAACAGACGAAGGAGGAGCTTTCTGAATGAATATTCTGTTCTTTCTGACCCATAAAGCCAACTGTACATATATTTTTGATGATTTCACCATTCGTCAGGCGCTGGAACGCATGGAGCACGGCGGACGATTTGCCACCATCCCGATTCTCAAGCGTTCGGGAGAATATGTGGGCACCATCTCCGAGGGCGATTTGCTCTGGGCCATCAAGAATCACTATATGATGAACATGAAGGACGCCGAGGGCCGGCCGGTGATGGAGGTTGCCCGGAGAAAGGATTACCTGCCTGTGACCGTTACCACCTCTCCGAAAGAGCTGGTGGCCATGGCAGTGGAGCAGAACTTTGTACCGGTGGTGGATGACCGGGAGACGTTTATCGGCATTGTCACCCGTCAGAAAATCATGGAATACTGTATGGAGCAGTATTTCCAGCAGAAGGAGCAAACCATTCCTTTGGAATAATCCCATGCCCCGCCCGGCAGCTTCTTCCGGCGCGGGGCGTTTTTGCGGAGGCTGGGGCGCAAAATTCTGTTGCAGCCCAGCGGGTTTTTGTGTATAGTATTAGTACGAATAGAACGCCAGGAGGAATAAAGTATGGAAGCATCTGCACGTATGACCAAGAATGCAGCCACAGCTCGGGCACTTGCGGCGGAGAGCATGGTGCTGCTTAAGAATGTAGGAAACACCCTGCCTCTGCTGGGCAGCAGTGAAGAGCCGGTTCCCGTTGCGCTGTTTGGCGTGGGCCAGATCTATACCGTCAAGGGCGGCACCGGCTCCGGCAACGTAAACAATCTCAAGACCATCTCCCTGCTGGAGGGCATGGAAAACTGCCCGTCTTTGAAGCCGGACGGCCTTTTGGCACGGAAATATCGCACCTGGTGCCTGTCCCATGAGAATCTGTGCGTGGAGGGCTTTATGGTGCCCAAGGGGTATTATAATGAGGAAATGCCCCTGTCCGCTGAGGAGGTTCGCAGCTTTTCCGTGGGCAATGATGCGGCCATTATGGTTTTGTCCCGGGTAGCCGGTGAGGGCGCGGATATGCAGGCCGAGCCAGGCATGATCTATCTCACCGAGGGCGAGAAAAAGCTCATGGATGCGGTGACCACCCATTTTGAAAAGACCGTTCTGCTGCTGAATACCGCAGGATTTTTGGAGATTGGTGAGTATGCCAAGAAGTTCTCCGCAGTGCTGTTTATGGGTTTGCCCGGTCAGGATGCAGGCGCAGTGACCGATGTACTCACCGGCAGCGTACTCCCCTCTGGCCACTTGACCGACACCTGGCCCCTTTCCTACACCCAGTATCCCACGGCCAAGGAGTACAGCCAGAAGCACTTTAACGGCAACATTCAGACCACCATGGGCCAGCAGCAGGAGCAGGTGGATGTGGCCTACAGCGACGATATTTATGTGGGCTATCGCTATTTCGACAGCTTTGGTGAGGATGTGCTCTATCCCTTTGGTTATGGCCTTGGCTACGGCAAAACCGAGCTGGCGGCCTATTCCTTTGCGGCCACCGGAGATCGGCTGACCGTAACGGCCACGGTGGAGAATACCGGCGACGTGTATGCGGCGCGGCAGGTGATGCAGGTCTATCTCTCCTGCCCCCAGGGCCAGCTGGAGCAGCCCAAGCAGAAGCTGTGTGCCTTTGCAAAAACAAAGCTCCTGGCCCCCGGCGAGGAAGAAACTCTGACCATGGAGTTCCGCCTGTCCGACTTTGCCTCTTTCAATGAGGAAACCAACAGTTATGTGCTGGAGAAGGGCATGTACTTCGTCCGTCTGGGCACCGACAGCCGCAGCACAACGGTTTGCGGCGCGGTATTCCTGCCCCAGAATGTTACCACGCTGGTGCTGTCTGACCGGATGGGCCATGTACCCGAGAATTTCGAGACCATTTCGGCCAAGGAGATTCCCGCGTATTCCTATCCCGGCGAAAAGGACGAGATGGACTTTGCCCAGCAGCACGCGGTTCGCATCTCTGCCCGGGAGTTCCGGACGGTGAAGGTGAAGTATCGGAAGCCCCATCATACCCTGCGGCGGAATCGCGTGGATCTGCGGCTGCGGGATGTGATGAATAAGACCTGCTCCCTCAGCGAGTTTGTGGCATCCATGGACGCCTCCGATCTCTGCAGTCTGGTCTGCGGCATCGGCATGGATCTGTCCGGTATGCCCGAGCAGGTGCAGCAGGATCCGGATTTTCAGCCGCCCTTCAGCGGCATTCTCGGTGGCGGCGGCATGAAGGTGCGGGGCGCTGCCGGTGAGACGGCGGATCTCTATGAAAAGTACGGCATCCCGCCCATTACGCTGGCGGACGGACCTGCGGGCATTCGCATCAGCCAGAAGATCAAGAACGACGAGGGCGATGTGATCGGGCAGCAGCTTTGCACCGCGTTCCCGGTGGGCTCTCTGCTGGCCTGCTCCTGGGATCCGGACGTGCTGGAGCGGTTCGGCGCTGCGGTAGCCCTGGAGATGCTGGAATACGGCGTGGAGCTGTGGCTGGCGCCGGGTATGAACATCCACCGGAATCCCCTGTGCGGCAGAAACTTCGAGTATTTCTCCGAGGATCCCCTGCTGGCCGGCACCTGTGCGGCGGCGATTACCAAGGGCGTGCAGAAATACGGCGTGGGTGTCACCATCAAGCATTTTGCCGGCAACAACCAGGAGACCCTGCGTACCAATTCCAACGATATCGTGACCCAGCGGGCGCTGCGGGAAATCTATCTCAAGGGCTTTGAGATTGCAGTAAAAACCGCCCAGCCCTACAGTGTCATGACCTCTTATAACGACATCAACGGTATGCCCTCCGCCAACAACTATGACCTGACTACCGCCATCCTCCGGGATGAGTGGGGCTTCAAGGGCTTTGTGATGACAGACTGGGGCGGCGGAATTAGCCAGCCTGCGCTGAGCATTTGCGCCGGAAATGACATGATTCAGCCCGGCGGCCCGAATGTGGTGGAGGAAATCGCTCAGGCCCTGGCTTCTGAGGATAAGACCGAAAACCGCGGCGTTCGTCCTTACAGCCAGAAGATGCACATCGGCGACCTCCAGGCCTGCGCCATGCATATTCTTGGCGTGATTCTGCGCTGTGCCAGCGTACAGCGGATGCTGAAGCAGGAAGCGCCCAGACCGGAAGAAACCGAAATCGAAGCTGAATAAACGAATCCCCCGATGCAGAAAATCGCTGCATCGGGGGCATTATTTTGCGTTTTGGAGTTACTGCCAGAGCATCCGCTGGAGGTTGTCCTGAGAATAAAGGGGATCCGTGGGGAAACGCTGCTCCAAAATGGCGCGTACCTGGGGATTTTCCTCTACACAGCGGGCATAATGGCGACACAGCGCGGAAAATGCGTGTTCCGACAGCACACCGGTGTCCTGATAGAGCCGGGCGGACATGGCGCGAATCACTGCAAAGCTCACCATGGAGAACCGAATGCCGGGCAATACCGTCTGCTCCTGGGCATTGGCCAGAAAATAGCGGTGAATATAATAGACCATGAGGTTTTCAAAGAGGTAATCCCGGGGCTTCATATACTGGTCGAAGGTATCCCGGAGGGCCTTGTATTCTTCGCCGCTCATGGGCTCGATCAAGGAGATGGTGTGGGTTAAGTGGTCCTGGAGCAGCTCGTCATCCCGGGTGAGTTCGTGGAGCTGGATCAGAAGTTGGAGCATATTGCTGCGCTTCATCTCCCAATTTCCCTGGGCGGTGAGGGCGTAGGACAGCTGACGGTAGGGCTGCTCAGTAAAACCCCAGTCCAGCTCGTCATAGGCATACCGGGAGCCGGAGGTAATCATGGGCTCAAACTCAAAGCCGTAAATCAGAAGCAGCATGACGTTGGAACGGAGGGGCAGTGCGCGGTTCTGAATGATGATCTCCGTGGTCTTTCGGGCGTCCAGCATGAGCGACAGCTGATTTTCCGTGACGCCGGTGAGGGGGGCAGCGGGAGATGTGCCGTCCCGGCTGGTGCGGTAGACCGTGGGAGCCTCGTGGAGCAAAATCAGGCTTGCGGCCTGGGGGCAGGTCATGCTGATGCCGGTTTCACAGGTATCTCCCAGGGTTCGGGTCCAGCAGATGTCCGCGGGAGCGGCACAGGGAGTGGGACAGTTTTCGGCGGTGCAGTAAAAACGCTCCAGATAATCGGGCTTTGTATAACGCATAGCATTGCCTCCTTGCGAATGATATCGCAATTTGCGGAAATAGTTCTGAATCAAACTTCCTGCGCTCTCATTATAATACATCCCATCCACGACTGCAAGAAAAAACGAAAAAAGCCCGACACAGCAAAAGCTGTGCCGGGCAGAGAGGGCGGAGATTAGAAGTAGTAAAGCTCCTTGGCAGCGCGGGTGAGCTCCTCGCGGTCATCGGGATGAGCCAGGTTGATGAGCATCTTTGCGCGCTCACGGACGGTGGTACCACGGAGATCGGCAATGCCGTTCTCGGTAACAACGTACTGGATGTAGTTACGCTGATGGGTCACAACTGCGCCGGGAGTCAGGGTAGCCTTGATCTTGGGCATTCCCTTCTTGGTACGGGACTGGAAGCACAGGATGCCCTTGCCGTGCTCAGCGAAGTAGGTGCCCAGGGTGAAGCAGAAGCCGCCGCCGGAACCGGAGTACTGCACAGGTCCGATGGACTCAGCGCAAACCTGGCCGGTCAGATCGATCTCAACCAGGGTGTTGATGGAGACCATGTGATCCTGACGAGCAATGTTGTGGGGGTTCAGAACCTCGGGGCCGGGCTTCATGATGCACTTGGGGTTGTTGTGCAGGTACTGATACAGCTCATGGGTGCCGTCAGCAAATACGCCCACATGCATACCCTGATCGTAGGCTTTGCGAGCACCGGTGATAACGCCAGCCTCGATGAGGTCTGCCATGGAGGAGGTGAATTGCTCGGTGTGCAGGCCCAGATCATGCTTGTCCATCAGATGCTTGCCGACGGTATCGGGGATGCCGCCGATGCCCATCTGGATGGTATCGCCGTCGTCGATGAGGGATGCGACCATTTCGCCGATCTTATCCTCTTCGGGAGTGGTGGTAACAGGGCCAATGCAGTACTCGGGGGTGTTGACCTCGTACAGCAGGGTAACAGCCTCAACGGGGATGTAAGCGGAGCCATTCATATAGGTCAGGTTGGGGTTCACCTCAACGATGATCTTCTTGTGCTGCTCGATGGCGTCCTTAATGGCATAGTACTCGATGGTCTGGTTCATGCCGACGTACAGCTTGCCGTCTTCGGTCATAGGAGAAACCTGAGCGGTAAAGATGTTGCAGGGCTTATGACGGTTGACCATGCGGTAGTAGTTGGGCAGATCAACGGGAATGAAGCTGGCGTTCAGCAGCTTGTGGGCCTCACGATAGGAGGGGCCATAGAAGTAGTTGTGGCAGTTGATGTGACCATTCATGCCGGGGGTCATCATGAAGGGATAACGACCGATACGGCTCTTGTAAACGATCACGTTGTCCACACGGTCAGCAATCTCATGGAGACGACCAAACAGGGTTTCGGGCTCATTGTAGTTGTTGGAGCACCAGATTACGTCGCCGGAGTGAATCATATCCAGAGCGTCCTGGACGGTGCCTTTTTTCGATTCGTAGATTTTTTTGTAATCTTCGTAAGTCATTCGGCAAACCTCTTTCCGGGGGATTCCCCAAATTTTTCGTAGGCAAATTCATGCCTTAGTTACTATCCAAACATCCCTATTATACCGGGTCATTTGTGTATTTTCAATAGAACTTCTACCCAAAAGGGCGGGTTCTGTGGACAGAGTTTTATGCACAATATATAACGGATTATATAAATACGGTGCGAAAATGCACAGAGGTGCCCGGATGCAGGGAAATGCGAAAAAAGACAGAAAAAAATCCACGGCGGAAGCCGTGGATTTATGCGAATCCTGCAAGATTAGACTGCACGGGTCACATTGCCGGAGCGGAGACACCTTGTACAGACGTATACATGGCGCGGAGTACCATCGACAATTGCCTTAACACGCTTCACATTGGGCTTCCAAGCCTTGTTGGAACGTCTGTGAGAGTGGGAGACCTTAATACCAAAGGTAACGCCCTTGCCGCAAAAATCACATTTAGCCATCTAGCTGCACCTCCTCGCCGTATATAATGGCAGATAGCCCTATTGGGGCACCGGCTAATATAATATCAGAGTTTCTGTGAAATTGCAACCTCTTTTTTCGGTTTTTTAGAAAAAATTTTACCGAAAAAGGAAAAACGGAAATCCCCGAGGGCGCAGGGTTCCCGGGGAGGATTCCAGGTTACGCGGGACGAACGGTAAGCTCCTGAATCAGCCCATCTTCCGTGGCGGACTCGATGGTCGCCCGGGCATAGAAGTAGCTGCCGGAGTAGCACACCAGGAAGTTGGCGGAGGTTTCGCTCTCAATCACCGGATCGGTAATGGAGAGAATCCGGAAGGTGAACTTGTGGTGGAAGAACATCTCAATGGCCTCTCTGCCATAGACATGATAGTTGTCATGGTTTGCGCCGATGGGGCAGTAGTCAAAATAACGGCACTTGGGGGCAAAGCAGGCGGCCAGCGCCTTGTAGTCACCCTTCTGCATGGCTTCAATGTATTTCTCGATCATGATCCGTCCCTCCTTAATAGACCTTTTCGGTGTTCAGCAGTGCGTCGGTGCCGCCGTCGCAGAACAGAATGATACCGTTGACGCCGTGGGCCTGCTGGGATACCAGAAACACAATGGAGTTGGCGATATCTGCGGGGTCCATGAGCTTATCCTCCCCGTACAGGGTGGGAATGGGCAGCGCCATAACGGCAACGCGCTCGTGGGGGTTGAGCTTTGCGGTCATGGCAGTTTCCACATTGCCCGGCGCAATGGCGTTGATCCGAACACCTTGGGAGGCCCAATGGGCGGATACCCGGCGCATCCAGCGGGCCAGCGCATATTTCGTCGCCACGTACATGGCGTGGGCGTCCTTCTGAGGATCCAGACGCTCCATCAGGGCCAGGGCACGAGGCTCGTCCATCTGGTTGTTCAGCAGGTTCACTACGTCCATACGGGCTGCGCCCTGGGAGATGGTATTGGAAGCGACCACCACGCAGGCACCCCGGCGCATTTTCAAAAGATCGAACACGCCCTCGGCCAGCCGCATGGTGCCGAAATAGTTCAGGGAAATAATCAGCTTCAGATTGCCGCAGGAGTTGGACACACCGGCACAGCAGACCAGGCCGTCCATGCCCTCGCTGCACAGGGTGTGGAGCCGATCAATGACCGCCTGCCGGCCCTCGTCGGAGGCAAGGTTTGCGGTGATGTCTCCATGATTTACGTCAATATTATAGACCAGATGACCCTGTGCCCGCAGATACTCTACGGTCTTGGCGCCGATGCCGCTGGAGCCTCCGGTGACTGCATAAATGCCCATAGCAATTCTCCTTTGATTCTGAGGTTTTAGGGGGAGAGGCTTGTGTGTTTCGTCCCTCTGTAGCTCCTATTATAGCGCATCCTGTGCCATATGCCTTGTATAAAAGATATAAAATATTTATATGATATTTGAGCTTTGCATAAACTTCCTGCCAGCATCCGGAAGACAGAAAAACGCACCGGCTTTCCACAAAATGCGGGAAACCGGTGCAAATATGTTCTTAGGCAATACCGCACAAATCGTCAAGAGAGTCTGGCGGAAAAGATCCGTCAGAATCCGCAGATGTATTTGCGCGGTGTTGCCCTTATTCTTCTGCAAACAGCGCGGTGGAGAGATAGCGCTCGCCGGTGTCCGGGAAGATTACCACAATGCGCTTGCCCTTGTTTTCGGGACGGCTTGCCACCTGGGTTGCGGCCCACAGTGCGGCGCCGGAGGATATGCCCACCAAAATGCCGTCGGTTCGGGCGATTTCGCGGCCTACCTGGAAAGCGTCCTCGTTCTTTACGGCGATGACCTCGTCGTAAATGGAGGTGTCCAGAGTATCCGGGACAAAGCCTGCGCCAATGCCCTGAATCTTGTGGGCGCCAGCAGTGCCCTTCGAAAGCACGGGAGAGCTCGCAGGCTCAACGGCGACAACCTTCACATCGGGGTTCTGGGATTTCAGATATTTGCCAACGCCGGTCACCGTGCCGCCCGTTCCAACGCCCGCAACAAAGACATCAACCTTGCCCTCGGTATCATTCCAAATCTCGGGACCCGTGGTTTTGATATGGGCCTGAGGGTTTGCAGGATTGGTGAACTGGCCCGCGATGAAGCTGTTCGGAATCTCGGCGGTAAGTTCTTCCGCTTTCGCAATAGCGCCCTTCATGCCCTTGGCACCATCGGTAAGCACCAGTTCGGCACCGTAAGCTTTCATGAGCAAACGACGCTCGACAGACATGGGCTCAGGCATCGTGATGATGAGTCGATAGCCGCGAGCCGCAGCAACCGAAGCCAAGCCGACGCCCGTATTGCCGCTCGTAGGCTCAATGATCACAGAATCTTTGTTCAGCTTGCCCGCAGCTTCGGCATCGTCAAGCATCGCCTTCGCGATACGATCTTTCACAGAACCCGCGGGGTTGAAATACTCGAGCTTTACGAGCACCTTCGCTTTCAGGTCGAGGTTCTTCTCGATATTGCTGAGCTCCAGAAGCGGCGTGTTGCCAATAAGCTGGTCAATGGAAGTGTATACAGCCATGGGAATCTCCTTTTATAAAATGGGGTGAAAACAAAACGAGCGCGAACTTACCGTTCGCTGGCACGCAAACATCGACATCGTTCGCCGGCGCACGACGCCACGCCATCCCTCTTCCAATGCCTCATTTCCATATTCCCACCTTTCCTGTAGGTATAACGGTATTTTATGATTTGGAGAACACGTGTCAAGCACCCACCCGAATTTTTTCTATCGGCTAAAAGCATCTCGACATTTTTCATATAATCCTATCAACCCTGTATATAATAGGAGTAATACATGAAACGCCACATTCACTCTACGCCCGTAAGGAGGGCTTGCCATGATGGTTTCAACCAAGGGCCGCTACGCCCTGCGCGTTATGATTGACCTCGCGGAGCACCAGACCGACGGATACATTCCACTGAAAGAAATTGCGTCACGTCAAAACATTTCCGAGAAATATCTGGAAAGCATTATCAAGTCGCTCGTGAAGAGCAATATGCTCGTTGGTCTGCGCGGCAAAGGCGGCGGGTACCGTCTCACCCGCGAACCCGACCAATACACCATAGGCGAAGTGCTTCGTTTGACCGAAGGTTCGCTCGCACCCGTCGCCTGCCTCGAGGCGAACGCCGAATCATGCCCCCGTATGTTTGATTGCCGCACGATTTCGTTATGGAGAGGGCTCGATGAGGTCGTGAATGAATACCTTGACGGAATCACCGTGGCCGATTTGATTGCGCCGTACCAATCGGGCGACAATTACGTTATTTAGGGCGCTTTACGCAAAACCAGTCTCTCACGATGCTCAAAGCCAAACCATGCTGCCACCCCGTCTCTCGCATGACACGGGGTGGCAGCTTTCCTTTTATGAGGAAAACCAACGATATGGCATAATGTCTCGTTGGGTATTGGAGGGAACATGGAACACAACGAGATGATGGCGAACCCAATTCGCCACATTCGATTCATTGGATACGGCCTCACGAACGCATGGTCGTTCATGCTGCTGTTCGTGCCGCTTTTTGGCGCGCATGATTCAACGATCGTCGTAAGCGGCTCAATGCTTTCGGGGGCCCTTTGCGGCCTTATACTGCTGCTCGTTTCGCCCAAACTGCAAACAATCGCGGGCCGCAAGGTGCTTTCGTTCCTCTTTGCCCTGGGCGCCTCAATCGGAACGCTTCTCTACGCGTATCCCATGTTCCCATCGTCGCCCGTTGCCCTGCTCGGCCTGTTGCTTTCGGGCTTTTGCTTTATCGGCATCGTCGCTTCGTGGTTCGAGAATTACGCTTGCTTAAGCACACGCGATGTGGTGCTTCTTGCGGGATGTTCGTTTCTTTTCGCAGCGATTTTATGCCTCGTAATCGCAGCGGTTCCGATCGACATCTCTGCATTGCTGCTCGCAGCGCTTCCGATCGCGTCGTTCGCGCTTATGCCCCATTCCCTCGTTGAAAAGCCGCACGCCACAACAGGCGAACAAGAAACCGCGGCACAAACAGCCCATTCGCTCATCGACAATATCAAAGCATCCGTAAAATGGCGCACGCTCGCAGGGCTTTTCGTCACCTTTTTCGCACTGGGGTCCATCGGAGCCCTGATGCCGGCAAGCGAGCCACCGTTCGATTTCGGAATCAAATTCCTCATTATTCCCGTTATCATCTTCGTCTTCTTCGCCGTGAGCGCGCTCACGCTGCGCAGCAAGGTCGATATGACGATTCTCTACAAGGTGATGCTCGCGAGTTTCGCGGCGCTCGTCTTTTTGTTCTCCAATTCCGAAAACGTGCCACTGTCGATGGTATTCTCGGGCTTCATCACGGCAGACGTGCTTATGTGGATCATGCTCCTGCTTATCGCGAAGAAAAGCCCGGCGAAACCTATGGTCGTGTTCATCATTGGCTGGTTCGCGGAATGCGCCGGCAACGTTTCGGGACATATCGTGGCACCGCTTTGCGCAGGCCAGTCGACCATTTTTGTCGCCGCTGTGCTCATGTTCATCGTTCTGACTGTAGGGCTTATGTTCTCGGATGGACAGTTCGTGCTCGACTTCGACATCGAGGCAGACGAAAGCAGCGTGCACGTTGAGGAAACCCCCGTTGAAGATTCGCGCGACGGCATTCGCGAATTCTGCGAGCACTACGGGCTGTCGCCCCGAGAATCGGAAGTGTGCGAAATGTGGCTCACGGGCCATGGGCTGAAATACATTCAAGAGAATCTCTTCATTTCGGAAGCGACCGTGAAAACGCACGTGCGCAATATCTACCGCAAATGCGACACGCATAATCGTGCTGAAATCCTCGCCCTCTACGAAGCGGGATTGGAAGAATAAAAGCCTGGAAAGTGCCTGCATGTTTGAGCTTGGGCGTTGGCGCGAGCCAACGCCTATTTTTAATGGAAGCGGCCATTCGGCTCGAAAAAAGAAGTCCGCAGGCATTCCCAATAGCGGGCACGCCTGCGGACTATTATCCGAATCTGAAATCCGATTGACGAGTTGCTTTTTACTGGAGCTTTTCCAGAACAGACTCGGTTGTTGTCACACGCGAGTCGTAACAACGCGTAAAGTACTCAAGGCCGCCTTCCTGGGTTCCCACGAGGAACGTCGCGGTGGCGTCGGAGGGGACGATGGTCTTATACCCGCGAAAATACGCGCCGGCAAGCGTCTGCAGCACGCAGATATTCGTGTCGCAGCCAACGGCGATAAGCGTGTCGACGCCCAGCTCACGCAGCGTCAAATCAAGATCAGTCTGGTAGAAGCCATCGTAGCGGCGCTTCGAAATTACGAAATCGCTTTCCTGCACGTCAAAATCAGCCAAAGGCTGCGCCGCGTCGCTGCCAACAATGCCATGCTCACCCCAAAGCTCCAATTCCTTATCAAGGCCAGGAATATGGGCATCGCACGAGAACACGACCGGCAACCCTTTTGCGCGAGCAGCCTTCACGATTTTCACGCTGTTCGACGCCATGTCCTCAAGACCTGGAGTCGCTCCCCCTTCGCCACCCAAAACATCGATGACGAGCACAGCCGTTTTCAACATATCGAATTCATCGGTTTGCTGCCAGGGAGTGTTTTGCGCTACGGGAATATAAGCCATCATATGTTCCTTCCTGCGAGGCTTACGCATTTAACGCTGATGCTTGCCGCGCGTATCGCGACCGCGGCTCGATGCGTTCTTCGAGGGCCGCGTATGCACAACTCGATGGCGCGATGCGTGCCTGCCGGCGAGCGCCTGCGTGTCGTCTTCATATTCTCTCACTTCGGAAGCGCGTTGCTTCTCTTTCGCGGCCTGTTCCATAAGCTGGGCACGAATGCGCGCCTTTCGCTCGCGCTCGCGCGCCTCGGCATCGGAAGAAACTCTCGTCGAAGCGACGGTAGCTCCCGAAACGCGCACGCGCTGCGAAGCTTGCCCGTTATTGCCGTGCACACGAGTCGTTCGAGCTGGCCCATCGGTCGATTCCGCATGCGACCCATGCGAGCGAACCACGTTAGTTTTGCCCGTTTTAACCTGCTCGCGAGCGCTGTGCATGGCCTTCTTCGTTTTCTGGCGAATTCGCAGTGCGTCCGCCTGGGAGATATCAATGCGCCCCGACATAGCAGGGTTCACAGGCAACGTCGGCGTACGACCCGAAGCCTCGTCGTCTTCTTGCCACACCGCACCATGGCTGAATTGCACGCGAATCGTTATGTATTCCATGGCGAGCAGCGAGAACAGGATCGCCATAACGATGAGGTAGCCAATTACGGCACCCGGCAAGCCCGTGAAATTGATGAGCAAAATGGGCACGAAAACCGAGAAGCCGAACGTGATGAAATAAAGCTTCGTAACGTCGCCCTGACGGCGCAACACGGTTATGACCTGATACAAGAAATCGACCGCCGCAGTCACGCCGCCAGCAGCGACCATGACATAGGCCAATCCTCGATAGGGCTCAAAATCCAAACCGTAAATCCAGCTCATAAGAGGTATGCCGATCCAGCCCATAAGAACGGCCGTCACGCCCGTAAATGCGAGCACAACGCCCATCATGGCCAAGAATGCCAAATCGAAGCGTTTGCGTCGGCTCGGGTCAGCCCATTCCTTCGTAAGACGCACGAGCAGCGGCTTATACACAAGCTGAATCGCAAGCATAATGCCTTGCGCTGGGAAATACAGTGCGTTGAAGTACAGCTGGCTATCGTAAGGGAGCACGCCTTCCATAACGAACTTCGGCATGCTCTCGATGAGGTTGAACAGGAACACCGCCAAGAACAGCGGGAAGCACTGCTTGAAAATCACCACAACGCTCTCAAAGGTGCAGCGGGGCGATTTTGGCGTTTCGATAAGCCCCAAAGGGAAAGTGAGGAAAACGAACGTCAGCGCCGCAACCACTGCCATGACGATGCTCGCAACACCCACATTACGCGTAATGAGCAAAGCGAGCGAGAAAAATAGCACGACAAGCACGGAGCGCACGGCCTGCGAGATGCCCGCAAGATAGAACTTGTCTTGCTGTTGCAAACGACCTTCGTATACATCGGCGAGAGCATCGATCATGCGATAGAAATACACGCCGATTGAAATGGTGAGCATGTCTCCGCCATAACCGCGCACCATGCAGTACCCCACGCCAACGACCATCATAAGCGCGCAGGTAATGAAACGGTTCACCTCATAATCGGCAAACGAATGGCGCTCATCGATATCGGAAACCTGATAGGTGCGCACGCCGTAATTGCCGATCATCATGAGCAGCGTGGCGGTGATGAACGCGAGCGAAAACATGCCTGCAAGCTCGGCATTCGTGAGCTGGGTGATAACGACGGTGAGCACAGGGAAAACCATGCCCCATGTGGCAATGCCGAACATATTGCAAATGTAGTCGCGCGATGTGCGATGCGATGCATACATCTCGTCCTGATCGGAAAAGGAGCCCTCTTTCGCGGCACCGAGCAAGCGGTTCCACCATTGGCCAATAATCCTGGTGAGCGCGTTATTCACAAATACGTTCGACATGACGAAGTGTAAATCCCCTTTCAACGCCCCCATGGAGCGAAAAGCATAAACACATGAAATTATAAAGCCCCGCCCAGAAAACTCCGGACGGGGCGAAGCGGCGTCAACAAACGTTCACCTAACGAAATAAAGAATGAATTTACGCCTCGATATCTCCCGCTGCACTCACTTGAGCTTCGGGATCATTGAATACCTCGCGATTGAATCCGCCATTGACATGCGACGAAGTGATGCCCGCGACCATGGAATCGCTCACATTGAGCGCCGTGCGACCCATATCGATGAGCGGCTCGACGGAAGCGAGAATGCCCACAATCTCGATAGGCAGGCCAAGCGTGCCCAGCACGATGAGCGATGCGAACGTCGCGCCGCCGCCAACGCCGGCGATGCCGAATGAGCTCACAACGATGACCGCGACGAGCATAACCACGAATTCCGGCGAGAACACGTTGATGCCAACCGTCGGGGCGATGATCGTGGCAAGCATGGCGGGATAAATGCCCGCGCAGCCATTCTGGCCGATAGACATGCCGAAGCTTGCCGCGAAATTCGCCGTAGCGGAATCAACGCCGAGCGCATGGCGCTGCGTTTCGATATTCATGGGCAACGCACCGGCGCTCGTACGAGAAACGAATGCGAAGCTCAAAACGGGGAATGCCTTCTTCACGTACGTAATCGGGCTCACGCGATTTGCCCCCACGATAATAAGGTGCACGATGAACACCGTGATTAGGGCAATATAGGAAACAATCACGAACTTACCCAGGTCAAGTACGGCCGCGAAATCGCTCTTCGCCATGAAGTTCGCGATAAGGGCGAGCACGCCGTAAGGAGTGAGCGAAAGAACCATATTCACGATGCGCATGACGATGCCGTAAAGAGCGTCGATGAACTTCTTGAAGAACTCCGCCTGCTCGGAATCTTTATCGCGCAACTTCAAATACGCAACGCCCACGATTGCCGAGAAAATGACGACCGCGATGGTGGACGTAGAGCGGCTTCCGGTGAAATCGGCGAATACGTTCGTCGGGATGAAGCTGAGCAGCTCCTGCGGAATGGTGAGCGCGGCAACGGTTTCCTGCTTGTCCTGAAGCGTTGCAAGCTTGGTCGGGTCCACCGTGCCATCGGCAAAACTTGCGCCCGCCAGGCCGGAAAACGCGATAACCGCCCAGCCAACGATTGCCGCAATGGCGACCGTCGCGAGCAGCACGACGAGCACGACCGCGCCAATCTTGCCAAGGTTATCGGTCACTTCAGCACGCGTAAAAGCGCCGACAATGGCCACGAACACTAAAGGCATAACGAGCATCTTCAGCAAGTTAATGTAGCCCTGGCCCACGATGCTCATCCAATCGAGCGCAGTCTTGGTCGCATCGGTACCAAGCCCGAACACAATCTGAATGCCCGCACCGAATACCACGCCCAAACCAAGCGCCGTGAACACGCGAAACGTGAAGCTCTTGCCCTTCTTCTTCAAAAATGCGAGGAAGGCGATGAGGCCGACGAGAATCGCAAGCACCACCACCGTCGACGCGACAGTTTCGAACGACATAGCGTCCCCCTTTGAAACATGGAGCCGAAGCCCCTTTGATTAGGATGGTTCTGCATTATTATTCTATTTACCTATTTATGCAATAGGTTTATAGTTATTTATTTGGAGAAGCGTAACGAAAAGGCAAAAACAATAGTTCAGCACCGCAACAATATGCCGCAGGGGATACAATCCGAGTAACGCGATTCAAGGAGGATAGCTTATGTCTTATGCATTCATCCACGCCACGGTGCTCGACGGCACGGAAAAAATGAAGCCCGCGCCCGACACAACGGTTCTCGTCGATGACGAAGGCAAAATCGTCGAAGTCGGCCCCACCGCAAAAGTAAAAATGCGCGGCGGCGAACAGATCATCGATCTGCAAGGCAAGTACCTCATGCCTGGACTCATCAACATGCACGTGCATCTGGTTGGCGACGGCACGCCCCGCAGTTCAAGCAACGCCGAAGGAGAGGTTCAAAAAGTCACGGGCAACCCCGTTGGCATGGCGATTTTGCGTCACATGCTGAAAGCCTCGCTGAAAAACCAGCTTGCAAGCGGCGTAACCACTGTGCGCAGCGTTGGCGACCCTGGGTATGCCGATATCCAAGTGCGCAATCAAATTAAATCGGGCAAGTTCCAAGGCCCACGCCTTATCGCATCGGGCTGCGGCATCACTGTTCCCGAGGGCCATGCGCGCTTGTTTGCGAAGAAGGCGACAACTCCCGAAGAGGGTCGCGCGCTCGTTCATGAGCACTTCAGCAATGGCGCCGATCAAATCAAGCTCTTCATCACGGGCGGCGTTTTTGATGCCGAGGTTGAAGGCGAGCCGGGAGTCTTGCGCATGCCTCTCAATATCGCGCAAGCGGTGTGCGACGAAGCGCATAAACTCGGGCTTCGCACCTCGGCCCATATCGAAAGCACCGAAGGCGTCGAGGTCGGCTTGAAAGCGGGCGTCGATACCATCGAGCATGGCGCACCTCTTACCGACGAGCTTTTGAAACTGTTCAAGAAAAATGGACTCGGCAACGCCTCGTCGCTTACCTGCACGCTCTCACCGGCACTCCCCTTCGCGGTGCTTTCGCCCGAGAAAACGCACTCTACCCATGTGCAGAAAGTCAACGGCCGCGTCGTCTACGAAGGCGTCGCCACCGCGACGCGCCAGGCGCTTGCCAACGGCATTCCCGTAGGCCTGGGCACCGATTCCGCCTGCCCGTTCGTCACTCACTACGACATGTGGCGCGAAGTGGTGTATTTCCAGCGCCATACCGGCGTGACGCCCGAATTCGCGCTGCATACCGCAACGCTCAAGAACGCGCAACTGCTTGGCGTGGCCAACGAAACCGGCTCCATCGAAACGGGCAAGAGCGCCGATTTAATCGTGCTCGACGCAAACCCGCTCGAGGACCTCTGCGCGCTGCGCAACGTTGAACAGGTCTACATGGCCGGCAAGCCGGTGAAATACAAGGTGAAGCACCTGCCCAAGATCGACGCTGAGCTCGATGGCATTATGAATGGCCTTGACAACGACCCGTTCGTGAGCGAATGGAATATCGCGGAGGAAAAGAAGTCGCTCAACCCCTTCGCGAAACGAGGCGCGAAGGAATAAAAGCCAATCGCAAACGCGGAAAGGCCGCTTGGCTTTTTCGCGAAACGCGACACAAGGGAATAGAGCGGAAACGCCACCCTTCGGCAGTACGCCCGAACGTCACCGAAAAACACGCGCGCCAGCCGCCTCTTCGGAATTACGAGCCCGAAGAGGCGGCTCAATACGCATAATGAAAGCGTAACTCGCCTCTCGACAACGAAAGGGAACATTCATGAGGTTCGCAATCGCTTCAGACATTCACGGCTCGGCGAAATGGTGCGAAAAGTTTTTGAAAGCGGCCGATGAGGAGCGAGCCGACGAGATTATTTTGCTCGGCGACATTTTGTATCACGGACCACGAAACGAAGAGCCCGAGGGCTACGACCCCAAAAGCGTTGCCGCCATGCTCAATGAGCGCGCAGGTTCCATTGTGGCCGCACGCGGCAATTGCGATGCGGAAGTCGACCAAATGATGCTCGAGTTCCCCTGTATGGGCGACTACGCGCTCGTATTAGCCGACGGCATGCGCTTGTTCTGCACGCACGGCCATGTTTTCGGAAGCGGGCTGCACAACAGCGTCAACAATATGCCGAAATTGCCGGAGGGAAGCGCATTCCTGTTCGGACACACGCATATTAAGGTAAACGAGCGCGACGCGCATCACTCCGGCGTATGGCTCTTCAACCCGGGCAGCGTTGCCATTCCCAAAGATGGGTCGCACAGCTTCGGCATTTTCGACGGCAAAACCTTTACACACCGCATTCTGCGCTAAACAATGCACAACACAACATAATTACGGCCCGCCAGCCTCTCAAAGGATGGCGGGCCGCCCCTTTGACATCATGACAGGCCAAAGGCGCCGCGCACTCCGTACGCAAAGTTGCAGCGAGCGGAAACCCACCACGAGCTTTCGCTGACGAAAAACCTGTTAAATGCTCGTAGCATTTAACAGG
>OLPN01001290.1_pt1 | contig 23047 bp, 17 predicted proteins | sample 1672601 | NCBI WGS metagenome assembly OLPN01 (sample SAMEA3136704, study PRJEB25190) | human gut metagenome | reverse complement strand
CGTTACATACAAGTCCGTCCATTCCTTTTCCGTAGAATGTTTTGATCCATCTTAAGTATGCTCTGAATTCTGGTTCGTTGATAGAATAATCGTCATTAAGCGGTACAGATACTGCTGGGAAAATTGTCTTGAATGTTTTTACTTTTGCCATTTTTATTGTCTCCTTTTTCTTCCGAATCTCATTATTATCAATTGCCAGAACTTTGCGCATTGTTCATTTTTCATATTACAAACGTTTGTTGTTTGCTATGTTTAGGTTATATCACACAATGCAACACCCAGTCAACGAATCAGACCTCTCCTGCAATTTGTTGCATAAATCCAATTCATCTGCCATTTTCATGCAATTTATTGTGTATTTACACAACAAACCGCATAAAGACTAAAAAATTAGTTTAAAAAGATAATTTTAACGAAAAAGGCAAAAAGGAAGCTGCCGCTTCGCAATTTTATTGTTAAAGCGGCAGCCTCCTCTAAAAGGCATATTTTATCTTATAATAACATGGCAGAATTATTGCAGTATGTTTCTTAGTCTTCGAACTGTGTCATGTCTACTTCCAGAAGCTGGCTTCTCTCAAGACCGAGAGCTACCCATGCTTTCTCTTCATCGTTCAGCGGAAGAACTGGTTTTCTCATAAGTGCTGAAGAGAAGATTCCTCTCTGTTTCAGAGCTTCTTTCAGTCTTGCATGCGCTTCACCTGATGGCTGTCCGCCTCCATAAATTGCCTGGGAAATGTGGTAGATACGATCTGACCAATCCTGAGCTTCTTTTAATGTATGTTTGTCTGGGTTCGCAAATACTTCTCTTGCCGGGCAGATGATCTCCGGTACGCATCCTGCGAATCCAATCAGAGCTCCGTCCATTCCCGGGAACCAGCTTACGCACAGTGTCTCATCATGACATGTGATAAGAGAGATGTCTGGGCACTCCTGACGAAGAAGACGTACGTCATGCTCATAGATAGATGTAACACGTGTTCCCATCTTGATACATTTTACATGATCGATCTCTTTGCACATTTTGATCAGTGTCTCTACCGGGTAGAAAGCTTTGCTTGTTGCCGGGTACAGGTGGATGATGATGTCGATGTCAGCTCCCTCTGCAACATCTTTTACATACTCGAACGGTGCATCCGGGTTCATACCGAATCTCAGCCACATATGTGGTGGCATAAGAAGGATTCCGTCAGCTCCTGCTTCCTTCGCTTCTTTTGCCATCTCGATAGACTCTGCTGTGTTCTCACAGTTAACACCGGAGATGATTGTCATAACGTCTCCACACTCTTCTGCACAGATCTCTACAACACGTTTTCTCTCTGCTCTTGTAAGCCCTGTAATCTCTCCTGTATGTCCGTTACATACAAGTCCGTCCATTCCTTTTCCGTAGAATGTTTTGATCCATCTTAAATATGCTCTGAATTCTGGCTCGTTGATTGAGTAGTCGTCGTTAAGTGGTACAGATACTGCTGGGAAGATTGTCTTGAATGTTTTTACTTTTGCCATTTTTATTGTCTCCTTTTTCTTGTATGAGATAACATGATTTTTAATGTTTCCTAACAATGCGCATTGTTCATTTCTTTCTATGCAAACGTTTGTTGTTTGCTATGATTAGGTTATATCACACAAAAAAGAGACGGTCAACAAAATAACCGTCTCCTGCAATTTGTTGCATAAATCAGATAAATAATGGCTTTTACTGCAATAAGTTTCCAACAAAATTCATTTTATCCGTGATACTCTCCATTATACTGGATCAATGTAATATCTTCTACATTCGTGATCTTCCGGATCTTCTCTGTGAAATCAAGCTCATTCTGCCGGCAGAACACCTCAACCGCCATCTCTGTTTTCTCCCCACGCATCGTCTTTGACTTTATGAAATATTTCATTTTTCCAAAGCTGCGGATAATTTCATCACCTGCCTCATCTCCCTGGTAATGGATCACGGCGATATAGATTCTGCCTTTCTGCTGCTTATGATAAAACAGATAGATCATAAGGATCATAACCGCTGCTGCAATCAACGCCAACGGATACATTCCTGCTCCGGTCGTGATACCTGTCGTGATCGCCCAGAAAAGATAGAGCAGATCCATCGGATCCTTCACCGCTGTACGGAAACGTACGATAGACAATGCACCGACCATACCAAGGGAAATCACGATATTCGTACTGATCGCCAGAGTAACCATGCAAGTGAGAAGTGTCATGCCGACCAACGTAACCGCAAAGCTCCGAGAGAAGATCACCCCTACATAAAACTTGCTGTAAACCATATAGATCACTGCTCCGAGAAGCAACGCCACGATCAGCGAAATTGCCATCTTCGGTGCATTAAAGCTGTCAAACACGCCGGATTCCAGCACCGACTTTTTAATCATATCTTGTACACTCATAATAGTTTTCTCTCCTGTGTTTCATTCCAATATTCAAATCCATGCAAATACTGCGATTTTTCATAACAGAGTACATATTTTGATACTGCTGTGAATTCTTGTGCATTTGGTGGAAGCAAGTCACGCACGATCTGTGGAAGCATCTCTGTGAATTTCACTTCCATAACCAGTTTCCCCGGTTCAAGCACCGGAAGTGTCGGAAGGGACGGATCAAAGATGTCATAACTTCCGACCGCTGCCCTCACATCACTGTCAAATGTAATCCTGACTGTCCCCTCATCCATGATCCACGGTACACGGTCATAGTCAACGATCGTACGTGGACGCATGAGATTGCTGACACATTCCACATAAAATTCTCTACACAATGGATAGGGACTCTTTAATAAAAATTGATAATCCCCGTCAAGAATCCTGTAGAATTCTTCTTTTGTCAGCGGAGCGCTTTCTTTATAAATATAACTTCCGAATTTCTTCTTCCGCTCCAACTTAATCGAACGGTCACTACAATCATAAATACGGATTCGGTATTTTTTTCGCATCAGGACACCAGATTCCTTTTCCGCATAAGCGTTGTTGAAATAATCTTCAAAATAGAGACTGCGGATCATATAACCATTTCCCTTTGCATTTGGATCTTTTTTCAACAAATGCTTCATCCTCAGCTCCAGCAATTCTTTCTCACTGGTACTGATCAGATATTTCCACTCATTACGGAAGCGTTCTTTTGATAAATCATTCTTCATAAATATCTTCCTCAACATTTTGTCCGCCTGTAATGTAGAAGCATTTCATACCATAGTTTTTCCCATCATCGGTTACATAATAATCAAATGCATCCTGCGTCTTTCCAGATTCGTTTGTCGCACGGACACGGACGAAATACTGTCCGTCTGACGGAACTGTCGTCTCCGCTTCCGGAATCAGAAGACCGTCCTGACGGAATATAATCTCATTAAACTGATAGTCTTTCGCCACTTCAACCGTATACTTAATTGTCTCCGCATCAAAATCATAGGACGCATCCCAATTCAGCTTCAAGATATTCCCCTCGATCACCGGTACTCCAATATAAAATGGCATTGGTTTTTCCAGACTCTCCTTATAGAGCTCATAATTTTGTTCCACCTCGGAAGGGATTGCCGATGCAACTGTATCATATTGAGCTTCGGTCAGCGGTGCATTCATCTGGTCCGGCATCTGATACAAATACTTCTGCGTCACTGTACGATATTTCTCTATCATACTGCTGATCCGCTCTACGCTGAGATAGGATCTCAGATCCTGAATTGCCGCATCAAGTTCCTCACGAAACTCCTCGGACTGCAGACATCTCTGAAAAAGAACATTTCCCCAGTAATTACTGATTCCACATTCCCAGCTTCCCTGATCGGAACGATTTTGAATACTATATTCCGTTCTCATAAATGATCCATCATTGTCCCACGCAATCAAATACCAGGTATTTGAATTCTGTGGACTATATAAATATGTATTACGGTTCTGCGTATCTACATTCCCGGTCAGGATCTGATATGCCATCCAATACGTCAGATTTTCTCTGTCAAAATATTGATCCAGGATATTACCAATCGATTTTGAATTATCATTCAGATCCGTAAGCATCTGGATCAATTTCGTATGGTCAGAATCTCCCTTGATCTCCAGAAGCTTTTCAAATGCTGTCTGATCATAGGTCGGATCGTCTTCTTTTTTTATCACATCTTCATAACGGTAAAACTCAAATGAATTGATCTTATACAACTGCCCATTTGAATCCATTCCATGATTCTTCATTCCCGTCTTGTTGAGCTGCTCCACCTGCGTATACAGTCCATAATCCTGAAATTCCGTGTTGTTCCCTTCGGTGAGATCTCGCACATACAAATGTACGAACTGGGTTCTGAGAGACATCAACTGTGGGATTCCCTTCAAAAGATCATAAGACAGCTTATTGCGGAAACGCATTCCCTCTGTCTGGTGTTTATTCAGGTTGATCGTACGCTGTCCTCGCCAGGTTCCTTTATTCTTTTTCAGTTCTATCTTATAATTTTTCTGTGCATTACTGCTTGAAGTCTGCCCTCTGATCTGCACCGTCGCATTCGGCACATTTTCACCGTAACCAACCTCCCCGCTCTGTGGACCAGACTCATCTCCAACCTGGAGGAGCGCCGCTGTCTGGTAACGGTCTACTCCCATTTTTTCATAATCATAAGCCGAATAGCTGTTGATTTCCTTCCAGGTATGATTCGTACCCTCCGAAGAATTCCCTTGAGAAACCGTAAGATACATTGTCACAACACTCGTCTCGTCATCATTTTCATAGAGGCTGTCCTTATCTCGAAGATGAACGTCATTGATATCCTGTGTCTTGGCCTTTTCTATTGTTTCTTGTTGCTCTGTCTTTGTTTCTGAAGCATTCTCTGTTTTCCCCAAAGCTGTACATCCCGTCAGGCAACAGGACATTCCTAATAAAAGGGCACATCCCAGTGCAATTGATTTATAATTTTTCAAGCTCGTCTCCCCTTTCTATTTTCTCTTCCAGAAAACATCCTAACCGTGTGAAAAATCCTGTTTTATCTTCCGCCACGATTGGTTGTACACTCAAAATATAATACGGAAGTTTTTTAATAAAATATCCAAGCCGCAGCGTACAGATCAGAAAGAATACTGCACTTCCAAGTAAAAATCCAAAGCTATAGTATACTTGCGGGAAAAATAGAGATATACAGGTAAATCCTGTCGTACACGCCGCAAACATTCCTGTTGCATATAATGCTCCTTTATAATCTGTAAAATACAGCAGGATCAGCATCATTGTATTAGCAACCGCATAAAGTCCATAACCGACACACAGTGTCCTGAAATAGCCTTCCATAAGATCATTAAATCCAAGCGGAAGATATGTCAGGAGAAGCTGTCCTACAGAAAGCGCCAACGCCGTTGTAAGGAGCTGCTTCAGTGCCGTATACTTCAGCTCCATATTCAAAACTTCTTTCATCTCGTTTCCTGCCCGTAAAATATCTTTAATTTCTCCTCTGTCATTAAACAGACTGTAGTAATTCCTGTATTTCGGATAGAAATTCACTTCCACCGACACAACGAAATTAACTGTCGTTATAAGAATCGTCAGATATGCGATCATTGCAGGGACATCGTGATACGGAGCACCATAGAATAACCCCTGTACATGTACATGGATCGGACTACACCACATAATAACCAAATGTGCAAAGAGTCCGATATTCGTAAACAAGCCTATAAAAGCAAGCGGAAGGAATTGATCCACCCAGCGCAGAAAGAAAAATGCACTGCTCTCACTCTGTGGAAAATAACGGTATAGCAGTGTCACATCCCACAGAAGCATGATCCCATATCCGATCGTTACAGCAATCATCATTGCCTCTACATGTGGAATTCCGATCAAAACCAGTAGAACTCCAATTAAAAGCGACACTGTCACTGCCGACACAAACGATAGAAGTATCCCTTTATAATCCTTTATCGCGGTCAGATAACTCATCGCATTCCATGTGACGATCAGTTCTCCGAAAAACTCCAGACACAAAAACTGGTCAATCAGATTGATTCCGGAAAACAAAAGAAAGATTCCGTACATGATTCCACCGACAACAAGCAGAATCGTTGTCGATCCCCAGAAGGAAGGGAGCACTGTTTCATGTCGTTCTTCATACAACATATCCGCAATATATCTCGTCACAACCATAGAAAAGAAGCTTGTCACAGTCAGCGAAGCGAGAAGTGTATAAGTGATCATACAGTTTAAAAGCTCCCGGTTATGCCTTGTCGCACCGGTATGATCACAGATAAGGGTAATCCCAACCAGCAATACAATACCAAGCAACATCGGACCTGTACAGATAATTCCGGCATATCCATAGGCTTTCGCAGTCGATGCAATTCCACTTTTCTGGAATAATTTCTTTAACTCAAATCCGATTCCGGCCATCTGCTTCTTCCACCTCCCGATACATTTTCCGATACTTTTCAATCATTTCTTCTTTTCGATAATACGCCTTTACCCGTTTCTGTGCATTTGCGCCCATACGAAGTCTTCGCGTTCTGGAAGCACACATCTGATCCATTGCCTGCGCAAGTCCCTCACGATACATTGGCGGAACACAATATCCTACGGATCCATAACAGTCCTCCTCGTTTCCATCCAGAAGTTCCCTGCAACAGCCCACATCCGTAGTCACACAAGGACGCCTTGCGGCAAATGATTCCAGAACAGACAACGGCTGTCCTTCTGATATACTCGTCAAAATTGTAAAATCCAGCTTTTCCATATAGGAGATAATATCCACGCGGCCTGTAAAGATCACATTTTCCAAATGTAACTGATCGACCAGCGCATAGCATTCCTGAGCATACTCCTCATCATCAACGCCACCCATAATATGGAGCCGCACATGATCTCTTTTCGTACACAACTCATAAAACGCATAAATCATTGTCTTGATATCCTTGATCGGTGCCAGACGCACAACTGCACCAATATCAACCCATCCGTCTTCTTCTTTTAACGGAATAGAAGAGAGTCGTTCGTAATTGATTCCATTCTCAACTACACGACATTTTTCCTTGTCACATCCCATCTGAATCTGTGCAAGCATAGCATTGGTAAACAACGCTGAGACAGAAAAGGCTCTCGTATAAATAATATCCGACAACATATAAAAGAAGGCGATCCACTGCTTTTTAAATGCCGGCTGTACCCATTTTGCACGGATGATCTCTTCTTCACGCTCTCTTGTATAAATTCCATGCTCCGTCAAAAGCACTTTCTTCTTATAGACATATCCGCCGAGACACGCAAGAAGTCCTCCGTACCCCGTACAGATCGCGTGATAAACATCTGCCTTAGGCACTTCACTTCCCATCAGATAAAGAACCGGAAGCAGCATAGAGCGCATCGTGTGAAATGCATCCGCAAACGGAGTATATGGATAATCTTTTATACAGCACTCTGTCAATATATTCAAAAACTCTTCACTTTTCAAAAAGGACATCGGGTTCAGTTTCTGGTCATAATAGAGGTGAAACAAAACCTCCCAGTCCGGACGTTTGCACAGCATCAGCTCCTTTAAGCTGTTCTTTTCTTCCTTCGTAAAAGCATGAAGCATTTTCCCTGAATCCTTCAGCCTCAGGGCATCATCCAGGAAAACCTCATGGACCTCGACGACATTTTCAGGAAGTTCGTAGACAAATTTCCCTCGATCCTTCGCATTTGCTCCGATCACCCACAGAACAAACTCATGCTCTTTCATTTCATTGATATACTGATGCATCCATGTGGATACACCGCCAAACACATAGGGATAACATCCCTCTAATATAAGACAGATTCTCACAACTAACTCCTTATCTGCCGCATTTTACTGCTTCGTATTTTATTCTGTTTTCTCGATGGTTACAGTCGGCTCCTTTGCCTTGAGCAAATAGAGATTTCCGGTCAAATGCGTAAGTTTTCCTCCCGAAACATCTCCCGGTGTTCCTTCGTTGATCCGCACCATAAAATACACTTCATCATAAAAATTGTCGAGTTCCAGTCTGATCTCCTGATCTGTCACTGTCTTTGTAAATGTGACCGCTCCGTAGCGCTGGATCGCGCCGGACAGTTCCGAACCTGTAAGCTGTCTCAAGGACGGTGCTGAATCATCCAGCCAGTCCATATAATCACTTAAGTTCCCTTTCAATTTTTCCCAGCCAAGTGCCGCACCACGATCTTCGTCCAGAAGATCATCCGGATGTATAAAATGGCTGTTCACAAAATGCATGTTCAATTCAGACAATGCTGCCATCTTCATATAGCTATCAATGATCGCACCTGAAATGATACGAGGCTGTTCCACAATACCGTCCTCCGCCACTTCAAATTCCTGCACATAAGCAAACTCACCGGTGAAATAGTTACTGGCGATCGTCCTGATCTGCGGAAAATCCTCTGCAAGCATTCTCCTACCTTCTGCCGACAATACATTGGACGGTGGTACATAAACCGACATCGATGTGCTTGGAAATATTTTATCGCCAAATCGTACCAGTTCCTTTACAGCCTTTTTCATTGCCGACTGATTTTTCCAGGTGTCATATGGAAGCACATCGCCATAGTCCGTATTTGGGAGGCTTAACGGCTGATGATTGTATCCATGATATCCAAGCTCCCCGCCCTGATGGAGCAACATATTTCCAAAATATTCGAAGCGTTTGGTATCTTTCTGCTTCTCGATCGTCCCGTCTGTCGCATCCCCATAGTTCTCAATCATCACACCTGTATAACGGATACCATGATCAGAGGCAAGTTCCAGCATGTCCGGCCACCATACGTTCATATAAAAATTGCTGATGCTCATCTCATAATCACGTTTCACATAAGTACCGTCTCCATTTGGAACCGGTGACGGGAAGTCATCCAGATAAAATGCTGATCCATTGATCACCGGATAGATACCGACATCCGTAAGAAGACTGTAAGACGCTGCATAAAATCCACGGACTGCCTTCTCATACAATCCAAAATTATCTACTACAAACTTTCCTTTTCCATATTGATTTTCCCAGATAACCGGCTGACCGTTTTCATCCTCTACCTGCGCATGAACCTTCGCCTGCTCACTCAACTGCACTGACCAGGCAGAATCATATGGATCTGTGATTTCATAAGCCTGCCCGCCGCCAAGCATAAAATCCGGTTCAAAATAAATACTGTCTACAACCGTATTTTCATAACCTGAAGAAATAATTCCAAGCTTCTGCTCTATTATCGACGTATATGCCGTTTTCTGAAGAGTCATCGCAAAGAGCGCATTTCCACCTTCCGAAACCCAGTCACACAGTTCCAAAAGTTTCTCTTTCAATGGACTGATATCACTTAATAATACAACCACTGTTTCATACTCATCATAGTCAGGGATCACAGAATCACTCTGCAGATCGACTACATCCGTCCCAACCTTCATATCTTTAAATATTTGCTGAAACTGTGTCCAGGCCTGTTCACTTGCTTCATCCGCACTGTTGCGAATGACCAGACAGGTCTTCGTAAGCGACTTCACAGCCGTCTGTTCGGTGACTACTTCTTCTCGATCGAGATACGCAACTTTTCTATTCTTTTCTGTATATTGAATACCACTTCGTTCAGCAAAAAGAACAACTGCCATCATCATAAAGACGCACAGGATTACTAACATGCTTTTAAACGGAAATGTTTTCAATGATTTTAATCTAACCAAAAATCCAATGCCTCCTTACTCTTGGAAGACAGATAAATGTGTTCCTCCTGCATCTGTCTTAAACACTTCTGCAACTCGGATGCCATTTTACGTTCCGCCAGATACTGTATCTTCAGAGTCCAGAATTCTTCTCTGTGATGCCATTTCTGATCCATAAGTTCCAGAATTTCTCCCGCCTGAACATAATCTCCGTTTTTCATCAGATTTTTAAACAGGCACACACATGTATGGAGCGTTGCTTTTATCTTCAGCTTTTGATTCAAAAGCCGGATATAACGAACTCGCTGTTCTTTCTCCATCTGTGCTTCCAGAATCCCCTGATTCAGATATTCTTCCATAAAATTACAATACTGATCCAGAACTTCAGGATCATTCGGAGATGCCGCATACAGTTTTTCCAGTTTCTGCAACCGGAAGTCATACTCCTTAGAGAGCTCAACCATAGCTGTGATCGCATAATGAACCACCTCTACATCTTCGTTCATACGAGCCTGTTTCAGAATGTCCATGTATTCTTCCGGATCGTCGTTTAGCACATCCATGATCAGCTCACGTCGTACCCCCGGCTTATTGATCAGAAGTGCTTCCTCCAGCGGAACAATCTTCTCATCCATATCCGAAGCTGCCTGAAAAATATTTTTATAAATCTCTTCATTCACACGAAGCTTTTCCACTCCCGGCTCTATTCTATTGTCTCTTTTCGTCAGCCTCTGCAAATGCAAAAGCAGCACACATATCGTCCCCCAGAAAGGAACAAAGACTACAAGTCCGATCAGATATTTTTTCACTTTCAGAAAATGTGTCTTTATTCCCATCCAGACCAACACACAACAAACAATATGTAATAGGATCAGAAGTATCCCAAGCACCGTTTGAATCATAATATCTCTCCCACAAATATGCCGGTCACAATCTGTTGCGACCGGCAATAATTCTTCGCTTCTCTTTCTTTTCTCACTTAATCCGCACTCTCGACAGCATCGATTTCATGACATATAAATCCGCCCTTCTCCAGTCTTGCAAGAATGATCGGCAATACTTTCCTGTCCGTCTGCGAAAGAATGAGAAACAGCTCTTCTTTTTCAGAAATTCCCCAGACATCATTTTCACGGACAGACTTCTGCAGCACTGCATCCGCCTCTGCAAGTGACATCTGCGGATACTCCAGTTTTAGAAGCGTATAGGATGCCAGCTGTTCTTCTCTCATAGCGTGAAATGAATACAACCTCTCTTCAAAATACTCTGGTTTCAATGTACTTGTACCTGCCACATACTGCCTGCTCTTAACCGCTTCCTGGTATTCCAGTGCACGCAAAAGAGCGGTCTCCACCAGACCACTGAGAACCTGGAACAAATTCAGATAATAAAGAGAAAGCTGCTCGCCCTTTACATCCTGAATAAAAATCAGCATCACGAGCTCTCCGTCTTTTTGAATTCCTTTCATACACATTGGATATCCTTCCAGGAACTCCCGGTTTACCCATACATTTCCGGCTTCTACTGCCTCATTTGCCTCCAGATAATCCTTCATACAAATAGAATTAGCAAACACATCTTTCATTCCTTGTGATGCGATCGTAAGTCGTCCAAACTGCTTTTTCTTTCCCACCGAATAGATTGCAATCGTATGATTCTCAAGAACAGATTCCATCACATGAAGCGTTTCGATAAAAAGATCCTGCGGAAGAAAGACATCAAGTTTTTTCGTAATGTCAAAAATCTTACCAAAACTGTCTCGACTTCCCAGAATCTGCTTCTTGTACTGACGCTTATCCCGAAGCGTCTCCTGATACATTTCCCGCGCAAATAAAAATTTATCTAAAATAAGTTTATTTTCCGTTTTCATAAACCGAACATTCTCAGTGTTCTTCAATCGTACATATCCACAGATTGCACTGACAGCGAAATAAAAGATAAATGGAATCCAGTTCGACGGTTCGTAAAAAAGTGTTGTCCATCCGATTCCTGTCTTTGCATATGCCGCCAACAGCGAAAGGGATTCCAGTCCTGCTGATGCGAGTCCATAATTAATACCGTATAAACTGCTGAACAGCACGATATATACCAACCGCAGATCGATCATCTCAAACTGCACCTGATTCCCTGCCACTCGGTTCAGTACCTCGAACACAAAAAATGTGAGCAACAGCTCGATGATTCTTACAACTGTCGCATGACTGTTGAGAAAGCTCTTCAAAGCATCTATCTTTCGGATCTTATAATTTGTCTTCTGACAATACTGTGCATATATTTCCGAGAGATCTTCCAAAAGAGAAATCTTCGGAAACCAGCCATATTCATTCCTCAATATCTTGTCAGTGACTGTTCTCTCCTGAATCATCGCATCTGCAAGATATGTAATGTGTGCGAATGGAAATATCTGCTTAAGCTTCTCTCCGAGCTGTTCAAAGGTAAAATGAAACACTTGCGGAATCTGAAGATAAGTACTCTCCTCATTCCAGTTATCAAAAATCTTATATAACAGGTCCGCAAGATCACTCAGAGCAAGAAAATACATTTCCTGAGATGGTGCTTCTTCAAAGAGGATCGACTTTTGATGGAGTGCTTTAGAAAATAATTGAAAGAAATAATCCTCCTCGTAAGTGCCGGAATAAAGATACGGCGCACGCAGAATCTTAACAGAAATCTGATGCAGTTCGCAATACTGCCTGCAGAACTCCTCTACAGTACGAACCATCAATGTCTTTCCGGTCGTTTCTTCATACAAACCCTCCGGACCGGTAATATACAGCAATCGTGAATTCGTATTTCCTTTATAATAATGTAATACTTTACGTAAAGTCTCAAGCTCACCGTCTTTCTTCCCATGAAAGGTGAGATAATTAGAAAAATAAATCACACCCTCAAATTCATAAGTCTTAAAGATATCTTCAAATTCCTTCTCTGCGTGTGGCATTGGATGTACCGATATTCCCTTGCGACGATCTGACTTTAATGCAGTCTCTCCAAGCAAAAGAATCTGACACTCCGGGAAGGCTTCCTTAATAAATTCAGTTGTGATATATCCGATGTTTCCAGTTACTAATAATTTCATAAGATGATAGCCTCATATTATTCATTTCCTTTAGTATAACATTTTTCCTTTCAGATTAGAATAGACTAATCTTATACAAATTATAGCTGATTAAGCGCCATTCTATAACAAAATTCACTATGGTAAAACATTGAAGTCACACCGCACCGTCACCCTGTTCTTTCCATCCAGCGTACAGGTGAACAAGCTCAGCGCCCACTCTCCGCTTGTCATATCTTCCACGCTTTGTGGAGTCAGTGCCTCTACCGCCGCCACTTTGTATTCGAACCGGTTTCCGGCTGCATCTGTGAAGAGCACCTCGTCACCGTTCTCAAGTTCTTTCAACTTTCCGAAATGTGTTCTGTAATTATGTGCCGCAATCACGAGATTATCCAGATAAGCACTGCCCGAATAGCGGCAAGGTGCTTTCTTCAGAAGCGGATAGCTCCATTTGCTCAATACCGGAAGCTTCAGATCAATCTCTGGTATCTCAAGCACTCCGATGCACGCTGCGCCATCCAGCTCTTCCAACATGACCTCCGGCATCTCCATCTCCGGGTTCAACTGATAATCCGGTATCTGTCCGTCAGATTCTTCTGCCTGCTCTCCCTCATCAGAAATATTCTGGTTTTTGTCTCTATATTCTTCCAACAGCTTCTCTTTGCTTTGCTCTGCCCGATAATCATCCCAGAGATTGTATACAGAAAGAGCAAGGGCTGCTGCGAAAAGCAGCAACCCTGTGATTGTAAATATCTTTCCTATCCAATTCTTTTTCTTCTTGCTCATCTATTCTTCTCTTCTTTTCTATCCCGTAAAACTCTTCCCACCAGCAGACAGATCGCACCTGCAAACAAAAGTACAAGTACCGGCCACCAAAGCTGTCCTGTCTGTGGGAGCTTGTCTGATGTCTTGTCTGTCGTTTTATTTGTTGTCTTATCTGTCGGCTTCTTCGATGGTGGATTCACTTCTCCATCCGACTTTCCCGGTTTCTTTGCTGTATTTGTCAAGACAACTGTATTCCCTTCACGCGTAACAGCAACGGTATACCCCTTCGGCACCTCTGCCTCAGACACGCTCCAGCGCATCAGCGTGGAAAGATTCTTCCATGTATAGGACCACTGGTTTTCTTTCGTAAGTGTCTGGCGGTCAGCGACTGTTGTATTCCCTTCCACATCTGTCTGCAGCAGCTCTACCACGATAGAATCCGGGCGTTCTTTCTCCTGATCCTGCTTCCACACTTTCAATACATGAATCTTCGTCTCTTCTGGTTCTTCCGGCTCCTCCGGCTTTCCCGGTTTGTCGTTCTTCTCGAACTTCAGAACCGCTGTCACCTGATACGGATCCGTTCCCTCGGAAGTTTCCTTTGAATCCTCCGGCAATGCGATCAATGCTGTCTGCGGCTCATAGATCTGTGTCTTACCGTCTTCCTGCAGCTCTGTTGTCTGTCCCAGCACAAGATAAAGTCCCCGATTAAGCTCTGTAAAACATACTTTCCTGTCCGAACCTGATACAAGCACTGCGTCTGCTGTGATTCCATCACGTCTGATATAGTCCGCCAGTGCATCCGCTGCACCCTGCCAGCCCTCCTGGCTCTTCTGCTCCAGTGAGACCGGATACTTCTGGAATTGTTCCGTCAATGTAAAACTGCCTGACTCCTCATACTCTGCCACACGGTACAGAGACAATTCCATCCCCTCAACCGGGCAGACAATCGAGATGCTTCCCTTCTGTGTACTCTCTTCTTCCGCTGCCAGAACCGGACTGCCCTTTGAGATTCCGAGTATCCCGGTCAGCGCAATGAGAAATGTCAACACATATATCATATAATTCCTGTCTCTGTGGCGGATTCTTTTCTTTGGACTTCGCATGTTCTCCCTCCCACTGATTGATTTATTTCTTATTCTTTTTCTTCGAACGACTAGCGGACCAATCCGCTACAAGGAAACTGATGATTAAAAGAGGAATGGCAATACATACTGCAACCAGTATACTACTTACCTTCGCCGCATCTGATGTAACTCTCACATCACTTCCTGCACGATTCTCGATCCTGTGCCCACGTACCAACAAACGATGCGTATTAATACCATAAGGCGTACAAGTAAATAAAGTACACAGATCCTGTCCTTCCTCAATCTGAAGAAGTCCATAATCCTCAGGCTCTACAATCGCAATCTGATCTACTTCATATGTCAGTACCTGATCATATACATGAAGCGTGAAAATGTCTCCCTTCTTCAATCGGTCCAGCTTCGTAAAAAGCTGTGCACTCGGAAGTCCTCTGTGCCCGGATAAAACACAATGCGTTCCACTTCCGCCTACCGGTAAACTGGATCCTTCCAGATGTCCTATCCCAACCTGCAAGACTGACTCCTCTACCGTATGATAAATAGCAAGCTCACATCGAATCTCCGGAATCTCAATATATCCCATCATTCCCGTACTATCTGCATTCAATAAACTTTTGTAAGTATTCAGTTCTTCTTCCGTCGGTGTAAAACGCCCGGCATTCGATAAAAGGGCTTCATTATATGCCTTCGCCGCATCAATCGCATCCTGCTTTTTCTGCTTGTCCATCTTCTCCATCGCATCCGAATAATTCGCAACCGCTTTCGTCTGATGTAATGAATTCCAATAATTACTCACTGTTGGATACAACAGTAAGGACAGGCCTGTAACAAAAACAATCACGGTAATAATCGTTGATATCTGTTTTTTCATCTTGCTCTTACAACCCTCTCCTTACTGTTGTAAAGGGAATGCTTCCCATTCCCCTTACAACAAATTTAATCCTGTTACTGTTCACACTACGTGCGATTAGTAACTGTTCTTTCTTTATTTAGAGTCTGTTCTCTTCTTTGCAATCATTACAACACCAGAAATGAGTACTAAGAAAGCACCTGCGATGTAGAATACAGTTGTACCAATACCACCTGTGGATGGGAGGAGGGAGCCGGATTTATTTTCTACGTTAACCTTACTAATAGGAAGCTTATTTTCAGTGGTTTTTCCATCAATTATTAAAGTTCCCTGTTCAACAATCTTAACCTCAATTCTCTTAGCCAACTTGTTATATCCTTTTGGTGCAGCTGTCTCTTCTAACCAATATGTTCCTGGCTTAAGTCCCTGGATATTAAATTCTCCTGTACTTGTAGTCTCTACTTCTGTTATACCGTTTTCTGTTTTTAATGCTCTACGATAATCTTGCGTATTTTCTTTTTGCACTAATTCAACCGCTTCTCCATCTGTTGCACTTTCATACAATGCAAATTTCGCTCCAGCAAGCGGTTTTTTTTCATCTCCTGTATATTTGAATACAGGAATCTGTAATGTATGAGTGACTGTCGTAGATTCTTTACTTTCTTTAGACGCCTCGCCATATGTTATCTTAGTTGTATTATTATTCACCTCTGTTGACGTTCCTATTATTGCGTTTTCGTTTAATGATGCAGAATAGGTTACATAAATTTTATCATTTGCTTTTAAGCTATTACAGAAGTTCTCAGTAAATTTTAATTCAAAAGTACATTTATCATTATTAGTAGTAATAACTGTATAATTAGTAGATGCTTCGATTTTATCACCTTTTTCATCATTCAATCTTACTTCAATATCATTATTAAATGTAAAGGCATTACTCATAGTATCATGCAAAACATAATTTTGAGCACCTTCCTGTGCAATAATTACAGTCTTAAAGAATACTTGATCTCCAATGTTTGCAAAATTACTCTTATCATATCCACCATCCTTTTCACTACTAACGTTCTTCTCTACCGTCGGCTCAACATTCTTTTCCTGAATTCTCACATCTTTATTTGTTGTAGTAAGACCGCAAAGTGTTCCAGCTGTTGAATCTATCAGGTAATAACCGAGTCCAAGATTTTCAAATTTTATTGTTGTAGTTCTTTCTTCACCAGTAGTAGTAGCTGTAGCGTGGTCTGTCTCCCGAATTTTATTATTTTCTTTCACATAAGCCAATGCTTCTTTTGCCAACGCTGCTGCTCTAGCTTCTTCCTGTGTCTTATTTTCTCCTTCTACCGTTTTCCAAGTCACATAACCATTGTCATTAATATCTACATACTTCTTACTTTCATCTGTTCTAAAGAATGTATCCCATTCAGTACTTGCCGGCTTATAAGAATATAATTTGTTATCTGGATCATAACTCTCTAAGTCTAACATCTTATAGATAGTATATGTCTGACCGTCGACCGCTTTATCAATTGTAATCGTTCCTTTTATACCAGATTGTGTTCTTTCTTCCGCATGTGCCACGCTCACATTAGCGCCCATTGAGATTACCATTACGAGAGCAAACATAATGGCTGCAATCTTCTTAATAACCTTCATTTTTCTTCCTCCTTGTTTTTCTGTTACCCCCCCCCGATTTTTTCAGGTCAGGGAAACACACTCTCTTTTGTTATTTTTTTGTATATCTTAACAGCATACGCAGGCTTGCTAAGAGCATTAATATTGTTCCTGCTAATCTGTAAAGAAGAGTTCCACAACTACCGGTTGTCGGCAGCATTTTTGTATGGCTTTGATTTGTCACTGTTACTGTATCACCACACTGAGCAGCATTTTTTGAATATGTTACTGTATACTGCTGTTTGTTTATTGTTGCTTCTTGTGAAGCTTTAATCGGTTGTTTGTTGTCATCCAACTCGAATACATAATATGTTTTTTTCGAATCCAGATTCTTAAACTTCGCTTTCTTTACGTCCTGGTCACCCGGATTATAAGTAATGGAAACGGTATCCAGCAGTGAGCCGCTTCCTTCTGCATTATCATAAAGACCAAACCAATACGTTCCACTTACCGGATTGTGAGATTTTCCAGCTGCGTCATTGATAAAGGCTTTTTCTACAACGATACCTTCTTGTTCATTATATATTTCTAAGAAGAAATTCTTGGTTTCGTATGCAACTTTATATCTCGTATCATCTTTCATTTTTTTACAATACTCAATATATGCCTTTGCCGTGTTTGGATAGTCCCCTTCCACTTGCTTAACGCACATAATATAATGTGGTGTCTTATCCTCTTTATATCCATCTACTGCCTTTGTTTCTGTCACCTCATAGATTTTATTAAACTCCATTGGGAATTGGCTTGTAGTAGCAATTTCACAAGTACCGTTTGTTATTGTAGCTGTCGTTTTTTTGTTTGTACGTTGAATCTGATTATTATCCATTTCACATTCGTAAACTTCAAATTCAACTCCGTTCAATTTATTGCTTGTATTATCTTGATCATTCTTTTTAATTGTCAAGTTTGGATGTGATGTCGTTCCGCTACTTCCACCTGCACTTAACTGATAGGAAAATTCTTTAATTTTATTAGTTGTTCCACCATTTGCACTATAAGACTTCCAATGAACAGAATTCTGTAATGCTACTTTTTGATTCGGAGCAATATTCACTGTTACAGAATATGTAATCCTAACAGGTGTTTTATCCGGAATCACAATTTCAATCGTCTTATCTTCTGGGTTATACGACGATTGGATTTTAACAGGCTCTTCAGTTTTTGCATTCTTAGCTTCTAAAGATTCACTGTCAAAACTTAAGTATTCACCCAACGTATCAACTAATGTTAGTTTCTCTCCTTCTGCAGTTAATAGCTTTTGGCCTCGTGAATTTGCAACAATTGTATAAGTTACTTTCTGGCTTTCATTTGATGATGTCGTTGAATAACCATTTTCTTTCGTCAGATTCGTATCTTTTATCTTTGCATCTGCCGTAGCTGTCGCCAAATCCTCTTCACCATTTTCACTTTGAAGAACAACCTTATTTGTAAATGTCTTTTCTTCACCACCAAGTAAAACCTTCGGATCTGTCACTCTACAGACAACCTGAACATCAACAGATCCTTTGTCTTCTATATGATCTGCTTGAAATGTTCCCAATTGAATCATTGCCTGTTTCTTATCATTACTTACATAATAGATTGTATATTGTGGTTTCTCATCATCATTCATCGTGTTATTCTCTACTTTTTCCCACTCACTTCCAAGACCTGTAATTTCTGATGATGTAACAGCTGTTGCTTTATCGCCTTTCCATTTTATGCGGATATATGCAAGTTCCATCCCCTCCGGGATGTCTTCCAAAACGCGATAATTACTATTCAGTTCACCGCCATGATTCACTTTGAATGCCCATGCTGCATATATTCCACTGCCGGTATCCTTCAATAAATCACTGCAAATTTTCTTATAAGCATCTTCCCCTTTATCTGCCCCATCTATTGATGAATCCGTCGTCACGTTCTGTCCATCATAAGTGAATACCTGACCTAACTCTTTTAAAATCTCTCCACCATGATACAGCTTCTGATCAGCAGAACCTATTTTCGTTTCATTTTCTCCCGGCTCTGTTTTATATACCTCGTTTCTATAAGTGTACGGTTTACGATATTGGTCTGGTAGGCTCTGCGGCTCTGTTCTGACAATAATATAAAGTGTTTGATTCTCTCCAAGTACAATATCTTCTTTTGCCTTGAAAATCAAATTATTATAATTGTCATCACTGAAACCACTTTTATTCCGTTCATATTTTAGTGTAAATAAAGAATCTATATCCTGCTTACTAGACTCTGCATTCTGAGCAAATTTTTCAAAGCTGCTATATTCTTTTATCTCACCTAAATTTCCTTTGTAGATACCAGCAATCGAGTCTTCTTTCTCATGTATAAAAGAATCTGTCAATCCATTATCACATGAGATTGCATCTTTTATTTCAGTATCTTTTTTAATTGCAGAACCATTTACTTCAATAATCCAATAAAGCTTACCATTCTTCCACGTTGTTGCATTTTCTTCCGGTTCTTCATAATACCAGGCTTTTTTTGCAACATTCAAATGATAATCTCCTTGCAATGTAACTTCTACAGAAGAATTCACATTGTCGAATATAAATTTTTTATTGATTTGATAGACGCCAAACCTTTTATAAGTCCTCACAAATGTTTATAAACCAATGTGAAAATGGCTTAAAATCAAGGTTTTCCGCATATCTTCATTTTTCTTGTCATATCTCCGCATAAGGTGTTTTTGTAAGACCGGGCACCATTTTAGCACCACAGAATATAAGGAGGACGACATGAAAAACGAACTTTTGACTAAGGGTATTATACTTCCGTCCGGCGAAATCGGCAAGGATAAGATAAACCTTGTCGCCGGGGCAATCACGCAGCCGTTCGCGGAAATGGTATGGGTAACGACAGACGGCGACATGGAAACAATCAACCGCCTTACCAACGTACTTGTAACCATGAACAACCCCACCGACCGGGGCAAGCTGTTCAAAATCATCAAACTGCTTTATGGGCTAATGGGCTTGCCTTTTTCAGAGGAAGCCGAGCCTATGGACGCAGACCCCGACGTTTTGGAATACTTCATCTTTTCTTTCATGGCAGACTTTGGAGAAGTCATGCAAGAACTGATAGCAGAAGAAATGAAATAGCGACCCGCACAGCGGCGTTTCTCACTCTCTCACTGGGAGAACAGGAACGCCGCTATTTTTATGCCCTCATGTTACGCAGTAGAGGCAAAAAAAGCCTTGATTTATCGGGCTTACAGAACGCAAAACAGAGGAAGCAAGGAAAAGATACCTTACCCCTCAAAATCCGCGTTCTACTGCGCAACAAATCTAAAGCAAAGGAGTGATGAAGCTATGGCAGTTTTCCGTGTGGAACGCAACACAGGCTACACCGTAATGAGCAACCACCACTTACGCAACAAGGAGCTTTCCTTAAAGGCAAAGGGGCTGTTATCTCAAATGCTGTCCCTGCCGGAGGATTGGGACTATACCCTTGCAGGGCTGTCCTACATCAACCGGGAAAGTATCGACGCTATCCGTACCGCCGTTTGGGAGCTTGAAAAAGCCGGATATATCACAAGGCGGCAGGGACGCGACGAGAAAGGCAAAATGACCGCAATCGAGTACACCATTTACGAACAGCCGCAGCCGCCGGAATTGGATTGCCCGGTATTGGAAAATCCAACAGCGGATAACCCGATATTGGAAAATCCGACAACGGATAATCCGACGTCGGAAAATCCAACGCAATTAAATAAAGATATACAAAGAACTAACTTACCAAAAAAAGAAAAATCAAATACGGATTTATCAAGTACCCATTCCATTCCTATCCATTCCCTAAATCCCTTGCCTTATGGCGAGGACGAAGCGGCAGAGCCGCCGGAACGGAAAAGAACGGAAAGGAACGACGCTTACCGAGTGTATGAGGAAATCATCAAGGACAATATCGAGTATGACATTCTCTTGCAGGATATGAAGTTTGACCATGACCGTTTGAATGAGATTGTTGACATTATCCTTGAAACGGTCTGTACGTCAAGAAAGAAAATCCGTATTGCCGGGGACGATTACCCCGCCGAGCTTGTGAAGTCAAAGTTTATGAAGCTGAACAGCGAACATATCCGCTTTGTGCTTGACTGTATGCAGGAGAACACCACAAAAATCCGCAACATCAAGCAGTACCTAAAGGCGGTGCTTTTCAATGCCCCGTCTACCATTGACAGCTACTATACTTCCCTTGTCGCTCACGATATGGCAAGCGGCGCGCTTGCACCGAGAAAGCCAAAGTACGGCGACCCGGACTATTACACCTACAATGAGGGCGAAAGCCTGTAAACGAAAAAAGGAGGATTTACCACATGGCACAGAAAACAGGAGCTTTGATTTTTGACGAAACCGCTGACCGCTACGACATTCGCTTTGACATTGCCGACTATTACGGCGGCTTGCATTGCGGCGAGTGCATGGACGTATTCACAGGCGGCAAATGGAAGCCGACCCGGATTGAGTACGGGGACAACTGGTATCTTGTAGGTATTCGCGCCGAGGACTTGAACGGGCTGCGGGTGCGGATTTAACGGGGCGGCGTGAACAACGGACGCCCTTTTTTCACGCCCAAAAGCGGCGTACCACCCTAACACTATCATTACTACCGGGAAAGGAGGACGGTAAACATTGCAGGACGAAATCAACGAAAAAGTGGTTGCGCTCTCTGTCAAGGGAGCAAAGCTGACCGCTGAAATGCTGCAAAAGGCAATCAAAGCCATGCTTGCACAGGCAAAAAAGCAGCAGGAAAAACAGCCCCACGGGAAGCAGACGCTAAAGCAGCTTGCGAAGCAGAACGCGGGGCTATCCAACATTGAGATAACCGAGGGCAATATCAAAGCCTTTGAGCAGACGGCAAAAAAATACGGTATCGACTTTGCCCTAAAGAAAGACAGCACCGAAACGCCGCCCCGTTATCTTGTATTTTTCAAGGGGCGGGACGCGGACGCTCTGACCGCAGCCTTTAAGGAGTTTTCCGCAAAGAAGCTGACACAGGAGCAAAAGCCCTCTATCCGAAAGGCACTTGCCACATTCCGGGACGCAGCAAAGCAGCTTAATGCGAACCGTCAAAAGACAAAACACAAGGACAGGGAGGTATCGCTATGAAGCCGAATATCAAGAAGTTGCTTATCCTAAACGCCCCCTATCTGCTCTTTGTGTATCTCTTTGATAAAGTCGGACAGGCGGTGCGGCTCTCGCCGGGGGCTGGCCTCTCCGGCAAGCTGCTTTCCATTGGCAGCGGCTTTTCCGCTGCCTTTTCAAATGCCCTGCCGAGTTTTGCCCCTATGGACTTGCTTATCGGCATTGTCGGGGCTGTCGTTATCCGGCTTGCGGTCTATGTGAAAGGCAAGAACGCAAAGAAATACCGTAAGGGCATGGAGTACGGCTCTGCACGTTGGGGCAATGCCGAGGATATAAAGCCATATATCGACCCCATGTTTGAAAATAACGTGCTGCTGACGCAGACCGAAAGGCTGATGATGAGCAGCCGCCCGAAGCACCCGAAGTATGCAAGAAACAAAAACGTGCTTGTCATCGGCGGCTCCGGCAGCGGCAAAACAAGGTTTTTTGTAAAGCCCAACTTAATGCAAATGCACAGCAGCTATGTTGTCACAGACCCGAAAGGAACGGTTTTAATCGAGTGTGGAAAGCTCTTGCAGCGGGGCGGGTACAAAATCAAGGTGCTAAACACCATCAATTTCAAGAAATCCATGCGGTACAATCCCTTCGCCTATCTGCGCAGCGAAAAGGATATTTTGAAACTGGTAAATACCATTATCGCCAACACCAAAGGCGACGGGGAAAAATCCGGCGAGGATTTTTGGGTGAAATCGGAACGGCTTTTTTACTGCGCCCTTATCGGCTACATCTGGTACGAAGCCCCGGAGAATGAGAAAAACTTTACGACGCTGCTTGAAATGATAAATGCGTCGGAAGCCCGCGAGGACGACCCGGAATTTCAGTCCCCCGTTGACCTCATGTTTGAAC
>OLPN01001285.1_pt1 | contig 23062 bp, 15 predicted proteins | sample 1672601 | NCBI WGS metagenome assembly OLPN01 (sample SAMEA3136704, study PRJEB25190) | human gut metagenome | reverse complement strand
ATATATTTTTGGCGGTCGGCCTTTTACCGAACACCGGTTGAAAACTCTCCTGCCTCGTGTTGCGCTGCAGTATCCATATCGCGCCCTCGTCCGCGTCCGGCGCGTCGTCATGCACCCGGCTTCCGCGCTCCAACGCCAGTGTCTGCTCGATGCCCACCTGCATGTCCGGGTCCTCCTTCTTCGCCTCGTTGTAATAAACGAACCCGCGCTCCCAGAGCGGGCTGACCGCCTCGATGCGCTGGAGCTTGTCCGGCTTCTTGCGCTTGTCCGGCATGATGGGCAGCTGGTAGCCCCGCAGGTTGCCCTCCACGGCGAACTCGTCGAGGATGACATCCTGCATGAAGTTCGCCTCCATGAAGAACAGCACGGAAACGATGTCCCTTGTGCGCTCGTAGAGGTCATAGAGCCACCGTACCATCTCGCCGACGGTCGCCTGCCGCACGAAGCAGTCTATGAGGTGCAGCTCGTTTCCTACCTTCCCCCACAGGCGGCACGCCTTGTAGTCGTTGGAGGTGGTGCTTTTGAACGACGGGTCGGTGTAGCACACCAGCATCTCGTATTTCGTGAGCTTCGGCAGCCGCTTGTAGCGTATCCAGTCTGCCCGGAAGATGGTGCCGTCCACGATGGGATTGTGCATCATCTCCTTCTCCCATGCCCGGTAGCCCACGAAGTCACGGTATAATTGCGCCTCCTCCTTCGTCCACTTCTCCCTCCATACCGGCTCGCCGTTTTTGTCCACCGCCTGTATCTTGGAAAGGTACACGCCTTTCGTGCGTGAGATGTTGAAGAGGACGGAAGTCTTGCTGATAAGGTTGCCCACCATGATGAAGCGTCCGCGCCCCACGTCGAGCGCACCGAACAGGGCTTCCTTCACCCAGTCCGTGAGGTCATGCACACGCTTCTCGTTGCGGCAGAGCTCGTCGTCGTCGAGGTCGTCGATGACGATGTAGTCCGGACGCGCCTCGCGGTCGCGCAGTCCGCGCGGCGACTGTCCGCGTCCGCAGGCGAGGAACTTCACCCCGTTCGCCGCCTTGAACTCCCCCTCCTGCCACGATGCCGAGGCACGCTGCTTTCCGAAGTCGGCGATGACGCGCTGGTTGTGCTCCAGCTCCGCCTGTATGTCTCCGAGCAGCCGGACGGCACTGTCCTCGCTCTTTCCGACCACCACCATGAAACTGATGAGCCTCTTGGTCTGGAACATCAGCCATAGCGGCACGAATATGTCCATGTGCGTGGACTTGGCGTGTCCTCTTGGCCACATGAACACCGCCTTGAGATCCGGTGTGGAGCGTATGCGTCGTGCCGCCTCGTTGTGGAATGGCGCGTTGTGTATGGTCCGTATGACATTGCCCGTGGTCTTGTCGCGCAGGGTGAGGTAGTGCGGGAAGTAATACTCGCAGAACGCGGCATAATTCGACCGCAGCCTTGCGATGCGCCTGTCGCGCTCCGCCGGTGTCTCGCTTGCGAGCAACGCGGTGTCCGTGATGGACTGTACCCGCTTGCAGTGTTCCCTCCACTGCTCGTAAGCCTGTTTCTTCTCTGCTGCCGTTGCCATCGCACACCTATTTTATTCCCATCTGCTCCGTGATGTAGAGGTCCTGGTACTTGTTGATGGCCTTGATAAGCTCCGGCGTGACTTCCGGGTCGATGGACGAGCGGTACTCTATCCATTTGGAGAACGCCATGAACACCTCGATGGCATCTACCACGTTCGCCTTCTTGTCGAGCTTCTCGATGACCGATGACAGCTTGGCGAGCTTGTCGCCCAGCCCGGCTATGAGTGCCGGGTCGTTGGATTCATTGACTTGCGTGATGAGCGTGTCAATGGTCAGCAGCAGCTTGTTGACCAGTTCCGGGCGCGTGACGTTCTTCGCCGCCCTTGCCTCCTTCCACCCCTCGGCGTTGCACCACTTGGATACGGTGACGCGGGAGACCTCCACCTTGTCGGCAATCTCCTGCTGCTCCATGCCCGCCATGTACAGCGACCTGGCGAGCGATTTTTTCTTTTCAATATCTGCCTTTGTCATATATGATAAAGTTATGGTTACACATGGCAGGCGTTTTCAACGCCTGCCTGCACGTTGTCGCACATGCAAAATTCCCCTGTTTCGGCTGTCCCGCCAAAAAACAGTGCAACCGTTTCATAGAAGTGTGCAACCGTTTCATACATTTTTGGCGGTGAGCGGATTAGCCCGTAATATTGCAGTCGAAAAGCAAAAAGCGAAATGGAAAAATGAGCAAACGAGTACGCATTTCAAACGACAGCCTGAACAGCTACGGGACCCGTGTGCTGACGGCAGGCATGAACGTGGAGCAATACTGCCGGAACCCGGTGCTGCTCTACATGCACGAGCGCGGCAACGTGATAGGCTACGTGAAGGACGTGAAAGTGGAGAACGACGAGGTGACCGGCGAACTGGTGTTCGACGAGGCGACGGAACTGAGCAAGCGTTGCAAGAAGCAGTTCGAGTTCGGCAGCCTGAAGATGGTCAGCGCGGGGCTTGACATCATCGAGCTGAGCGAGGAACCGGCCCTCCTTGTAGCCGGACAGACCAGCCCGACCATCACCAAGAGCAAGCTGTTCGAGGTCTCCGTGGTGGACATCGGCGCCAACGACGACGCCCTCGTGCTGAAAAAGGACGGCAAACGAATCACATTGGGCAGGGACGGCGAGTGTCCTCTGCCGGAACTGAGTAATAATAACCCTCAAAAATCAAAAAGCGAAATGGAACAGAAAGCCATTGCCCTGCAGCTGGGCTTGCCGGAAACGGCAACCGATGCCGAGATAGCAGAAAAGCTCGGCGAACTCAAAGCGGCCAAGGAAGAGAACGCGAAGCTCCGGAAGGAGAAAGACGCGCTGACCCTGGCGAACATCACCTCCCTCGTGGAGAAGGCCATCGGCGAGAAGCGCATCGGTGCCGAGAAGAAACAGCAGTTCATCGACCTCGGCAAGAAAATCGGCGCGGAGGAGCTGGAAAACACCTTCTCTGCCATGTCCCCTCAAATGAAACTCTCCACTGTCCTCGGACATCACGGTACCGCCAAGACGGAAACGGCCACCTACAAGAAACTGAGCGAAGTCCCCGGCGACAAGCTGGTAGAGATACGCGAGCAGCAGCCGGACGAGTACAAGCGGCTGTACAAGGCCGAGTACGGCATGGAGTGTGAAATTGAAGACTGAATTTATCAACCCTTTAAAACAAGACAGAAATGAGCAGAAAAATCGTAATGCTTTTAGTGGCCGTCCTGTTCAATACGGTGACAGGGGCCGTGTTCGCGGCGGCAGCCGGTATCTCACCCGGCATCGGTGCCCTGTGCATGAACGCCGTGGGTGTCCTCACGGGCATGTCCGGCGAGGCGTCTCCCGTGCTTCGCGCCGGTGTCTATACGGAGATATGGACAGGCGAACTGGTGAAGACACTGCGCAGCGGCCTTGCCGGGACGTGGTTAGACGGCGTGCCAGACCAGTCGAGCATCGTGAACAATGACGTCATCCACTTGGTGGAGGTGGGCGTGGACCCTGACGTGCTTATCAACAACACGACCTACCCGATACCCCTTCAGGCGTTGGACGACAAGGACATCGCCATCTCGCTGGACAAGTTCCAGTCGAAGGCAACACCCATTACGGATGATGAACTGCACGCCATCAGCTATGACAAGATGGCCCGCGTGAAGGAGAGCCACGGCAATGCCATCAATGACGCGAAGTTTACCAAGGCAGCCCATGCGCTGTGCGCTGCGGAAAATACGGCCAAGACTCCTGTGTTGAAGACCACCGGTGAGGCAGACCCGGAAACAGGGCGCAAGCGTCTTACGCCGGACGACCTTGTGGAGATGAAGCGCGCGCTCGACAATCTGAAAGTCCCCTCGGAGAACCGCCGTTTGGTGTTGTGCCCCGACCACGTGAACGACCTGTTGCTTGTGAGCCAGAACTTCCGCGAGCAGTATAATATCGACCGCAATACCGGCAAGGTAGCGGGGCTGTTCGGTTTTCAGATTTACGAGTACGGGAACAACCCCGTGTACACGGTTGCCGGAAAGAAGAAAGATGTGGGAGCAGCGGCAGGTGACGGCGAGTTCCAGTGTTCGTTCGCCTTCTATACACCTCGCGTATTCAAGGCCACCGGCAGTACGAAGATGTATTTCAGTGAGGCTCAGAGAGACCCGGAATACCAGCAAAACAAAATCAACTTCCGCCATTACTTCATCTGCATGTTCAAGAAAGCGGATGCCGGTGTGGTGATGATGAGTGCAAAAAGTGCCTGATGAATCATGGCGAAGCGTGAACTGAAATACCTGGTCATCCATTGCACGGCCACCCCGGAGGGACGTGAAGTGTCGGCGGCGGACATCCGCCACTGGCACACGGCCCCCGTGAGTAAGGGCGGCAGGGGCTGGAAGCAGGTGGGCTACACCGACCTTATCCATTTGGACGGTACGGTGGAGCGCCTTGTGGACAACAACGAGGACGCTTGGGTGGATCCGTGGGAGATAACCAACGGCGCGGCGGGCTACAACAGTGTGAGCCGCCATGTGGTGTACAGCGGCGGGTGCGCGAAGGACGGGAAGACCCCGAAGGACACGCGGACGAACGCCCAACGGACGGCACTGGAACGCTACGTGAAGGACTTTCACAGCCGCTTCCCGAAGGTGAGAATCATCGGGCACAACGAGGTGGCGGCGAAAGCCTGTCCGAGCTTCGATGTAAGGACATGGCTGAAATCAATAGGTATAAACCAATAAGACAGCGAGTGGCATGGACATCAGCGAAGTAATCAACATCATCCTCAGCGGCGGCCTTGTGGGCACGGTAGCGGCCATCGGGTCGCTCCGCGCCACCGTCAGGAAAGCGAAAGCTGAAGCGTCGAAGTCGGAAGCCGACGCCGAGTCGGTGCGGATAGACAACGCCGAGCATGCCACGCGCATCCTGATGGAGAACATCGTAAAACCCCTGAAAGATGAGTTCAATGAAACCAAAGAAGAACTGGCGGGCACGAAAAAGGAACTGGCCCGGAACACTCGCGAGATGGCCCGTCTCAGGAAGGCTATCGATGGCGCTAACAGTTGTGAGCATCGTGACAGTTGCCCTGTGCGTGAGCGGTTGCGCGAGCAGCCGGAAAAGCGTGGCAACGCGGTCAGAAACGCAGACGGTGACGGAGACACGGGACAGCACGGCGCAGGAAACGCGGACGGTGCGGATGGAGCCGGTTCCGAAGTCGGAGGTGAGCCTGACGCTGAACGCGGACAGCCTCCGTGAACTCCCGACGGGCGCGTCGTACCACGCGAAGAGCGGACGTGCGAACGTGGACGTGCGTAAGGGCACGGAGCCGGGCACCATCGTGGTGTACGCCTCATGCGACAGCCTGCAGCGGCTTGTGGAATATTACGAGCGGCAGGCGGCCGGTTACAAGGCGGCCATCGACCGGCAGGCGGAGGAAATGAAAGAAGAAAAGAAGCCGCCCAACGTTTGGTGGAAGATATTGACAGCATTAGCAGCCGGACTTTTGGCCGGCATAGTAATAACCCTCAAAATCAAGAGACGAAATGGCAAAGAATAAGAAATTCATGTACGGTATCGGCGAGGTGCGCTTCGGCGAGAAAGTAATCGGCTACATCGAAAAAGGCAGCTGGGACTGGGGCGGCACAAAGCCTGAAAAGACGGACGTGGAAGCGGAACAGGTGCCGACAGGCCCCGTGCTGACACTGATGCAGAAGAACGGCACGATAGCCCCGACGTTCAACCTCATCCAGCTGGACTATGAGAACCTGCAGCTCGCCCTCGGCGGCACGCTCGTGGGCACGGCAGGCGCATACACCGGCTGGAAAGCCCCCACGAGCCTGGTCGAGCTGCGCGACAAGTGCGAGATAGACCTTGTGAGCGGGCAGACCGTGCGTATGCCCAACGCCACGCTCATGGCGAACCTCGGCGGCAAGCTGACACTGACTGAAGTGTCGAAGATAGAGTGCCAGCTGACAGCGAACGTGCCGGATGACGGCGGTGCTCCATACGAGGTGTTTGACACGGAGGCAGGAGCGTGACGTATGGATGAGAACGTCATCAAGCAGATACAACGGGAAGGAGCCGATGCCTTATTGGATATCGGCGTGAGTGTCCCCCTGAAGGCGTTTCGCATCCCGTTCAGGAAGAAACCCGTGGAGCTGCGCGTGACCATGAAGCGACCTTATTTGTCCGGGCAGATACGTTTTGCCCGGACATATTTGTCTATGGGTGTCACGAGCGAGCAGATGTGGAACTTCGGCAAGGAGGAAGAGATGCGCTTCATCGCCGAACATGGCAAGAAGGTCAGCCTTATGGTCGCCTGTACGATATGCAGGGGCTGGTGGAGCCGCCATCTGCTGCTATGGCCGACCGCATGGTTCGTGCGCAACTTCATGGAGCAGTCTTACCTCATGGGAGCCGTGAAGCGTTTTGTGAGCCTGATGGGCACGGACCCTTTTATGCCTATTATCAGATCAGCCGAGATGACGAATCCGATGAAGCTGAGACTGAGCCAAAAGAAGGAAGGGAGTTAAAGAGCCGCTACGAAGGCTCCCATAGCCCTTTCGGGTTCGTGTGGCAGATAGCCGACGCCACGGGCTGGAGCGTGGACTACATCCTGAACGGCGTGAACTACCAGACGCTCATCATGATGCTGAGCGATGCGCCGCGATACGTGCGGGAGAAAACGGAGAAGAGCGCGGAGGACGAGGCGGCGGAGATAGCCGGATTTTTTCAAAGCAAACTGAAATGAGATGGAACCAGTAAGAATAGAATTCCTGATGGTGGACAAACTGAGTGGCAGGCTTGCGCAGGCTACCGGCAAGATGGAGCAGATGACAGACAAGACCGCCGAGGCCAAGAAGCAGATGCAGGAGCTTGACCGGAGCGGCCTGTCCCTACAGAAGACCATAGGCCGCTTAGCCTCCGCCTTCGCCATGAAAGAGCTCGTGTCGAAGATAGCCACCGTGCGCGGCGAGTTCCAGCAGTTGGAAGTGGCTTTCAAGACCATGCTTGGCAGCGCGGAACAGGCAGACGCGCTGATGCAGCAGCTGACGCAGACCGCCGCCACGACCCCGTTCGGATTGGAGGATGTGGCGCAGGGTGCGAAGCAGCTGCTCGCCTACGGCTTCGAGGCCGAAAAGGTGAATGAGACCCTCATCCGCCTTGGCGACATCGCGGCAGGACTCTCCGTGCCGTTGAACGACCTCGTGTACCTGTACGGCACCACGATGGCGCAGGGCAGGCTTTATACCCAAGACCTGAACCAGTTTACCGGGCGCGGCATTCCGATGATAAGCGAGCTTGCCAAACAGTTCGGCGTGGCCGAGAGTAAGGTTAAGGAATTGGTGGAAGCGGGCAAGGTCGGCTTCCCCGAAGTGCAGAAGGTGATAGAGAGCCTGACGGACGAGGGCGGCAAGTTCGGCGGGTTGATGGAAGCGCAGAGCAAGACCATCACCGGTCAGATAAGCAACATCGAGGATGCAATTTCGATGATGTTCAACGAACTCGGACAGCAGAGCGAGGGAGCCATCAACACGACCCTTTCCGGCATTTCATACGTCATTGAGCATTACGAGCGTTTCGGACGTATCCTGCTCGGTCTTGTCGGCACATACGGTGTTTACAGGACAGCCGTCATGACCGTGGCGGCCGCCAAGAGCTGGGCCACCGCCGCCGAGATGCTCCATTACAACTGGCTGCTGTTGGTGGAGAAGGCACAGAAGATGCTCAACGCCACCATGCTTGCCAACCCCTACGTATTGGTCGCAACCCTCATCGCCGGAGTGGTAGCGGCAATGGTGAGCATGAAGACCGAGGCGGAACGTCTGAAAGAAGCGGAGGAAGCATACGAGGCGCAGAAGCAGAAAGTCATCGAGGCGGAGGAGGAACACCGGCGCAAGATCGAGGAACTGTGTTCCATCGCCGGTGACGAGGCGGTCAGCACGGACACCCGCCGCGAGGCGTTGAACAGGTTGGAGCAGAAATACCCGGACATCTTCGCCAAGTATGACACCGAGTACGAGAAGCTGAAGAACATCAAGAAAATCAAGGAGGAGATAGCCCTGCTGGACGGCCAGAAGTCCATCACGAACCCGGTAAACGAACTGAAGAGCGTAGATGCCAGGATAAAGGAGCTGGAAGCCAAGAAAGCAACGGAACGCTATGTTACAATGCAATCTTCTGCCGGTGCATATACAACGAAAGTCGGTGGCCTTAACTCCAGAGAAGAGGCAGAGTTGAAAAACTTACTTGGCAAGAAGAAAACCCTCTCCACGCAAATCCGCAAGAATGAGGTAAACGCTTATTTTGAGAACCTGACCGGTGTCAGCAACGAAACGCTTGCCCAGCAGATCCGTCAGCGCGAAACCCTGCTTGCCAACATGACGATGCAGGAGAAGAAGTACGGTAAGATTACGCAAGGGAATGCGGCCCTGACCGGGACTTATTCCCGTGACGAGTTGCAGTACCAGCTGAACAAGCTGCGCAGCGAGCAGAACCGCCGTAACAAGCCGGTGGATTCCAGCTCCGACTGGGCGGCATCCGCCAGGAAGAAGTACCAAAATGCCCTCAAAGCCTATAATGACTTTATCAAGGACACCTCCAACAACCTGACCCAGGAGGAATTCGAAAAGAAGGCCAAGGAGCTGAAAGACGCGGTGGATACCGCCAAGAAGGAATACGACAAGGTGAAACCCGGCACGGACAGCGATGCCGACAAGGAAAAGAAGAAAAGGGAGAAAGCCGAGCGGGAAGCCGAGCGTCGCAAGCAGGTGTCCGAGCAGTTAGGGCAGGAACTTGCCGAGCTGCAACGTGAGAACGACGCCTCCGAGATAGAGGCTATGGATGAGGGACTGCAAAAGAAACTGCGCCAGATAGACAACGACTATCAAGCCCGCAAGAATGAAATCGACAAGCAGGAGGCCGACTGGAAACGGAAGAACAAGGAAGCCGGTCGCGGTGAGGAACTGTCGGAAGAACAGCAGTCCGCCATTGACAACGCCAATGAATTGAACGAGGCAAAACGGCAAAGATCCGTCGCTGAAGCGTACCGGGAAGAATTCAATGCCATGCAGGAGCACCTCCGTGCGTATGGAACCTACCAGCAGCAGAAACTTGCCATCACCGAAGAATATGCCGAGAAAATCCGGAAAGCCTCTTCCGAGAGTGAAAAGCATTATTTAGGTGTGGAGCGGGACAGCCTCCTTGCCGGGGTGGAAGCGCAGGAACTGAAGGCAAACATAGACTGGAGCGTAGTCTTCGGGGAGTTCGGCAGTATGTTCCATGAACTGATAGCTCCGGAACTGGAGAAGGCAAAGGCATACACGCGGACGGACGAGTTCCGCAACGCAGACCATGACAGCCAAGAGGCACTGATCAGTGCCATCCGGCAAATGGAACAGTCCCTCGGCGGGGCGGATAAGGTCAGCTTCAAGAAACTGGGAACAGAAATCACCGCATACCAGAAAAGCCTTGCCGACCTGAAGCAGGCGCAGGAAGATTACGAAAGCACCTATGCGGTGCTGTCCGAAGCCCAACGGAATTATATCCTGGCCGTGCAGTCCGGCACGAAGGAGGAACAGGACATAGCAAAGACAGCTCTTGACACGGCACAGGCGAATGCCGATGCCGCTGCCGAGAACGTGTCATCGATGCAGGCCGTAGCTTCCGAGGCGCAACGTGCCATGACCGATACCGCCACCACGCTCAAGTCGAGCATGGACGGAGTGGTGGAAGGCTTGCGGCAAATCGCCTCCGGCAGCCTGAGCGGTGCGTATGAAGGGCTTATCAAGTTCGGGAACTCCGCAGAGAAAATCGGAGGCAAACTTGGCAATGCATTCGGCAAGGTGGCGGATGCCCTTGAGGACGTACCCATTATCGGCTGGATTGTGCAAATCATCGACCTGTTCAAAGACGGGTTGAGTGTTGTTTTAGAAGGCCTTTTGGATGCCGTGTTCAGTGCCGTGAGCGGCATCCTCTCAGATGTGCTTTCCGGCGACCTGTTTGTGACCATCGGAAAATCCGTTATGAATGGCGTAAGCAGCATATTCGATGCCATAACTTTTGGCGGGTTCTCCTCCTGGATCAGCTCCAGCAATGCCGATGACGTACAGGAGACCATTGACCGGCTGACCGACCGCAACGAGACGCTGCAGACCGCCATAGAAGACCTGACGGACGAAATCAAGGCGAGCAAGGGCACCAAGAGCGTGGCCGCATACAGGGATGCCTACAAATACCAGCAGGAGACGAACACCAACTACCTCCAGATGGCACAGGCGCAGGCCGGCTACCACGGCAGCCACCACAGCTGGAACTACTACTGGGGCGGTTTCTCGCAGGAGCAGATAGCCAAACTGAGCAGCCAGATCGGCCGGCAGTGGAACGGAGACCTGTGGAACCTGACTCCGGAGGAGATGAAGGTGCTGCGGAGCAATGTCGATATGTGGACACAGATACAGAACACCGGCAAGGGCGGCTATGGCGGTCGGCTTACGGATAAGCTGGATGACTACATCGACCAGGCCGGAAAGTTAGAGGAACTGACCAATCAGTTGTATGAGGGGCTTACGGGCATCTCGTTTGATTCGATGTATGACAGCTTCATCGACCAGCTGATGGACATGGATGCCTCCGCCGAGGATTTCGCGGACAACGTTTCCGAGTATTTCATGCGGGCCATGCTGTCGAACAAGATCGGGGAGCTGTATGCGGACCGCCTTGAGGAATGGTGGAAGAAGTTTGGCAAGGCGATGGAAGACAACGACCTGACGGAGGCTGAACGCAACGCCCTGCAGAACGAATACATGCAGTACGTGGAGGAAGCGATGAAGCTGCGCGACCAGCTCGCCGCCGCCACGGGTTACGGCAGTGACGGCAGCGGCACGAGCCAGAGCGCGAAAGCCGGCGGCTTCGCTGCCATGACACAAGATCAGGGAACGAAGTTGGAAGGAATGTTCACGAGCGGCCTTCAGCACTGGAGCAGCATGGACGAGAAGATGGAGAACGTGTCGGAGAAGATGAACGCGGCCGAGAACCACTTAGCGAAGATAGAGGAGAACACCGGGAAGAGTGCGGGCCATCTGGAAAACATAGCGGAGAACATAGTGAAAATTTTACGTGACGGACTAAAAGTGAAATGACATGGACAAGATATTGGGCGGGCTCGTGCTGGTGAACGGCACGGACATCTGGACGGAATACGGCGCATTCTTGGCAGAAGAGAAGCGCGGAGGCATGGAGAACCTGACGGCTATACTTACACCGAGCAAGGCGAAGACGGACGTGGCTGTGAACATCCGGGAAGAGCAAGGGGAGAAATACTCCTCCGCACTGACACCCCGCAACGAGCCACGTGACGTGACCCTCTGCTTCGCGCTGTACAACAAGACGCAGGCAGGATGGATGCAGAAATACTTTTCCTTCATCAACTTCCTGAAACAGGGCGACGGCGGCTGGCTGGACATCCGGTTCCCGCAGCTCGACCTTACGCTGCACGTGAAGTACACGGACAGCACGAAGTTCACCCCATTGACCTATATATGGAAAGAGGGCGTCCATGCCGGACGCTTCAAGGTGAAGTTCCGCGAGCCGGTACCGGTCATTTAGTCATCATTAAAATCCCATTCGAATATGCTTCTAACGATATACGACAAAAGCGGTGTGGCACGTGCCGAGGTTGCGGTCGATGACAGCAGCACCCAGCAGAAGGAGATACAGGGCGACAACGTGCTGACGCTCTCCTTCACATACTACGAGCATATCGCGCTCGACGTGAACTGGTACACGGACTTCGAGGGCGAGCGTTACTGGCTTCAGGAAAAGTACGCCCCAAAGCAGAAGAACGAGTCGGAGTGGTCGTATGACCTGAAGCTGTACGGCATAGAGAGCCTGATAAAACGCTTCCTCGTGCTGGAAACGACGGACGGGGACGAGGAACCGGTATTCACCCTGACCGCTACCCCGCGTGAACACGTGGCGATGATCGTGAAGTGTATCAACGACGGGATGGGTCACACGACGGACTGGAAAGTGGGACAGGTGGACGGTACGGACTATATCGTCATCGATTACGAGGGGAAATACTGTGACGCTGCCCTGAAGGAGATTGCCGAGAAAGTAGGCGGACAGGCCGAATGGTGGACAGAGGGACAGACCGTGAACGTATGCCGCTGTGAACACGGCGAGGAGATAACGCTGGGTTACGACAAGGGATTGACGGAACTGGAACGCGACACCTCGAACACGGAGGGCTTCTACACGCGGCTGTTCCCGATAGGCTCATCGCGTAACATCGACCCGGAAAGATACGGCCACAGCCGTCTCATGCTGCCCGACGGCAGGAAATGCGTGGAGTTGCATACCGACGAGTACGGCATTTATGACCGTTACGAGAAGGATGCCTTCAGCGGCATATTCCCAAGGCGTACAGGCACGGTAAGCAGCGTGCGGAGCGAGGCCGTGACGGACGAGGACGGCAACGCCTTCACGATATACCATTTCAAGGACAACTCTCTGAACTTCGACCCCAACGAGTACGAGCTGGCCGGGGAGACCAAGCGGGTGTCTTTCCAGGACGGCGAGCTCGACGGATTAGGTACGGATGACGACCATTATTTCGAGGTGAACTTCAACAGTTCCACGCGGGAGTTCGAGATCATCACGATATGGCCCTACGATGACGACACGCAGCTGCCGGGCGGCGCACTGGTGCCGCGAGCCGGTGACCACTATGTCCTTTGGAATATCCGGATGCCGGACGAGTATTATCCGATAGCCGAAGCCGAGTTTCAGGAGGCGGTGGACAAATTCAACACGGAACACTGGCAGGACATCAGCGTGTACAAGGCACCCACCGACCATGTGTGGATAGAGGACAACCATGCGGATTTATACGTGGGACGGCGCGTGCGGCTGGAGAGCGAGAAATACTTCCCGGAAACAGGCTACCGGAGCAGCCGCATCACCAAGATAACGCGGAAAGTGAACCTGCCCTCCCAGATGGATCTGGAGATAAGCGACGCCCTTCAGACCGGTGCGCTGGAGAAAGTGAACGACAGCATCGGGGAGGTGAAAAGCTACGTGAAGAGCAAGGCCGGAAGCCTGAGCCTGCCGGACATCATACGCTCGTGGGACAACACGCTCCCGACGGACAACAACCTTTTCTCCGCCCGCCGCAGCCTGCAGGAATTCCTGAACAAGAAGAAAGCTGACCGGGCGAAGAAGAAAATCACGTTTGAGGAGGGAATAGGCATAGGCTTGGAGGATAATGCCGGCATCGACGGTGACGGACTCGCGCACCTTTTGTCGGTCATCATACGTCAGTTCCTGCGCAGCCCGAAGTTCGTGGACGGTCTGCTTGGCGAAGGGTGGCAGTTGTGGCTGGACGAGAACGGACTGGCCAACCTGACGGTGGACAAGCTGACCGTCCGTCAGATTATGGTCATTCTGGAGCTGCTTATCGAACGTGTGCGGAGCGTGGGCGGGCAGTTGTGCGTGAGTGCCGCCAACGGCAAGATAAAATCCGTGGAGGAGCAGGGGGACTACTACCGCATCACTTTCGAGCAGGACAACAGCTTCGTGGCCCATGACCTGATGCGCTGCGCGACGTTCAATAATGGCACAGAGCAGCACGCCTACTGGGTGGAGATAGCCACTGCGGACACAAACGGGGTGACAGTGGCCAAGAGCGAGTTCGTCGGTGTGACACCTGTTGCCGGGGACGAGTGCGTGCTGATGGGCAACACCGAGAACGCGCTGCGCCAGAACCTCATCCTGATAAGCGCGACGGAAGACGGGCAGCCGCGCATCGACGTTTACAACGGTGTCAGCAGAAAAGGCTTCACGGGCAGTCTGCGTACACGGTTGGGGAACTTGGACGGCATAAAGGACGACTGGTTTCCGGCAGACAACCAGCCCCACGGCGACGGCCTGTACTCGGACAACGCCTACCTGCGGGGTACGTTTCTGCTTGTCACCGGCGAGGACATCAAGACAAAGTTTGAAATCACCGAGGGCAAGATACAGAGTGCCGTGGACGGCCTCCGTGACGACTTTACAGGCGAGAAAGGCTACCTGAACAACGCCTCCTTCGCCTCCGGCTTGGAGAAGTGGAACACCGAGAACGAGACCGTGTTCTTCCTTGCCGGGAACAAATGGATATGGGCCAACAGCAACGTGCTGACGAAGAAAGGCGACGGGGCGAGCGTGGTGACCGACATGGGCCGCACGGTGGTTCGCATCCGGAACAAATACATCGTGCAGAAGCACGAGAACCTGCGGAGCATCCCGGCGATGGGCACGGACGGGGAGGGCAACAAGACCGCCATCCCCGTGTACCTGAGCTTCCTCTACCGCTGCGCGAAGGCAGGCACGCTGAAGGTACACTTCGAGGGTGTGGACAAGACCGGCTTCGCGAACTTCAACAGCATGGAGGTGGTGGATGAACTGGACGTGACGGAGGGCTACGTGCAGTACACCTGCGACGGCCTTTGGAACGGTACCGGCGACTTCCGCCTGGAGTTCGACGGCGACATCTACCTCTATATGCTAATCCTTAGCACCGACAAGGTGGAGAGCCTGACGTACAAGTACCGGACGCTGCTTGAGCAGAGCGAGCGGCTGGTAAAACTCTCGGCGGCCATTTACGACAAGGACGAGAACCTGCTTCAGGAAACCGGCCTTATGGTGAAACCCGAAGGCAGCGGCATCTACGCGCAGGGCGCGGACGGCAAGGTCGCGCTCATCGGCGTTTCGGTGGAGGAGACCGATGCCGACGGAGGCAGCAAGACTGTCATCAAACTGACAGCGGACAACATCAAGCTGGAAGGACTTGTCACTGCCAACGGAAACTTCAAGATACTGGAAGACGGCAGCATCGAGACCATCAACGGGAAGTTCCTGGGCGAAGTGGTGGCCATTTCCGGCAAGCTGGGCGGTACCCGCCAATACAATTACGAGACCGGCGAATACGAGATAGCCGGCGGTTTTGAAATCGCGTCGGGCCGCATCGGTTCTGTGGCCACGGCCCAAGGTTCCGGCGGCAGCCTTGCCATCTATGACAACTTCTTCCGTGTGGGCGGTAATGACGGCTACGTGATGTTCGGCAACGACGTGATACCCGGCTCGGCCGGCGGCGCGTTCACCGCAGCGGGTCGCATCGTGAACAACCATCCCAACACGTTTGGCGACTATGGCTTCGACCAAGCCAACTATGGTCTGTTCATCGACGTTTCCGGCGGCACGAAGAACTATGGTATCAGCAGCAACGCCGCGTTGATGGCTCCTGCCTTTATCAATACGAAGGCCAGCATCCTTACCTTCGAGGGCGGCAGCTATTCGGTGGACTTCTCGCAGCACAACATCATCCTGATGTATTACAACCAGCCCGGCTACAGCGGAACGGACGTGACACTTCCTACAGAGTCCTCGATAGCCAGCAAATTCGGATTGAGCACCCTTCCCGATGACTTTGCGACGATGGTGACGTTCCGTGTCCGCACGGGGTCACTGCCTATAACCCTGAAGGGCATTTATAACCATGATGAGAATCTTGCAGACTACAAGATGGCCGCCGGTGATTCAGTGACCGTCCTGATAACCAAGATAGACGGCTTCCGCTACCAGATAATCAACCATTCAAGCTAAATGATATGAAGAAGTTAAATTTCAAGGAATTCAGTATCCCGACCGGCATCAGCCGGAAGTCGCATCAGATTGTCGATGCGCGGGAACCTTTTGCTGATCTGCTCTATACGCGCATCAGCGGCATTAAGTCCCTCCACTTGGCGTTGAAAATTTACGGGAGCGAGGGGGAGTCGGAATATAGCGACGAGGAAACGGAACTTATACGCCGGGCGGTGGAGAACTACTGCCTGCCCAACGTGATAGACGCTTTCTCGGCCATGCTTGACAGACAGGAACCTGATAAAAACGAATGACTATGGCAATGACAGAAACCGAAAAGACAGCCTTGGTAAATGAGGTACTCAACCGTATCAAGGCCGAGAGCCAGAGCGTGGACGGGCTGGAGACCGTCAGCACGCTCAGTGGTATCACCTCCCTTCCCGCCATGCGCGGCACGGACGTTGTAAGCGCACCCTTGACCCTGCTGAGCAAACCGGCAGATGATGCCGCCAAGACCGCGAACGGTGCAGCCACGGCAGCCTCGAACGCCGCGACCTTGGCCGAAGGTGCGGCGAAAACGGCGAATGAGAAAGCTGGGCTGGCGAATGATGCTGCCGATAAAGCCAATGGCGCGGCAATAGCGGCCAACCTTGCCGCGTCAAGCTATGAGGAAACAGCCCTTGCCGCATTGAGGGGTACTACCGCCCGTTTTGAAGCCATCGTGAAGACCGGCACGGTAAAGCAGCAATCCTCCGTGGCGACAGGAGGCCGGGTGGTGTATCTTCTCAGTGAGAAGAACTTTGTCTATGAAGTCGGCGGCAGCTATTACAACAACTGGAGCGTGAAGGGCGTGCCTTCGGCATCATTGTTCCACGGCGACGGACTGTCCCTGTTGAAAGACAAGACGTACATCTGTGGGGATACACTTTACGTGTGGAGTGATGAGGAAAACGACCTCGTGGCAGCCAGCGGTGGCAGCGGCGGCAGCGGGAGCGGCTTTTACAACGTGACGCAGCTGCATCCGCTGTCCTCCGGCTACTACACCAAAGAAACTGCGGTGGCAGCACTGGCTGACGCGGACATCGACGACGACGCCAAGCCCGGCATGGTCATCACTTTCGAGGCAAGCGCGGGCAAATGGCTCGACTACCGCTTCGAGGGTACGGACATCTCCTCGTTCCTCACGTCTTCCGCTTGGAACCGTTACGGCGGCGGTGACGCGGTCAAGAAGATAAGAGTGACTAAGGGTACGGCCACAAGCGAGCTGTTCCCGGACGGGGAGGGTATCGTGAACCTCGACGTCCCCGTCGTGGAGATTGACGAGACGCTTGACGAGAACAGCACGAACCCGGTGGAGAACAAGGCCGTGGCAGCCGAGTTCAAGAAGCTGGGCGGCAAGTACGGCGCGGCGTTGCAGCTGAACGAGATCGGCGCGGGCGACGAGAAAGCCTACTCCCTGTCCCTCCTGGACGAAAACGGCGAGGTGCTGAGCACGAGCGACCAGTTCACGGGCGGCGGTGGCGGCAGCGTGTCGGCCAACAAGATCGTGCTGACCCGCGTGACGGCCAACCCGACTGTCAAGCTGGGCGATACCGTCCGTCTGGTATATACCTACGACCATGTGGGCACCTCCACGGGCGAGAGCACTGGCAACCCCGCCAAGGCATTGGTAACGATAAGCCGGGGTGCGAACAGCAGCACGCTGGAATCGACCCTCTCAGCCGGCAGCAGCAACAGCGTGGACGTGACCAAGTACCTCGGTATGGGCACGAACACCGTGCGTGTCCGCGTGACGGTCGGGGAAGGCAGCGAGCAGCAGGTGTCCCAAATCACGTGGACGGTGACGGTCGTCCAGCTTGTGCTGAGCAGCTCGTTCAACGTGGCTGCGGTGGTGAACCGTGGCGACACGGTGAGCGTGCCCTTCGCCCTGACCGGCAGCGGGCAGAAGACGCTGCGCTGCTACGTGGACGGGACGGACACGGAGGACAGGACGATAGGGACGAGCACGGCCAACGGCTCGTTCAGCATCGGCACCACGAAGATGGCGCACGGCTCCCACTCGGTGCAGCTCGTGGCCGAGCTGGAGCAGGGCAGCGGCATCATCAGGAGCAACAGCATCTACTTCGACATAGCGGTGAGGGAGAGCGGCGATGCGACCCCCGTGTTCGCCGCCCGGTTCGACTATCCCGACGGAACCGTCATAGCCAAGGGCAGCCGGCCTTACATCCCCGTGAAGCAGTACGACAACTACACGCTGGTGTACGCCGCGTACAACCCGAAGGAGACTCCCACGACGGTGAAGGTGTACGAGGGGAGCACCCTCATATCGTCCGCGAGCGTGGCCTTCACACGCACGGAGCTGCAGCACCGCGCCATGTCGTCCGGGACGGTGAACTGCCGGATGGAATGCGGATCATCGACATACACCTATTCGCTGCACGCGGAGAAAAGCGACCTCGCCATCACCGACCCGACCGACGGGCTCACGCTGAAACTCTCGGCCACCGGGCGCAGCAACAACGACGTGAACCGCGAGGAATGGTCTTACAACGGCATCCGTACCCTGTTCGAAGGCTTCAAGTGGGGCGGTGACGGCTGGATAGACGGCGCGTTGCGCCTTACCGGTGACGCCCGTGCCACGGTGCAGTTCCGTCCGCTGGCCATGCCGGATCAGAACGCCACGAACGCGATGTCCTTCTCCGTCCGCTTCAAGGTGGAGAACGTGACCGACGGCGACACGGAAATCATCCGTTGCGTTGACGGCAGCGGCACCGGCTTCGTCATCACGGCTCAGGAAGCCCGTATGGTGTCGAGGGGCGGCAGCACGGTCACGACCAAGTTCGCCACCGGCGAGGTTTACAACATCGGTTTCGTCGCCTACCCGAAATCCGGCACCCGGAGCACGCCCGACGAGAAACTGAACGACTCCATGCTGTACCTGTACGTGAACGGCATCCTGTCAGGCGCGGTGCAGCGCGGCTCCGGCGACAGCATTTATCAGGCCACCCCGCAATACATCGGGATGGGCAGCGGCGACTGCACGCTTGACGTGTACTCCATGCGTGCTTATGACACTTACCTGACCGACTCGCAGATGCTCGACGCCTACATGCTCGACCTCGGCGGCGCGGACGAACTGATAGCGAAGTACGGCGAGAACGACGTGCTTGACCAGAACGGTGAGATTTCGGTGGACTCGCTTCCCGCAGGCCTGCCCTACATCATCATTACCGGGCAGCAGGCCAACGGCGTCGCCACCGTGCTCCAGGCCGCCGTGAACAACAACAAGAAGACGAAGTATGACATCGATGAGGTGCTGTACGTGGACAAGTCCGACCCGTCCCAGAATTTCCGTCTTGTCGGCGGCTGCATCAGCCTGCAAGGAACCAGTTCTCTGGCGTACCCGACCAAGAACTACCGCCTGTATCTCAAGGACAGCAGCAAGGTCGCCGGACAGCTCTACCTCGGCTGCGACGCGCAGGGTGTGGGCGGCACCTTGCAGTCATCTGCCAGATACTCATTTCGCAAGGGCGCGGGCGACCAGAAACAGGCGGCCCCAGTGGACTGCTGGTGTTTCAAGGCCGACTATGCGGAGTCCTCCTCCAGCCACAATACCGGTATGGCCAAGATGGTGCAGCGCGTGCTTTCTGCGGCGGGCGAGCTTACCCCCGTGCAGCGTCACGTGTCTGCCGGCTATCCCTACGAGGTGCGCACCACGGTTGACGGCTTCCCCTGCATGCTGTTCTACCGAGGCACGACTGATGACACCCCTCAGTTCCTCGGCAAGTTCAACTTCAACAACGACAAGAGCACGGAATCCGTGTTCGGTTTCCTTGACATCCCCGGCTACCACGACCAGCCGTGGGTGGCGGAGAAGTTCGGCGGCCAGAACCCCACGGAATGCTGGGAGTTCCTGAACAACGACTACGCGATGGGCATGTTTCAGGACGACGACTTCGACGCGCTGGACGATGACGGCACACCCCACTGGCTGAAAGTGTTCGAGGCCAGGTTTCCGGACGATGACGAGAGGAACGCGGCTTTCGAGGCCGGGACGAAGCCCACGTACCTTGAACGGCTGGTTAAGTGGGTAAAGAGCACCGACACGACCGCCGCCGGTCTGACGGCAGCCGAGAAGACTGTGCGGGCGGCGAAGTTCAAGTCCGAGCTTGCGGACTACTTCGACGTGGACTACCTGTGCGACTACTACGCCTTCACGGATGTCTTCGGCTGCGTTGACCAGCGCGTGAAAAACATGATGATGGCGTTCTGGTATGACCCGGACAAGGGCAAGATGCTCGCCTACATGATTTTCTACGACAACGACACCATCCTCGGCGTGCGCAACGACGGCCGTCTGAAATACGGCTGGGACATCGACGAGGAGACCACCGATCCGGAACTGAGCACAAGCACGAAAACCGTGTACGCCTATGCCGGCCATGATTCCGTCCTGTGGAAGAACCTGCGCGACCAGTTCGCCGACGAGCTCGGCACCGCCTACCGCCGCCTGCGTGCGCGTATGACCAACGAATACATCTTCCAGATATTCGATGACGAGCAGAGCGCGAAGTTCTGCGAGCGCATCTACAACATCGACGCGCAGAAGAAGTATGTGAGCCCGAAGACCGAGGGTGTGGAGGTGAGCCAGAACGGGACGGTGAGCACCGTGACCTATTCCTATCTGGAAGCCATGCAAGGCTCGCGCAAGGCGCACCGCCACTGGTGGCTGACGAACCGCCTCTCCCTGTTCGACGCACGGTACCAGACGGGCCAGTACACGCTGACCGACCTGACGTTCAAGGGCAACTCGGCGGCGGGCGCGACCATCCGCGCATGGGCGAGCCGCGACTTCTACTTCGCCTTCGTCCGCGAGGCCGCCACGCTCGTCCACTCCCCCGTGTCTGAGGGCGTGGAATGGAGCTATACCTACGGCCAGACCGCCAACGTGGGCACCATCTTCCACTTTTACGGCGGCGAGTACGCCCGCAAGATAGACCTGTCCTCATGGGGCGGCTTTACCGACCTGAACCTCCCGAAGCTGGCCCGTCTGGAAGAGCTCGTGCTGGGACGTACCGGCAGCACGTACACGCTGACCGAGATAGCCATCGGTGACAAGCTGCCGATGCTGAAGAGCCTTGACGTGCGCAACTACACGATGCTCCCCGGCCTCGACCTGTCCCAGTGCAGCCGTCTGGAGACCGTGACCGCCGGCGGCTGCTCCTCTCTCTCCACCATCGCCTTTGCCGAGGGCTGTCCCTTGTCCTCGCTGGTTTTGCCCGACAATTACCAGACCCTCTCGCTGCTCTACCTCCCGAAGATAAAGCGCAGCGGCATCACTTTCGGCAATATCCGCAACCTGACCGGCCTTCGTGTGGAAGGGTGCTCCGGTCTGGACGGCTTCGCCCTGTTCAAGGAAATCCTCGGCATGAGCGGCAACAAGCTGAAGTATGTCCGCCTGACCGGGCTGGAATTGGAAGGCGACGGCAGTGACCTGGGGCAATGGTATGAAGCCGCCCTCGGAGGCATTGACAACACCGGCAACACCGTGACAGGACGTTGCAAGCTCGTCGGCACCTACAAGCTGACCAAATATCTGGACGATGCCACTTTCGCCCGTTACACGGAGCGTTTCGACGAGCTGAACATCCGGCAGCCCGAATACACGCTGATCGAGTTTGACGACAACGTGTCCGACGATGCCAACATCAGCAACGAGGACAACAAGACCGGCTACAAGTACGGCAACGACTACGTGCCGAGCGCGCACATCACGGCCATATTGAACCAACGGCACAGGGTGCTGGCCAAAGTGACAAAGAAGGCGACCACCCGCAACGTGAACATGGCGAACGTGGACACGACGGTGAACAACCTCGACGGGGAGATGACTTATTACCCGTTAGACGATGCCGACAGCAACAAGTACGCTGACGGCAGCGCGGCCAAATTGGACGGCACGGAGGGCGACTGGATGATTTACGAGCCGTTCTTCTGGAGCAAGGGCGTGAACGACTACCTGAACGGTAAGCACTACAGCTGCTACAGCAGCCGAGGTAAGGACGAGATGCCGGAAACACCCAAAGCCACAGTGCTGACACTGGCCGACATCAAGGCGACGAACGGCGGCTACCTGTCGGGACGTAAGATAATGACGGGCAAGACCACCCTGAACGACAGCTACAGCGCGGACAGCACGTACTCGGTGTGCAAGGTGGACGTGTCCGGCTACAGGCGGGTGAGGTTTCCGAGCGTCCCCGGCACGAACTTAGTGGGCAGTATTTTCACGGACGATTCCGGGACTGTCATCAGTTCCGTCGTGGTTCCTACCCTGAGCAACAAGTTCGAAGCCGGAATGTACCTCATCTCCGAAGTCCCTGCCGGTGCTACCGCCCTGTACTTTTCCATCCTGAACACGGCAGAATTTGACAAGGTGGTATTGAGCAACAGTGACAAGATAGAAGACATGGAACCCGACTGGGTGGCCAATGACGAGCACCTGTGCGCCGTTGTTGGCAGCAGCGTAGTCGGAACCAAGCTGCGTGCCTGCATAACCGGCAACAGCACGACGGCGAGCATGAGCTGGACGGACTTCCATTATTATTCAGCCCAGCGCGGTATGCAACAGATAGACGCGCTGATGCACTCCCGGATAGCCAACCTGTTCTATGCCAAATACGGCAGGCGTGACAGTCAGGAACAGTGCGGCGCGGGCCAGCATACCAACGCCCGTGTGACAGGCGGCACAGCCTCACGCGGCATGACGGACACGATAGGCTATGAGGAAGCCCATGCCGTCAACGCGAACATCACGAACAGCCTTGTTGACAACCTTGTCCACCAATATGCTTGGTACCTCAGCGAAGACGGCTCTGCGGTGACTCAGGTAAACAACACCTGTTGCCTTGGCTACGAGGATATCTACGGCAACAAATACGACATGATGGACAATGTAGATTTGCCCAATAACACCGGCAACGCCGGAAAATGGCGCATTTGGATGCCTGACGGTACGACCCGCATGGTCAAGGGCATGACAAGCAGTGACCAGTGGATAACGGCTGTGGCGCACGGCAAGTACATGGACGTGATACCCGTGGGCAGTGTGAACGGCTCTTCGAGTACCCACTATTGTGACAAATACTACATAAGCACCGCAGCTGGCCGCGTGGTCTATCGCGGGCACATCTATGCGTATGCGATTGGCGGTGTGTCGAATGCGTATAGCGATGCGTCGTACACGTTCACGTATGTCGGCTCGCGTCTGGCCTTCCGCGGCAAGCTCGTGAGGGCGGCGAGCGTGGCGGCGTATAAGGCGGCAGTCGAAGTAGCGTAAGCGTAAAGCGTCAAAGCGTGGAGCGAAGCGACAAAACGAAAGAGAAACGGCGTTTGAATGGTTTTCAAACGCCGTTTTCGCAAGAAATCAAAACCGGC
>OLPN01001284.1_pt1 | contig 23065 bp, 15 predicted proteins | sample 1672601 | NCBI WGS metagenome assembly OLPN01 (sample SAMEA3136704, study PRJEB25190) | human gut metagenome | reverse complement strand
GCGTGGATTTTTTCAACGCCCCTGTCATTGATTCGCTGGGCTATGTATTGGTTCCGGTCTGCGGTGCGGTGTTTTTTCATGAAAAGCTGACTGCTCGCAAATTAGTGGGAATATGCTGCATAGTTCTGGGAATGGCTGTGTTCTACCTTTGAGGTCAGCTGCAACCATTTTGCATAATCGTAGGAGCGGCGCACATCTGCAGTGCAGGCGGCAAGCTCCGCCGGATCACCCAGACGGTCGCGGAAGGCACGTCGGTCTGCCGGGGCGAGATTGACATATTTCAGATAGGAAATCTTGAGTTCATTTAAATGGCCGCGGCAGGCGGGACAGTATTTTTTGTGCCCGTTCAGCATGTGGATTCGTTTACAGTGACGGCAATAATGGATGTACATCATAAGCGTAACTCCTTTCTTTTGGGTGACAAAAGTCTTTGTCCGGATAAACATATTGTGCCATTTAGACAAAAAATACACAACGAAAAAACGTTTACAATTTTCGACAGGAAAGCTGCCAGGAGGGAATCAGTGGAGGAACAGCATAAGAAGAAAAAAACGGGAAGTGCCAAAAAAGCGGCTCCCCATGGGATAAAAGACAGAAAGAGCGTATCAGAACAGAAAAAAAAGGCGCAGCGCGCAGAACGTATTCCCGAGCGGAAAAAGTCGAACTGGGACGATGGAGAATTTCTCGATGACTGGGACGAGGTATCCGGCAAAACAGCAGCGCACAGCAATAAGCGCCGCGTGAAAAAGCCTGCCGGAAAAAGCAGTCAGACCTTTCATGAAAAAAGCAGTCAGAACCGCACTGTAAAGCACTCTGCGTCCGCATCGACCGCAGCATCCGGCAGAAACCGAAAACACCGGTCTGCCAGAAAAGAGCCGATGGCGGCGCTGGATATCGCGATTGCTCTGACGGGCGTGCTGGTTTTGGCGGCGGCAGCGTTTACGACATCGATGTATCTGGGACGAAACGAGCAGAATAAGCAGATGGAGGCGGTGGCTGCAGTCGGGAAAAATCTGGAAGCGATCGGGATGTCCGGAGAAGAGGTTCTGTCGGCGGTCGCTGTCGCAGCACAGAACGTCTCGGAGGAGGCTTCTGAAGAAGAGACGACGGAGACGGAAACCGGATATGAGGAAAAGGATCTGGAAGCCAATGTCGACGTTATTTTAAAGCTGTCTTCGATGCAGAAGGATATGAAAATTAAATTCGCGGACAAAAACTCCGGTAAGCTGATAGGAAATCAACCCTTTACCGTAAAGCTGGAGGGCGCGTCGAGCCAGAACGCAAAGGATGACGACAAGGACGGCATAATTTATTTAAAAGACTTAAAAGCAGGCGATTACGTCGTTACCGTGACCGGACCGGATGAAATCAGCGGCAGAAAAGCAGCCGGAATTTCCGGGCGAGTGACGGTAAAGGACAAGATTGAGTATAAAAAGGTCGACGTGACGGACGAGATCAAAAAGGAGTCGGAGATCAACGTGGCGAAAGAGGATACCGCGATTGCACCGGCAGTGGAATCGGTTCTGCAGGATACTGTGGAATGGGTTGAGTCCACCAAAACACCGGCAGGAAACGGACAGGAATATGAAGAGGTCGGCAAGTCCGATATCCCGGAGCCTGCCCAGGCAAGACTTCTGGAGCCGGAGATAAAATACGCATATTTTGCAAAGGAAACGCAGATCGCCGTTTTCAATCAGCCCAGGGAGGAATCCCCTGCGGAGAGCGAGAACACACCGCCTTCGGAGAGTGAATCTTCCTCCGAGAGCGAAAGCACAAAGCCGTCCGAGAGTGAAAGTACAAAGCCTTCGGAGAGCGAATCGGAATCCGGAAGCAGCAAGCCGACGGAAAGCGAGAGCACGAAGCCGTCCGAGAGTGAAAGTACAAAGCCTTCGGAAAGCGAATCTGCAACCGAAAGCAGCACTGCAGCGACAGAGCCGACGAAAACGCCGGAAACCAAGCCGGAGGAGATAAAGGTCAAGAAGATCACGATCTCAGGCTCTGCAACGGTTGAGGTCGGACAGACTGTTTCCCTTTCTGTAACGGTATCGCCGGACAATGCAGCGAACAAGTCCGTTCGCTGGGAAATCGTTTCCGGAAAAGAGTTTGTCTCGGTGGATGATAAGGGAACGGTAAAAGGCGTAAAAGCCGGAGAAGCGAAGATCAAAGCGGTCGCGCAGGACGGCAGCAACGTAGAGAGCGGAATCAGCACCGTGAAGGTGACGGAGAAAAAGATAAACCGCGGCGATACAAAGACCTTATTGAAAGATAAAAACGGCAACCAGCTATACTGCAAGGACGGGGATACCTACCGTGAGGCAACGACGGCGGATTATTATACCAAAGACAAATTTTACCGCAAAAAAGCGAATGTGGAATATCGGTATACCGGATGGCAGACGATCGACGGAAAACGCTTTTTCTATGACAAAAACGGAACTGCTGTTACCGGCGAACAGGTGATCCAGGGCGTGAAATACACGTTCAATGGGGACGGCAGCTTAAATACGGGAACTGTGATGGGAATTGACATTTCCAAACACAACGGCAATATCGACTGGAACGCAGTCAAAAACTCCGGCGTACAGTACGTCATCCTGCGCTGCGGCTATCGCGGCTCTGCTTCGGGTGTGCTGGTAGAGGATCAGAAGTTTAAGAAAAATATTCAGGGCGCGACGGCGGCAGGTCTGAAGGTCGGTATTTATTTCTTCAGCCAGGCGGTGAATGAAGTGGAAGCGGTCGAAGAGGCCTCCATGACGCTTTCCCTGATTAAAAATTACAGAATCACTTATCCTGTCTATATTGACGTGGAGAGCGCGAATGGGCGCGCAGACGGAATTTCCAAAGCGGCGCGAACGTCTGTCATCAACGCATTCTGCCAGACGATCCGTAACAGCGGCTACACGCCGGGACTGTATGCGAACAAAAACTGGCTGACGGAAAAGATCAATACAGGCGCCCTTGGCGGCTGCAAGATCTGGCTGGCGCAGTATGTCGCTGCACCGACCTATGGAGGACGTTACGAGATGTGGCAGTATTCGTCGAGAGGGTCGATTGCAGGAATCAAAGGAAATGTTGACTTAAACGTTAGCTATATGGGTTACTGATATTGTGACAAAATTTGATACGGATAGGGCGCTGCAGTCTGCAGGATATCCGCAAGCTGCAGCGTGCTTTGCCGGGAATGGCGGCAACGCCGTATTTTCCTGTTGGAAAAACACGGAAAATATGGTACACTGGAAAAAAATCAGGATTATGGGATTTTGCGTCCTTTTGCGCAGAATCGAAAAGGAGAAGAGGCATGAGAACCTATCTTGTTACCGGAGGAGCGGGGTTTATCGGTTCCAATTACATTCACTATATGTTCCGCAAGTATGACAACGAAATCCGCATCATCAATGTGGATGCGCTGACCTATGCGGGCAATCTCGAGAACTTAAAGGACATTGAAAACCGCGATAACTATACCTTTGTAAAAGCAAATATCTGCGATAAAGAAGCGATTGCAAAGATCTTTGCAGAAAACGATATTGACCGCGTAGTTCATTTTGCAGCGGAAAGCCATGTAGACAGAAGCATCAGGAATCCCGAGGTATTCGTACAGACCAACGTGCTGGGTACTGCCGTGATGTTAAACTGCGCAAAGAACGCGTGGGAGCTTCCGGACGGCACCTTTAAGCCGGGCAAGAAATTCCTGCATGTTTCGACGGATGAAGTATACGGCTCTTTGAGCGAAGACGGCGGCTATTTCTATGAGACAACCCCCTATGCACCCCACAGCCCGTATTCTGCCAGCAAGGCAGGATCTGATATGCTTGTAAAAGCGTATATGGATACCTATCATTTCCCTGCAAATATCACAAACTGCTCTAATAACTACGGTCCTTACCAGTTTCCGGAAAAGCTGATTCCGCTGATCATCAACAATGCGCTGCACGGCAAGAAGCTTCCGGTATACGGCGACGGCAAGAACGTCCGCGACTGGCTGTATGTCGAAGACCACGCAAAGGCCATCGACATGGTGCAGGAGCAGGGCAGACTGTTTGAAACCTACAATGTAGGCGGTCATAACGAAAAACAGAACATTCAGATCATCGAAATCATTATCGAGACCCTGCAGGAGATGCTTGCAGACGACGACCCGCGCAAGGCGCTTGTCAGCAAGGATCTGATTACCTATGTAGCAGACCGTAAGGGACACGACAGAAGATACGCGATCGCTCCCGATAAGATCAAGGAAGAGATCGGCTGGTATCCGGAGACGATGTTCAAAGAAGGCATCAAAAAGACCATTGCATGGTACTTCGAGCATGAAGACTGGATGGAGCGCGTAACCAGCGGCGACTACCAGAAATATTATAACGAAATGTACAAAGCCTGAGAAATTTCCGGACTGCCGGGAGGAAAATGCCGGACAGACCGAGAAAAACAGGGCTTTGTATACCAGAATGGGGACGGCGCGCGACACCGTTCCCCTTTTGGCGCATCTGGGCAGGAGCGCACGGCAATAGAACAGTGCTGCCGGGCAGTAGAACAGTGCTGCCGGAGCGATCCTGTAAAGCAAAATGTTTTTCATACAGGCGAATGAACGCATAGGAATGGAGGAATCTATGAAAGGTATCATTCTTGCAGGCGGCTCCGGAACCCGCCTTTATCCGCTGACCAAGGCGGTATCCAAACAGATTATGCCGGTTTACGACAAACCGATGATTTATTATCCGCTCTCCACACTGATGCTGGCGGGCATCCGGGAGATTCTGATTATTTCCACGCCCAGGGATCTGCCTGCTTTTAAAGAACTGTTCGGTACGGGCGAGCAGCTGGGACTTTCGATGTCCTATGCGGTTCAGGAGACGCCCCGCGGACTGGCAGACGCATTTTTGATCGGCGCGGATTTCATCGGAAACGACAGCGTTGCCCTCGTTCTGGGCGACAATATTTTCTATGGACAGAGCTTTTCCAGAGTGCTGCGTCAGGCAGCGGAGCGGGAAAAGGGTGCGACGATTTTCGGCTATTTTGTCCGCGATCCCAGAGAATACGGCGTGGTGGAATTCGATGAAAACGGCAAAGCGCTTTCCATCGAGGAAAAGCCGGAGCATCCCAAGAGCAACTACGCAGTTCCCGGACTGTATTTTTATGATAACGACGTTGTGGAAATTGCCCGCAACGTAAAGCCGTCTGCAAGAGGTGAGATCGAAATCACTTCGATCAACAACGAATATCTGCGCAGAGGGACGCTGATGGTGGAGACGCTGGGCAGAGGCTTTGCATGGCTCGATACCGGCAACCACGATGCACTGCTGGATGCGGCAGATTTCGTCGCAGCGGTACAGAAGCGTCAGGGCATGTACATTTCCTGCATTGAGGAAATCGCGTTCCGCAGAGGTTTTATCGATAAACAGCAGCTCTTAAAGCTTGCGGAGCCGCTGATGAAGACCAACTATGGCAAATATCTCGTAGAGGTCGCAAACGGACTTTAAAAACGGAACAGGAGAATAGAAAAATGGGAAAAATTTCAGTAGAAACATGTCATATCGAAGGTCTTAAGGTGATCACTCCCCAGGTGTTCGGCGACGCCCGCGGTTACTTCATGGAGACTTATAACTACAACGATTACAAGGAAGCCGGCATCGATCAGGTTTTCGTACAGGACAACCAGTCCGCATCCAAAAAAGGCGTTCTGCGGGGGCTTCATTTCCAGATCAATTACCCCCAGGACAAACTGGTGAGAGCGATTCGCGGCGAAGTATTTGACGTTGCGGTTGACTTACGTCCCGGCTCCAAAACCTATGGTCAGTGGTACGGTGTGCTGCTTTCCGAAGAGAACAAAAAGCAGTTCTTTATCCCCAAGAATTTCGCACACGGCTTTGTAGTGCTGTCGGATTATGCAGAATTTGCCTATAAGTGCACCGACTTCTATCATCCCAACGACGAAGGCGGTCTGGCATGGAACGATCCCCAGATTGGCGTAGAATGGCCGATTCCGGAAGGAATGGAACTGACCTTGTCTGACAAAGATAAAAAGTGGGGCTCTTTTGCCGAATTTACAGAAAGCAGAAATAAATGAAGAGACTGAATAAAAAAACAGGAATCGCCATATTCACTGCGGTGATGGCGATTCTTGCCGTTATTATCCTTGTTTATCATAATCCCCTTGCCAATCCGCAGGATGAGCTTCTGAAAAAAGTGATTGCCTGCGTGCTGATCGTGGCGGCGGTCATTGCCTTTATCCGGTTATACGATAAGATCACGGTGCTGCCGGTGGAATTATACCAGAACCGCAGGCTGATCTGGAAACTGGCAAAGAGCGATTTCAAAAAGCGCTACGCAGGCTCTTATATGGGAGCGTTCTGGGCGATGGTGCAGCCGGTCATCACAGTTGCGATGTACTGGGTTGTTTTCGTGATTATTTTCCCGAACCGGACTGGTTATGCCTCCGGAGGCGTAGAAGGTGTTCCGTATATCCTGTTTCTGACAGCGGGACTGGTGCCTTGGTTTTATTTTTCCGAAGCCCTGACCAGCGCAATGGTATCGCTGCTGGAATATAATTACCTGGTAAAAAAAGTCGTATTCAAAATCAGTATCCTGCCGATTATCAAGATTATTGCAGCGACATTTATTCATGCGTTTTTCGTGCTGGTTTTACTGATCGTGGCAGCATTGAACGGCTATTATCCGAGCCTGTATACACTACAGGTATTTTATTACAGCTTCTGCATGTTCGTTTTTGTACTGGCACTCAGTTATACGACCTGCTCGGTTGTCATCTTTTTCAGGGATCTGCAGTCCATTGTCAATATCTTTCTACAGGTCGGTATGTGGGCAACTCCGGTGCTGTGGAATATCAATGATTTTCCGATGAAGCTTCAGATGATCGTGAAAATCAATCCGCTTGTATACATTGTGGAGGGCTACAGAAGCGCTGTATACGGAAAACAGTGGTTCTGGGAAGACTTTTACTCCACGGTTTATTTCTGGATTATCACGGTGGTGCTGTTTGGCATTGGCGCGCTGATTTTCAAGAAACTCAAGATTCATTTTGCGGATATCATGTAAAGGAAAACTGGTTATGGAACAAAAAGAACTGGCAATTCATGTGGACAGGGTGAGCAAAGTATACAAGCTGTACCGCAGAAACCGGGACCGTCTGATCGAATCCCTGGGACTGACAAAAAAGAAACTTTCCACGCCACATTACGCATTAAAGGATGTCAGTCTGGACATTTATAAAGGAGAGACTGTCGGCATTATTGGCACGAACGGCTCCGGCAAATCGACGATTTTAAAGATTATCACCGGCGTATTACATGAGACGAGCGGCACTGTGCAGGTAAACGGCAGAATTTCCGCCTTGCTGGAGCTGGGCGCAGGCTTTAACATGGAATACAACGGCATCGAAAATATTTATCTGAATGGAACGATGATCGGTTTTTCTGAAAAAGAAATTGATGAAAAGCTGCAGGATATCCTGGATTTTGCGGATATCGGGGACTATGTGTACCAGCCGGTAAAGACCTATTCCAGCGGTATGTTTGTCCGACTGGCATTTGCAGTTGCCATCAATATTGACCCGGAAATCCTGATCGTCGATGAGGCGCTTTCGGTTGGCGACGTATTTTTCCAGGCAAAATGCTATCGAAAATTCGAGGAATTCAAGAAAAAAGGCAAGACGATCCTGTTCGTCAGCCACGATCTGAGCGCGATCAGCAAATACTGCGACCGTGCGATTCTGTTAAATCAGGGCGTAAAGCTCGGAGAAGGCTCGCCCAAAGACATGATCGACGCCTACAAGCAGGTGCTGGTGGGACAGTACGAAACGCCTAAGGCTGGCGTGGATGTACCTGACCTGACGGCGGACGGGGATGTTCGGGCGGCGCTTGACAAACAGAAAAAGAAGCAGGAAGCGGCGCGCATGGGCGTCAACCCGGAGACACTGGAATACGGCACGAAGCAGGCGGAAATTGTTTCGTATTACATTACGGACAAAAACGACGTGCAGACGACCGCAATTTTAAAGGGCGACGAATTCACGATGCATATGAAGGTGAAAATCGGTCAGGATCTTCCGGCACCGATCTTTGCTTTTTCCATCAAAAACATCAAGGGCGTGGAGATCACGGGAACGAACACGATGTTTGAAAAGACGTTTCTGGAGAGCGTAAAGGCGGGTCAGGTGCTGGAAATTACATTCCGCCAGAAGATGCGCCTGCAGGGCGGTGACTATCTCATATCCCTGGGTGTGACAGGGTATGAAAAAGATACGTTTAAAGTGTATCATCGTCTTTATGACGTGCTGAATATTACGGTCGTGTCCGACAAGGATACAGTGGGCTATTTTGATATGGAATCTCAGGTTGAGGTGAAGGAGATTTAACGTATGCAGACAGGCAGGACAGAGAAGATCGGGAATGTTGTGCTGGATTATTCCCATTATCCGGAACAGGATTTTTACTGCGACGGAGCGTCGGAGGATGCACTTTTGAAGCTGGTAAAAACAATCCCGCCCCGGGAATATCCCCAGGAAATCTATAAAGCGGCGAGCTGGGAGGTGCTTTACCACCTTTCAGACCTGCGGGAAAATATCGTCGGATGGCTGCCTGTTGACAAAAGCATGAAGGTGCTGGAAATCGGTTCCGGCTGCGGCGCGATTACGGGAAGCCTCGCACAGAAGGCAGGCAGCGTAACCTGCGTCGACCTTTCGAAAAAACGCAGCTTGATCAACGCTTACCGCCATCAGGACTGCGATAACGTAACGATCCATGTGGGCAACTTTTCGGACATCGAGCCGGATCTGCCGACGGATTATGATTTTGTCTGTCTGATCGGCGTGTTCGAATACGGGCAGAGCTATATCGGCGGAAAAACCCCCTTTCACGATTTCTACCGGATTATCAAAAAGCATGTGAAATCCGATGGACATATCGTGATTGCGATAGAGAATAAACTTGGTTTAAAATATTGGGCGGGGTGCCGGGAAGACCACGTCGGCACGTTTTTTTCAGGCCTGGAGGATTACCCCCAGGGCGGTGCGGCTCGCACCTTTTCCCGGAGCGGTCTGGAAAAAATCCTGAAAGAATGCGGTGAGACGGAATATCATTTCTACTACCCTTATCCGGATTATAAATTTATGACGACGCTGTACTCCGACCGGTATCTGCCGAAAGTCGGAGAACTATCTAATAACATACGAAATTTCGACCGCGACCGGATGCTGCTGTTCGATGAAAAAAAGGTGTTCGACATGCTCATCCGCGAGGGACTGTTTGGACAGTACAGCAATTCGTTCCTCGTGATGACAGGACCCATGACGGATATTGTATACAGCCGTTTTTCCAACGACAGGGCGGAGCATCTGAGCATCCGCACGGATATTCTGGAAAAGGACGGAAAACACACTGTCCGGAAATATCCGGCAAACCCGGCTGCTGCGGCACATATTGAAGCCCTGGCAGAAAATGAATGCGTCTTCACAGAACGGTTTAAAGGCAGCACCCTCTCAGTCAACCGTCTGGAGCTGAAACGGAATCCGGATGGATTGCCCTTTGCGGAAATCGAATATCTCGAAAATAGCCGGACACTGGAAGAGCTGCTGGATGAGTGCTTACAGAACAATGACGAAGCCGGTTTTGATAAGCTGTTTGACCGTTACTGCAAAATCGCAGCGTGGAAAGCGGAGGGGACGAAGCAGGATTATGACCTGACTTTCCCGAATATCTGCGTACAGGGTGATATCTGGACGATGATCGATTACGAGTGGACGACAGACAAGCTGACGCCGCAGCAGATCATCAGCCGGGCATTGAACTGCTATGGTCAGGAGGATCCGGTTCGGATGGAGCATCCGATTGTGAAAAAGCATCTGGAAGCCCTCGGCATCGGCAAAGAGCAGATGCGGGAGCTTTCGGAAAAAGAGCTGGCGTTCCAGCACTTTGTCCTGCGGGAAAAGGACGGGCGGAGCCGGACGGCTCTTGGGCAGCTTCGGCATCTGATCGGCAATCGTGCTGTGCCGTATCAGGAATTTTTCGCCCGGGCGGACCGCAAAAAGGTGCAGGTATTTGAAGACTTCGGCGCAGGATATACACCGGAGCATTCTTATTATCAATATGATGCGTATGAGGCGGACGATCTGATCAACGCCAGGATCATCTGCAAAGCAGGTACAAAAGCGATTCGCTTAGATCCTGCGGAGCTGCCGTGTCTGGTACAGATTCATGGAATCGAATGGCGCGGAAAAGCGCTGACGCGGGCACAGCTGGATCAGTGCCTGTCGACGAACGGACAGGTGCTTGCAGATACCCCGTCCCATGTTCCGACGGTACTGTTTGAAACAGGAGATCCGAACATCAGCGTTCGGCTGGATTGTCTGGACAACGAGGCGACGGATGGTGAAGCGCTGATCATCCGGGCACAGATCGCATGGCTGTCGGCGGAAATGCTGCAGGATATTCAGGCGCGTCTGGCGGCAGCGGCAAGGAGGAAAGGTTTTTGGTTTCAAAGATAAAAGAAACAATTCAGGATAATCTGGTAAAGAAAAGATACCGCTGGTATCAGGAGCAGATTCAGAAACAGACCCTCACCTATGACGAGTGGATTCGGGAAAAGGAAGCACAGGAGGACGAGGCACTGCGCGCAGAGCACAGGGCAGAGCACGCAGAGGTGATCTCCTACGATGAGTGCCGCGCGGATTTTGATGTGCGGCGGTATGGAAATGGCGCAACGCCCGCGGACGTCCTGATTTTCCACGCGCCGGACGCAAGCCCGGACACGAGAGGCATTTCACATGTGCTCAGCTGGTTTGAAGCCCATCCCGAAACGGTGATCGCCTACGCGGACGAGGATGAAATCGACGAAGCCGGTAAGCGTAAAAATCCCTGGCTGAAGCCGGACTGGTCGCCGGATACGCTGATGTCCTGCTTTTATTTCGGCGGATTCTTTGCGGTGCGCAGACAGGCGATGGAGAACTGTCCGTGGCTGGCAGATGAGAACCCACTGCGCAACCTTTATGACCTGGTGCTGCGCCTGACGGAAATCGAGAATGGAACGGCACATATCGACAGCGTGCTGTTTCATCATGAAAAAATCGAAGTCTGGGGTATGGAAGAGACGTATGATGATCTGAAAAAGGCGGCATATGTAAGAAGAGGCTGGCCTCTTACGCCCTCCGGGAAAGTTTCAATCATCATCCCGACCAAGGATCATCCCCATATTTTATCGAATTGCATTCATTCTGTCCTGGAAAGTGGAAACTACCGGGATTTTGAGATCATCGTTGTGGATAACGGAAGCAATGAACAAAACCGTGCAAGAATTGAACGGATGCGCGATATGTTGAACGAGGATTTCCGGTTCGTTTATCACTATGAACCGATGGAGTTTAATTTTTCCAAAATGTGCAACCTTGGCGTGTCCCTGGCGACCGGCGATTACATCCTGTTATTGAATGACGATATCGAAATTACGCAGGACAACTGGCTGGAAAAGCTGATGGAAAAGGCGGTTCTGCCGCACGTCGGCGCGGTGGGCGCAAAGCTGATCTATCCGGGCACGGAGATCATTCAGCACGCGGGCATCACCAACATTCATCTGGGACCTGCACACAAGCTGCAGTTCCGCTCCGATGCGCTGGAATTTTATTTCGGGCGCAACCGCATGGCGATGGATGTCCTGGGTGTAACCGGAGCCTGCCTGCTGGTGAAAAAAAGCATTTACGATCAGGCGCAAGGACTGTCCGAGAACCTGCGTGTCGCGTTCAACGACGTGGAATTCTGTTATCATGTATATGAAATGGGCTATTACAACGTGGTACGCAACGACGTGACGCTGACGCATCATGAATCCTTAAGCCGCGGTGCGGACGACAGCACGGAAAAGCTGCGCCGCCTGCATCAGGAACTGAATCTGCTCTATGAACTGCACCCGTCCCTATACGGAACCGACCCGTTCTATCACAGATATCTGGTAAAGGATGTGCTGGATGCGGAATTTTATACGGGCTGCCGTTATGATTTTGACAAAAGAGTGGAAAAAGTTTCCCCTGAGAAGATCGAGGGTGTTCTGGAACCGCAGTGGCATAATGAGGTGCTGCGCATCGGTGTGGAGTTCGCCGGGGACATGGGGCGCTGGCAAAGGGGCGCTGCAGGAGCAGGAACAGGCGACTGGATGATCCAGGGCTGGACGTGGGCACTGCAGGTTGACAACTGTCGGTACGATTTTTCCCTGTTGTTAAAGAAGGTGGAGACCGGCTATATTGCGCCCGGCTCCAGTACGGAAGCGATTCCTGAGGATCGGGGCGAGGTCTGGAGGATTCCCTGTACGAGGCAGTTCCGCCCGGATATCGACGAAAATCTGCACGGAATTGTCCATACCGAGCTGCCGGGCGTGTGCGTGACCTTCGATCGGGACAGCCTGCCGGAGGGAGACTACCTGATCGGCTTTTTGTGGGAAGATACCTGCTCGCGGCAGAAGCTTTACCGCTTCAGTCCGGAAATGCTTACAGTGAGGAAATAATAAAATCATGGAAGAAAAAAAGGACTATCAGGACGCTTACGAGAAAGAACATTATAAAGCCGTTTATCTGGCAAACCGGGTCGCTGAGCTGGAGGATCAGGTGGACGATCTGCAGTTCAAATTGAACCGCATCAAAAACAATCCGATCTGGAAAGCGTCCGGCCCTGCCAGAAAGTGCATGCATTTTGTGATCCGCCAGAAGGACCGTTTGAAAAATTGCGGCAGCCTGTCGGGCGTGATTGCAAAGGTGCGCTATAAATCCTGGGAAAAGAAGGCGATGACCCATTACGGCACCCAGAGCTTCCCGTCCGCAGAGGAAAGACAGAAGCAGGAGGCGGCTGCCTTTGAACGGATGCCAAAGATCAGTATTCTTGTTCCGTTGTGGAACACGCCGGAAAGCTTTTTAACCGAGATGATCGGCTCCGTCCAGTGGCAGACCTACAAAAACTGGGAGCTGTGTCTGGCGGACGGTTCGGACGATGCGCACGCCTATGTCGGCGAATACTGTAAAAGGCTGGCGGCGCAGGATTCGAGAATCGTTTATCAGAAGCTTGCCAAAAACGAGGGCATTTCGGGCAACACGAACGAATGCTATAAGCTTGCATCCGGCGAGTTTATCGGGCTGTTTGACCACGACGATATTCTGCATCCCTGCGCACTTTACGAGTATGTAAAGGCGATCAACGAAAAGGATGCGGACTTTATTTACTGTGATGAGGCGACGTTTAAGAGCCCGGACATCAACAAGATGATCACGATGCACTTCAAGCCGGATTATGCGATCGACAACCTGCGCGCGAACAACTATATTTGTCATTTCAGCGTGTTTTCCAGAGAGCTGTTGGATGGCACGGAGCTGTTTCGGACAAAATTTGACGGCAGCCAGGATCATGACATGATTCTGCGCCTGACGGACAATGCGAAGCATATCGTCCATGTGCCGAAGCTTCTGTATTATTGGCGCTCCCATGCAGGCAGTGTTGCGGGCAATATCGAGGCAAAGCCTTATGTGGTCGAAGCGGCGAGAGGCGCGGTTGCGGATCATTTGCGCAGACACGGCTTCAAAAACTTTACAATTACGAGCACTCGCGCGTTTGAGACGATTTTTAAAATCAGTTATGAAATTATCGGGGAACCGAAGATTTCTATCATTATTCCGAACAAGGATCATGTGGAAGACCTGCGCCGCTGTATCAGCTCCATTGTGGAAAAATCGACCTGGGAAAATTACGAGATCATTGTAGTGGAGAACAACAGCGAGACGAAGGAGATTTTTTCCTACTATGACGAGCTGCAGAATAATCCGCAGATCCGCGTGGTGACCTTCGAGGGTAAATTTAATTATTCGAAAATCAACAATTTCGGCGTCTCTCTTGCGACCGGAGACTATATGCTGTTGTTAAACAACGATACGCAGGTAATTACGATCAACTGGATGGAAGAGCTTCTGATGTATGCGCAGCGCCCGGACGTCGGCGCAGTCGGCGGAAAGCTTTACTATGGGGATAAAACGATCCAGCATGCGGGCGTCGTGATCGGGCTTGGCGCGCATCGGACGGCAGGACATGTGCATTACCGCCAGAAGCGGGAAAATTTAGGATACATGGGACGTCTGTGCTATGCGCAGGACATGACGGCAGTAACCGGAGCATGTCTTTTGGTGAAAAAATCGCTCTATGAGCAGGTCGGCGGTCTGGACGAGAGCTTTGAAATTTCATTAAACGATGTGGACTTCTGTTTGAAACTGCGCAAGGCTGGTTATCTGAACGTCTTTACGCCCTTTGCCGAGCTGTATCATTTCGAATCGATTTCGAGAGGATTAGACGATCAGGGAGAAAAAGCAAAACGGTATAACGAAGAGTCCGAACGCTTCCGCAACAAATGGAAAGCCGAGCTGGAAGCCGGAGATCCTTATTTCAACCCGAATTTTTCGTTAGATAAATCTGACTTTTCTTTACGGGTCTGAAAAAATAGTGTATACTGACTTAAAGAAGATGCACTGCAGCCAAGGAATGACTGACAGGCAGGGACGTAAGAGACGGCAGGCATCAGAAAAGATGGAGGTAGCAAAAGCGATGAATTACATGGATCAGTACAAATTCTGGCTGGAGGATTCCTACTTTGATGAAGGAACCAAGGAAGAGCTCCGCAAAATTGCAGATAATCAGGCGGAGATTGAAGATCGTTTTTACAAGGATCTGGCGTTTGGTACCGGCGGTCTGCGCGGTGTGATCGGAGCCGGAACCAACCGGATGAATATTTATACTGTCAGAAAAGCAACACAGGGTCTGGCAAACTACATTTTAAAGCAGGGCGGCGCTGAAAAGGGCGTTGCAATTGCATACGACAGCCGTTATTATTCTCCTGAATTTGCAGATGAGGCTGCACTGTGCATGGCTGCAAACGGCATTAAGGCGTATGTATTCGATGAACTCCGTCCGACACCTGAGCTGTCCTTTGCACTGCGTACCTTAGGCTGTATTTCCGGTATCGTTGTAACGGCGAGCCACAATCCTCCGGAATACAACGGCTACAAGGTTTACTGGGAGGACGGTGCACAGGTAACTGCCCCCAAGGATCATGAGATCATCGACGAGGTAGAGCATGTAACCGATTTCCATACGGTAAAAACCATGTCCAAGGACGATGCCATTGAAGCCGGTCTGTATCAGTACATCGGCGAAGAAATCGACGTTGCCTACATGGAAGAGTTAAAGAAACAGATCATTCATCCCGAAATCATCAAAGAGGTAGCGGATGAACTGAAAATCGTGTACACACCGTTCCATGGTACCGGCAACAAGCCCGTCAGAAGAATTCTGGCTGAGCTGGGCTTCAAGCACGTTTATGTTGTTCCCGAACAGGAACGTCCCGATCCTGCATTTACGACGCTGGATTACCCGAACCCTGAAGATCCCAAGGCATTTACCCTGGCATTAAAGCTTGCAAAGAAGGTGGACGCAGACATCGTTCTGGCTACTGACCCGGATGCAGACCGTCTCGGCATTTATGCAAAGGATTCCAAGACCGGCGAGTACATGCCCTTCACCGGCAACATGTCCGGCATGCTGATTGCAGAGTACATCCTGCGCGAGCGCACCGCTACCAACCGGATGCCGGTTGATCCTGTTATGGTATCCACCATCGTTACGACCAATATGGCAGCAGCGATTGCAGCAGATTATAACGTAGAATTAAGAGAAGTCCTGACCGGCTTTAAGTATATCGGCGAGCAGATCAAATGGATGGAACAGGCTGGGAAAGGCCACTATGTATTCGGTCTGGAAGAGTCCTACGGCTGTCTGGCAGGCACCCATGCAAGAGATAAGGACGCGATCGTTGCAGTAATGTGTCTGTGCGAGACCGCTGCATGGTGCAAGAAGCACGGCATGACCTGCTGGGATCAGATGCTTGCGCTGTATGAGAAATATGGCTACTACAAAGAAACTCAGTATGCTATTACTCTGAAGGGAATCGACGGCGCAGCCCAGATCTCCGCAATGATGGATAAGCTTCGCAGCAATCCTCCGAAGAATTTCGGCGACCTGCAGGTTGTAGAGATGCGCGACTACGATAAGGATCAGGTTAAAGATATGGCAACCGGCGCGGTTCGCCCGACCGGACTTCCCAAGTCCAACGTTCTGTACTTTGAACTGACCAACAATTCCTGGTGCTGTGCACGTCCGTCCGGAACCGAGCCTAAGATTAAATTCTATATGGGCGTAAAGGGAACCAGTCTGGAAGATGCACAGGCAAAGGTTGACAAGCTGACCGCTGACCTGAAGGCGATTCTGTAAAAGAAAAAGCCGCAGCACCAGCAGCGTATTTTGCAGCAAAAATGCAGCATGCGCTCTGGCGCAGGGGTTATATCACGAATCAAAAGGACACGGCGCGTGCCCGGTGTCGGAGTTTTCCGGCGCTTGGGCACGCGTAGGCGTCTGTAGCAGGAAAAGGAGTTCGACGGATGTCTGTTTTTTCCCTATCCAATCTGAAAAAAACCTGGTATTATCTGCAGAAAAACGGAATCAGAAATGCCGTGTGGGCGGTGTTGGAGCGGATTGGGCAGGAACAGGAGGTCTATACCTGGCAGGAGCCGGACGAAAAGACACTTTCGTTCCAACGGGAGCATTCTGCTTCCTTGCGCATCAGTATCGTCGTTCCGGCATACCGGACGAAAAAAGAGCATCTGGAAGCGATGCTTAATAGCGTGTCGAGGCAGTCGTATCCGCACTGGGAGCTGATTGTAGCGGATGCGGGAGGCACGGCAGAGTCTGTACAGGCTTGGGCAAAAAAGAACGGAATCTGCCTGCGGGAAGCGGCAGATGCATCAAATCTTGCAGAATGGAAGGATCAGAGCATCGTGCTCTGCACCCTTTCCGAAAACAAAGGAATTTCCGCCAATACGAACGCAGGAATTGAACTTGCGGCGGGAGACGCGGTCGGTCTGCTGGATCACGACGATCTGCTGACTGCGAATGCGCTCTGGGAGATGGCGGATTGTCTGGAAAAAGAAAAAAAGCGCGGAAAACAAAAGCTTGTGCTGTTTTCCGATGAAGATAAATGCGACGGAGCGGCGAGCCGCTTCTATGAGCCGAATTTCAAGCCGGATTTTGACGGGGAATTGCTTTTGACCAACAATTATATCTGTCATTTTACGGTGATCGAAACGGCATTTTTGAAAGAATTAAAGCTGCGCAGCGGATTTGACGGGGCGCAGGATTACGATCTGATGCTGCGGGCGTATGCGGCAGGCGGACAGTTTGTGCATGTGCCGAAGGTGCTGTACCACTGGCGCTGCCATGAAGCGTCTACGGCGTCGAACCCGCAAAGCAAGCGCTACGCTTACGAGGCGGGGCAGCGTGCGCTGGAAGATTATTGTCTTCGAAAAGGCTGGAAGGCGACAGTGAGCGGGCTGAAACATCTTGGCTTTTATCGGGAAGACTATGAAGACAGTGTATTTTGCCAGCGCCCGGAAATCGGGATTTGGGCAAAGCCTCTGCCGGGGGGCAGGGATGTTTTTGGCATCCGGCATCCGAAAGGCTTCCTGGTGAGCGGACTGTATGAAAACGACGGTTCGATGCGGTATGCAGGGCTTCGGAAAGGATATTCCGGACCGATGCACCGTGCAGCGCTGCAGCAGAGCGCACCGGCAGCAGACCTGCGCAGCATGGAGGTTTGCAACGCATTAAAGGAGCGTTACGCGCAGACGATAGCGGAATTAAAAGAAGCCTGCCAGGGGCTTCCGACGGCAGCGCAGGAAACAAAGATCCTTCAAAAGAGTATGGAATTTTGTAAAGAAGCGACAGCGGCAGGGTATGGGATTTTATGGGATCCGCAGGCGTAAGCCGCAGATAGAGCGCACCGCGGCAGGCGGCTTTGTTGCTGCGTAGGCAGGCGATCCGCGCTCTGAGACTCTCCCTCGCGCGGACGCCAAACACAGGAAACATGAGGAGCAAAATCGGTGGATGAAGACGACCGTGGTAATACCGAACTATAACGGAAAACATTTTCTGCAGGACTGTCTGGACAGCCTGCTTCAGAGCACAGTGGAAATCGCCGTGATCGTTGTGGATAACGGGTCGACGGATGGAAGTGTTTCGTGGATACAGGAGCATTTTCCGCAGGTGAAGCTGATCTGTTTTTCGGAAAATAAGGGTTTTTGTACGGCAGTCAATACCGGAATTGAAGCTGCTGCTACACCGTATGTTTTTCTTTTAAATAACGATACAAAAACTGATCGCTTCTGTCTGGAACGTCTGGAAAGGGCAATGGAAGCGGATGAGAAGATTTTTTCAGTCGGGGCGAAGATGCTTTCGATGAAGGAACCGGAGCTTGTCGATACGGCGGGGGATCTGTACTCGGCATTTGGCTGGGCGTATGCGATTGGCAAAGGAAGGCCTTCTTCCAATTACACAGCGCCAAAGCGTGTTTTTTCCAATTGCGCAGGGGCGGCGCTCTACCGCAAGGCACACCTGGAGCAGATCGGAGGGTTTGACGAGCTTCATTTTGCATACCTGGAAGATGTGGATATCGGATACCGGGCACAGATTTTCGGGCTGAAAAATGTCACAGAGCCGGCTGCAGTCGTCTATCACGCAGGGAGCGGTTCTACCGGTTCGCGGTACAATGCGTTTAAGGTGACGCATTCTTCGAGAAACAATATTTATCTGATCTATAAAAATATGCCGCTGCTGCAGCTGATCCTGAATCTGCCTTTTTTGCTGGCGGGATTTTTGATGAAACAGCTGTTTTTTATGAAAAAAGGATTTGGAGCGACTTACGCAAAAGGAATCCGGGCGGGAATCTGTCTGTCTGCTTCGAAAGAGGGACGCGCGCATAAGGTCCCCTTTGCAGGACGAAATTTGCTGCATTATTGCAGTTTGCAGTTACAGCTGTGGGTCAACCTGTTTCGGCGTGTGTAAGCGGTGACTGTGGGTGTACACAAGTGTTACGGTTCACCTGCGCGATTCGTAAAAATCCTTGTGCTTTGCTGGAAGGTATTGTATACTACATTTTGAATATGGGGACGAGCCGTAATGATAAAGGATAATCAACGTTATTTGAACCGGCTTCATGTTGTTGTAGATGCCGTGGTTACAGCAGCTTCCTATCTGTTGGCCTGGTGGCTGATGTTCGGGAGCCGCTTTGCAGATAAAGAAATAGGTGTACTGGACATGGGCATATATTTTTCCGCCCTTTATTTTGTTGTGCCCGGTTATCTGATCCTTTATTACTGGAACAAATTGTATACGCCGAAGCGTGTACAACGCCCGGAAAATGAAATACTGAATATTATCAGGGCGAATCTGATCGGAATTATCCTGTTTCTTGCAGGGTTATACCTTGCCAACTCCATCGACCGCGAGCTGCAGCATTTTTCCCGCGGCATGCTGGCATTATTTGCTATCATCAATACGATTTCGGGAATTCTGGTGCGTGCGCTGATCCGTAGAATCCTGCATCTGATGCGCAAACGCGGTTATAATTTGAAGCACATTTTGCTGGTGGGGTATTCTCGTGCGGCGGAAGCCTATATCGACCGGATTATCGCCAATCCCCAGTGGGGCTATATGGTGCGGGGCATTCTGGACGATAATGTGCCGAGAGGCGCGGTTTACAAGGGAGTCAAGGTGCTTGGTTCCATCGATAACCTGCCCTTTATCCTGCCGGAAAACAAACTGGATGAGATCGCTGTGACCCTTGCGCTGCAGGACTACGATCGTCTGGAAGAGATTGTCAATCTCTGTGAAAAATCCGGCGTGCATACGAAGTTTATTCCGGACTATAACAGCCTGATTCCGGGCAAGCCTTATACGGAGGATCTTGGCGGACTGCCGGTCATCAACATCCGTTATGTCCCGCTGAGCAACACATTAAATGCGGTTGCAAAGCGCGCTGTGGATATTTTCGGTTCGCTTTGCGGATTGATAGTGACGTCGCCGCTTCTTTTGATCGTAGCAATTTTGATCCGTGCGACGAGTAAGGGACCGATTATTTTCAGTCAGGAAAGAATCGGACAGCACAATCATGCGTTTAAAATGTACAAATTCCGTACAATGTATGTTCAGGACACCACGGAAGAAAAGAAGGGCTGGACGACGAAAAACGATCCCCGCGTCACAAAGGTGGGGCGGATTCTGCGCAAGACCAGCATTGATGAGCTGCCGCAGCTGTTTAATATCCTGATCGGGGATATGAGTCTGGTAGGTCCCAGACCGGAGCGCCCGCAGTATGTTGAGAAGTTTAAGGAAGAGATTCCGCGCTATATGATCAAGCACCAGGTTCGTCCGGGGCTGACCGGCTGGGCTCAGATCAACGGCTACCGGGGAGATACGTCGATTCGCAAACGAATTGAGTATGATATTTATTATATTGAAAACTGGAGCATGAGCTTTGATTTCAAAATCATGTTTTTAACTATTTTTAGAGGATTTATCAACGAGAACGCGTATTGATTTAGATGCGTGAAAAAAACACAAGGAGAGGAAAACATGTCAACAGGTACAAATAGTTCTAAGAGAGCACCGCAGAGAAGTGGCAGTTCCAGCAGCAGAAAAAAGATGTCTGCAAAGAAGCGTAAGGCAAAACAGAGAAGAAGAATCATCTTCTTTGCAGTGGAAATCGTAGCGTTGATCGTTTTACTGATTGCGATTGTCGGCGTCAATATGGTAACGAAGATTGACAAGATCAAGATCAATGAAGAAGATATTGTGGTAAACCCGCAGGTAGAAAATAATAAGGAAATGAAAGGCTACCGTAATATCGCACTGTTTGGTGTGGATTCCAGAAAGGGCAAGCTCGGCAAGGGCTCCCGTTCCGACACAGTCATGATCGCATCTATCAATCAGGACACCGGAGACGTCAAGCTGGTTTCCGTTTACCGCGATACCTACTTAAATCTCGGAACGGACAGCTACAATAAAGCGAATGCGGCATATGCGCAGGGCGGTCCGGAGCAGGCGATCAACATGCTGAATATGAACTTTGACCTGGATATCACAGAATATGTGACAGTGGGTTTCGATGCGCTGATTGAAACCATCGATGAGCTGGGCGGCGTGGATATCGACGTGCACGATAACGAAATCGACCATCTGAACAACTATCAGCGAAGCATGTTCGTAGAAAATGAAAATGATGCGCTGAACGAGAACATCGTAAAGGTTACGCATTCCGGTATGCAGACGCTGAACGGTCTGCAGGCAACCGCATATTGCCGTATCCGCTATGTCGGCGATGACTTCGGCCGTGCAGAGCGTCAGCGAAAAGTGCTGATGGCATGTATGGATAAGGCAAAGACCATGAATCCGACCACTCTGGTATCGATCCTGAACAAGGTGATGGAAAATGTATACACCAACCTGGATGTGACGGAAATGGCTTCCATCCTGTCCGATGTTGCAAACTATCAGATCGTAGCACAGGACGGTGTGCCATTTGAAGATAGCCGTGCAACCGGCACAATTGGCAAGAAGGGTTCCTGTGTTATTCCGCTGGATCTGGAAACAAACGTTGTCAAGCTCCATGAGCTGCTGTTCGACGTAACCGAGTACGAACCTTCCGATCAGGTAAAACAGTACAGCCAGAAGGTACAGGCAGACACCAGCCAGTATATGAAAAAGTAAAATATGGATTCTGTAAAAGTAGATGTTATCATTCCGACATTTCACCCGAAGGAACGTTTTCTGGCGCTGATGGAGCAGCTGGAGAAGCAGGTGCTTGCGGTGAACCGGATTGTAATTGTAAATACCGAAAAAAAAGCGTTTGAAGCGCTGATGGATTGCGACACATTTTTAAAAGAGCATCCAAAAGCGATGCTATTCCATATCTCTCAGGATGAGTTCGATCATGGAAAAACACGGAACCTCGCTGTTTCCAATTCGGATGCGGAGGTGTTTGTCTGCATGACGCAGGATGCGCTTCCGGCGGATGAATATCTGACGCAGGAGCTGTGCAAGGCCTTGTTTTCCGATGAAAAAATCGCAGCCGCCTATGCAAGACAACTTCCGGAAGAAAATTGCAGCCGAATGGAACGCTATACGAGGCAGTTCAATTACCCGGAGCAGCCGTCGGTCAAAACAAAGGCGGATCTTTTGAGGCTCGGAATCAAGACATATTTTTGCTCGAACGTCTGCGCCGCCTATAAGCGCGATATATTTGAACAGCTCGGCGGATTCGTGAATCATACGATTTTTAACGAGGATATGATTTATGCTGCCGGAGTGATTCAGGCGGGCTATGCGATCGCCTATGCAGCGGATGCGAAGGTGATTCATTCCCACAATTATTCCGGCTGGCAGCAGTTTACAAGAAACTTTGACCTCGGTGTATCCCATGTGCAGTATCCGGCTGTGTTTGACGGTGTGCCGCCGGAGGGCGAGGGCATGAAGCTGGTCAAAAAGACCGCCGTTTATCTTGCAAAAACCGCACCGTGGCTTCTGCCGAAGCTGATCTGGCAGAGCGGCATGAAATGGCTGGGCTACCGTTTCGGTAAAAAATACCAGAAGCTTCCGCCTGGGCTGGTTCGCTTCTGCAGTTTGCAGAAAGGCTACTGGAAGCAGGAGAAAGAATAAGATATAAAAAGTCGTTTCCGAAAAACTCCGGAAGCGGCTTTTTTCACAGAATGGACACAACTATTCGGTATACTGTCTGCAGAGCAAGCAGACGCACCGGATATGGAAGCGAATGAGAAAAGAGGTCACAACATGGGTTACGGATACGACCCGGAAGAAACAACCGGACAGGAGCATATGGACGGCACAGCGCCGGAGAGCGGCGGGCAGGAATACACGGACAGTGCACAGAAAACGGATGCGTCGGATATGTCGGCATACAGTGGCGTGTCCGATGACACATCGGCATATAGCAGCGGAAGCACGGGTGCGGCGGATAACGCACAGAACGCATCCGACAACACGCAGGACACATTCAACAGCGCATCGGACGCTGAACAGGGCAAGCAGCCCTCGCGCAGCCGCTACGAATATCAAAATTATTATAACGACAGATACCGGGGCGATGACTCGAAACGGAAATATGGCTATCAGCCAGGCGTACAGCA
>OLPN01001281.1_pt1 | contig 23109 bp, 17 predicted proteins | sample 1672601 | NCBI WGS metagenome assembly OLPN01 (sample SAMEA3136704, study PRJEB25190) | human gut metagenome | reverse complement strand
GTCAATGAAAAGGGATGGGTGTCCCATGATCTGAATGAGATTTACCGGAATACAGTACAGACGGTAAAAACGCTGGTGGCAGAGTCCGGTGTTGCACCGGAAGAAATCGCCGGAATCGGCATCAGCAATCAGCGTGAGACGACGGCGATCTGGGACAAGGCGACCGGGGAACCGCTGGAAGAGGCAATTGTATGGCAGTGCGGCCGCGCAAGCGGCATTGCGCAGGAGATTGCGGAGCAGGGGCACGCAGAGGAGATCCGCGAGGCGACGGGTCTGCAGCTTTCGGCTTATTTTCCTGCTGCAAAGATGGCGTGGCTGCTTCGAAACGGCGGAGAAGAAAGACAGAAACGTGCTGCAGACGGGAAACTCTGCCTGGGTACGATTGACAGCTGGCTGGTTTACAAGCTGACGGGGGATCATGCATTTAAAACAGATTTTTCAAATGCGTCGAGAACGCAGTTGTTTAATTTGAAAACACTGGCATGGGATAAGAAGATCTGTGAGATGTTCGGGATTCCGGTCTGTGCGCTGGCCAGGGTGTGCAATTCCGATGCGGTGTATGGAGCCACGACGATGGAAGGATTGTTTTCCGAGCCGGTTCCGATCTGTGGTGTATTAGGCGACTCTCATGCGGCTCTGTTCGGACAGGGCTGTTTAAAACCGGGCATGATCAAGGCGACGTACGGAACGGGTTCTTCGCTGATGATGAACATTGGAGACAAGCCGATTAAAAGCAGTCACGGCGTTGTGACATCTCTTGCGTGGGGAAGAGGCGGCAAGGTGGACTATGTGCTGGAAGGCAATCTGAACTACACCGGAGCTGTGATTACCTGGCTGAAGGATGACCTGAAGCTGATTTCTTCGGCAAAAGAGACGGAAGGACTGGCAGGGGAGGCAAATCCGGCAGACCGCACGTATCTGGTTCCGGCATTTACCGGGCTTGGCGCGCCGTACTGGGATGAGAAAGCAACGGCATCGATCAGCGGAATTACCCGCACCACAGGAAAAGCTGAGGTGGTAAAAGCGGCACTCGATTGCATTGCCTACCAGATCACCGACCTTGTCCGTGCGATGGAGCAGGATACCGGCATGCGGATCGAGGAACTCCGTGTAGACGGCGGCCCGACACGAAACGGATATCTGATGCAGTTCCAGAGTGATATTACGAATAAACGCGTAAATATTCCGGACGCGGAGGAGCTTTCCGGCATCGGAGCGGCTTATATGGCCGGTATTTCAGCCGGGGTCTACGATCTGGAAAAACTCGCGGGAAATATGAAACGAAGTGTGTATGAACCGAAGATGGACGATGAAATCCGGGAGAAGAAGTATGCCGGATGGAAAAAGGCTGTCGACGGGGTATTAAGTAAATAGGGGACTTGTGCTCTGTGCGGCGGGAGGTTTTTTGCGCCTGACGGTGGGATGACGAAGGGGGGACGCGGGCATTACTGTACACTCGGCATCGGAACACGGGGCGGTTCCCTGCACTGAGAGAGGAATAGCGCTTGCGCTGACTCAGGGGCGTGGGTATAATAGAAAGAAGAAAAGGGTTAAAGTTAAGAAGACAGGAGGAAGGGCTCATGGGGACGTATTTGAATCCGGGGGATGGGTTGTTTAAGATTGCGTTGAATTCTCAGATTTTTGTGGATAAGAGCAGATTGCTTGAAGTGACAAATCGATGTGTCGGGACGATGCAGAGGTTTGTCTGCGTGAGCCGTCCGAGAAGGTTTGGTAAGTCGATGGCGGCGGATATGCTGGCAGCGTATTATCAGCGAGGGATGGATTCGGATCCGCTGTTTCGGGAGCTGAAAATTGCGGATTGTGCTTCTTATTCTGCACATCGGAATCAGTATGATGTGATCAAGCTTAATATGCAGGAATTTTTGAGTGAGACGGAGAGCGTGGAAGAGATGCTGCAGATGCTGCGCAGCTATCTGATTTTTGATTTGAAGGAAACGTTTGGTGAGGTTCGGCTGCGGGATGAGAAGAATCTGGTTCAGGTGATGAAGGATATCTATGGTACGACGGGACATTCATTTGTGATTTTGATTGATGAGTGGGATTGCCTGTTCCGGGAATATCAAAGTGATAAGGAAGCACAGAAAAAGTATCTGGATTTTCTCCGGGCGTGGCTGAAAGATAAGGAATATGTGGCGCTTGCCTATATGACGGGAATTCTGCCGATTAAAAAATATGGTTCTCACTCAGCACTCAATATGTTTTCGGAATATTCCATGACGAATCCGCGAGAAATGGCGGAGTTTTTCGGATTCACAGAGGAGGAAGTGCAGGCGCTTTGCGAGAAATACGGAAGAAGCTTTGAAGAAACGCAGGCCTGGTATGATGGATATGAGTTGGCGGCGATGTGCGGAAACGAACTGAAAACGTATGCGATGTACAGCCCGAAATCGGTCGTGGATGCTATGCTGAGCGGGATTTTTGATAATTACTGGAATCAGACGGAAACGTATGAAGCGTTGAAAGCTTATATTCGTATGAATTTTGAAGGGCTGAAGGATGATATTGTGAGAATGCTGGCGGGAGAGCGGATTCGGATTAATATAGGCACATTTTCCAACGATATGACGACATTTCAGGGAAAGGATGATGTGCTGACGCTGCTGGTGCATCTTGGATATCTGAGCTATCACTGGATGGATAAGACGGTGTCTATTCCGAATAAGGAAGTTTCGCAGGAATATATCAATGCCATCAGTACAATGGACTGGAAAGAAGTGATACGGTCAGTGGAGGATTCGCGAAAACTGCTGGAAGCGCTCTGGAATATGGATGAAACTGCAGTTGCGCTGGGGGTGGAAAGAGTACATCAGGAGATTTCGGCGTTAGAATATAATGATGAAAATTCCTTGAGCTGTACCGTCAGTCTGGCTTTTTATTTTGCGAGAGAATATTACACGGTGATTCGGGAATTTCCGACGGGGAAGGGATTTGCAGATCTTTGTTTTATACCGAGGAAAATGTATGCGGACAAGCCGGCGGTTATTGTAGAACTGAAATGGGATAAGAGTGCCAGGGGAGCGCTGGAACAGGTGAAAGACCGGGAATATGTGGAGGCGTTGAAAGAATATAAGGGGAATTTACTGTTGGTGGGGGTTAATTATGATAAGAAAACGAAGACGCATACGTGCGTGATTGAGAAATTTGAAAAATAAAATAATCTACAAACAAAAAGGAACGATTTGGATAGAACGTTCCTTTTTGTTTGTAGAGAATAAATTGTACAGAAATAAAAGGCGCTGTATAAACAGCGCGTAATGCTGATAGAATGCGGGAAAACAGCAAGAAAAAGAGGATTAAACTTGTAGTTCAATGAAGAAAAGAATAGATGTGGTATAGTATCAAGAAAAGGGGATTTCGCATGAATGAAATCTCAATAGAAGATGTATTCGAGTGTGTCTGAAAAATCATTTCCACAAACTGGGACTCGCAGCTTGCGAAAAGCCTTTTTCAGACACGCTCTAGAGTGTACATTATGCAAAAAAAGGAGGGACAAGAGTTTGTCCGGTAAAAAACAGGAAGTATGGTAAGATAAGCTGGTAATGGAGAACGTATGCAGATTTGTATGGATGAAAAAGGGAGGATTCTGTTTATGGCTACTTACGTTATTTCTGATATTCACGGTGAGTATGAGAGATTTATGGAGCTGCTGGAAGAAATTGAGTTGAAAGATACAGATACGCTTTATGTTCTGGGTGATGTTTTAGACCGGGGTGAGCATCCGATTAAGGTGATATTGAAACTGATGGAAATGCCGAATGCGTTCTGTATCGTGGGGAACCATGAGGTGATGGCGCTGGAATGTCTGCGGTTTCTCTGTCAGGAAATCACAGATCTTGCCATCGAGGAAGTGGATGCTGAACTGCTGGACAATCTTGTTCTCTGGAAGTATAACGGCGGTGATGCTACGATCCGGGAATTTCGGGCGCTGGATCCCGAGATGCGGGAGGAAGTACTGAATTTTCTGGAGGATTTCAGTCTGTATGAGGAGCTTACAGTGGGAGAAAAACAGTATCTGCTGGTGCATGGAGGGCTGGGTGGATTCACACCGGAAAAGAGGATCGAGGAATATTCCCTGCACGATCTTGTATGGGCCAGACCAGATTATCAGAAGGAATACTTTGCGGATACAAATCTGGTAACAGGACATACACCGACGCAGACGATTCCGGAAAATGATAATCCCGGGTATATTTATAAAAAATATCACCACATCGCCATCGACTGCGGCGCATGCTTCCCGGGAGGGCGGCTGGCGGCAATCTGTCTGGAAACGGGGGAAGAGTTTTACAGTTCGGACAACAACAGGTGAACGATTTTAGACGTTCCATGATGCCAGTATCAGAAGACCGAAATCCGGAACCAGCAGAACAAGCGGGAAGATTTTTGAAACAGGACATGCTAAAACACAAGCAGGGAAGCCGTTTTGGAAAAAATGAGCGGATTACGGAAGCTTTGATGATTGCAGGAACAGACACGAAAGCTGCGAAAGAAAAGGAGATTTTGGATGCACTATATTATTACTGATATACATAACGACAGCTGGCGGTTCATGAAATTGCTGGAAAAAATGGATCTCAAAGAGGACGATCACCTGTATCTGCTTGGTGATTTGTTTGACCGCTGCATGGATCATCCAGACCCGGCGGGCGTGTATTTTCAGGTATTGAAGCTGGGGAAAAAATGTACTGTGATCCGCGGCAACCACGATCATTGGCTTGCCAATTATATTTTCCACTATTACGGGATGGATGAGAGAGACCGCGCCCTCCTGCAGCCGTATCCGTACAATTCCTTCCATCTTCTGCAGGAGCGCCTGACAGAAGTAGATCTGAAAGAGCTTGCGGAGTATATCCTTTCCTGGCCGGTACAGGTGGAAATCGAGGTGGACGGTCAGCCGTATCTGCTTGCCCATGCCTGTACGGCAGAACCGGGAAAATGGAAACTGGACAACTATTATCTGATGGGGGATTTGTGGTACAAGGTTTTTCTTCATGAGGGAGTGCATGGATATATTTCCGTCTGCGGCCATCAGAACATGGGAAATGGATCCATCTGGAAAAATAAAAAAGGAAACGTTTATCTGTGTGATTGTGGCTGCGGCTTCGAGAATGGAAGACTGGGATGCCTTTGCCTGGAAACGAAGGAAACTTTCTACGTATAAACAAACAGAGGAAAAGCAATGAAGCGATATATGATGTCGGATATTCACGGATTTCTGGAGGCATTCGAGGCAGCTCTGAAAAAAACAGACCTTTCGGGGAAAAATCAGCTGATTCTGTTGGGCGATTACATAGATTATGGGCCAGATGGCCGGGCGATGCTGGAAAAAGTCAGGGCATTGCAGGAAAAATATGGTTCGGAAAAAGTCATTGCCCTGATGGGAAATCATGAAAAAGCATTGCTGGACTGGCTGGAAGAATATGCAGATGTCAACCGGCATATCGGCAGTGTGGAGCGATATCGCAGCCGGGAATGGCTGGCATCGGATGCAGATGGAGACTATGAAACGCTGCACAGCTTTCTGAAAGAAGAACATTTTCAAGAGTTTCTGGAAAAAGAAGCACACCTCTCAGAGGATTCCAGAAATGCAGAAGCAGTACGGCTGATGCTCGAAGATGCGGGGGATCTGATCACCTGGATGCGCCATTTTCCTTACTTTTATGAAACAGAGCGCCAGATTCTGGTACACGCCGGAATTGCCGAATGGGGCGGTAAAGACTGGCTGTGCGTGACCAGCAGGGAGCTGATGGTGGGGAAAAGAACGGTAAGCCGCGGAGCATTCTATAAGGATGTGATTGCAGGTCACATCTCCACGGCAAAAATCAGTGGAAACAGAATATATGACGGTATCTGGCATGACGGTCAGAGTCATTATTATCTCGATGGAACCACCTGGCGGAGTGGAAAAATTCCGGTGCTGGAATATGACAGTGAAACTGGAAAATACAGAGAAATATGGTGAGACACGTTGTAATGCAGTACAGTAAGATCACGGCAGGGCAGAAAAAGTGATTTAGTCAAATCAAGCAAGTGGTAAAGTGGATTGCGAATATCCGCTTTGAAAAGACACAGGATCGAAACAGAAAGGAGTACATCAGATGCATTTACCAATCAGTGTGACACAGGATGAATTATTAGAAGTATTGCTTCAGGTTGCGCCGGTGCGGCCGGTTTTTATCTGGGGTGCGCCCGGCATCGGAAAATCCGCGTTAGTGGAAAAATTCGCAGACGAAGTCGGTCTGCCGTGTGTGTCGCTCCTTGGAAGCCAGCTCGCGCCGGAGGATATCATCGGCATTCCGCAGATCCGGGGCGAGACATCGGAATTCCTTCCGCCGAAGATGATCGCCAGAAAAGAGCCGTATGTCCTGTTTCTGGACGAACTCAACGCCTGTACGCAGGAAGTGCAGAAAGCCTTCTATTCCCTGATCCATGAGCGGCGGATCGGAGAATACCATCTTCCGGAGGGAAGCATTGTGATCGGAGCAGGAAACCGTGCCGAGGACAGCGCGATCGTAAAAACGATGTCGTCCGCCCTTTTAAACCGTATGTTCCATGTGCAGCTGAAAGCGGATGTGGGACAGTGGATCAAGTGGGCGCAGGCAGAAGGACTCCATCCGTGGGTCATTGACTATATCATTCAGCGGCCGGATCACCTCTTTTCCGAACCGCCGAAAACCGAAGAACCGTTTTCCACCCCGCGTTCCTGGCATATGCTGAGCGATGCGTTGAAGGAATACCGGGCCGGGGAGCAGGATATTCCGCAGGAAACATTAAAAATGATGGCGTACGCCTGCCTCTTGGAACAGCATGCGGGGATGTTTCTTGCTTACACAAAAACACTGCGCAACACACATCTCCTGGATGACATTATCGCGCAGAAAGCAAAATGGCCGGACAAGCCGGAAAACCGGGATGTGCTGTATTTTCTCGCACAGTCCTTCCGCGCCAGACTGCTTGCAGAACTGCCGAAAAGCAAACAGGGAATTTCCGGCGGCATGCTTTCCTTTGCGTACCGCGCCAAGGGCATGATCAAAGAACTCGCAGTCATCAATTTCGAAATCGCCCAGATGACCGTCGCAGCTGATGGGGCGGAGGCACTGCCGGACTGGTTTATGATGGAAATCATCCGTGATCTGCCGCGGCTCGTCGGATGAAAAAAGGAAGGAGAAAAGGATGCCATACGTTCGAAGCAGGTATTACCGCGAAGAAGAAAAGCCGGCCGGGTACCGCAGAGTGGAGGCCGGCTTTGGTTTGCTGGAAAAAAATACACTGTTCCATCAACTGGATGGGTACATCACTGCAAAGCCCTCCCATCTGAATGCAAAAGGAAGTCTGGCCTGTGTTACGAAAGATGGAGATATCTACGTCAACATGCGGGCGAATCTGTCGCCGGAACAATGGTGCTATGTGATGGCACACAACCTTCTGCACCTGGCGTTCGGCCACTTTGACAAAGCGAGCATCCCTTCCGACTGCGAATTTGTCCCGGCACTCTGGAACAAAGCCTGTGATATCTACATTACCAGATTCCTTTATGACATCCGCCTCGGCGAGCCGATCTGCGCAGATCCGGCGGAAGCATATCCGATCAAACTGAACAGCGAGCAGAAAATTTATGAATATCTGTTGAAACACCAGGATAATGGTGCGCAGATCTGCGGGACAAACTCTGAAAAATTAAAGGATATGATCGGGGTAGAACGGCCGATCGTTTATAAAAAGGGAGAAAGAAATGCATATGCTGAAAAATTTTCCTATGCAGTCACTCATTCCATCAAATCTGCACTCTGCGATGCGGGAGGATACGATCTTAAAACGAAAAAGAATACCGTCATTTCCAGAGCAGCAGAATGGTTCCTGTCCCATTATCCGCTGCTCGGAGGTCTTGCAGCTACATTTAAAATTGTGGAGGACATTGAAATGTGCCATCGGTATGAAATCCATATTGCAGCGGTTGACGCAGAGCAGGGAATCATTTATGCCAATCCGTCGTGCGGATTTTCGGAGGAAGAGTGGATTTTTGTTCTCGCGCATGAATATCTCCATGCCGGACTGCAGCACCAGAAACGGTGCAATGGGCGTGACTTCTTTTTGTGGAACATCGCCTGCGACTACGTCATCAACGACTGGCTGCACGAAATGGAGATCGGCAGAATGCCGCCGGATGGGCTGTTGTATGATGAAACACTTCACAACAAATCGGCAGAAAGTATCTATGATCTGATCGTGAAAGAGATCCGAAAGTACAAAAAACTAAACACCTTCCGGGGCTTTGGCAGAGGTGATATGTTTAACGGAAACAGACCGCATTTTACTGGAAAAGAAAACGGGGTCAGCCTGGATGAACTGCTGAAAAATGCACTGCGGGAGGGATTGGATTACCATCAGGAGCACAATCGTGGTTTCCTGCCGGCCGGGCTGGTGCAGGAAATCAGGGCGCTTGCGATGCCGGTCATTCCCTGGGATGCCGCGCTGGCGAAGTGGTTTGACGTACAGTTTCCACCGCTGGAAAAACACCGTACCTATGCGCGGCCGAGCAGACGGCAGGGTGCCACGCCGGACATTCCAAGACCAGGATATGCGTATTACGAGCAGGATCTGGAGAGCCGGACCTTCGGTGTGGTCGTGGACACGTCCGGTTCCATGAGTGCAAAACAGATCGGTATGGCACTTGGCTCCATCGCCAGCTATGCCGCGGCGAAAGATGTTCCGTTCGTGAGAATCATTTTCTGTGATGCCAAAGCGACGGATGCGGGATATCTGGCACCGGAAGATATTGCCGGACGGGTAAAAGTCACGGGACGAGGAGGAACCATACTGCAGCCGGGCGTGGATTGTCTGGAACAGGCGAACGATTTTCCAAAGGACGGGCCGATTCTGATTATTACGGACGGGGAGATTGAGAATGACCTGAAGGTAAGACGAGAGCATGCATTTCTGCTTCCGAGAGGAAACCGGCTGCCGTTCCGGGCACGGGGAGAAGTGTTTTATTTTCGGGAATAGTGCGGCGTAGTCTGTGTCTCTGCAAGAAGCGATAGCAGCGGCAGAGAAAGCGGACAGAATTTGCGGATGATGTTTTGCGATACTTTAGAGAACAGAAACAGAGAACACGAGAGGAGACGCTGAGAATGAGCATTGTCATTACAGGCGATACCCATGGCACCTTTGATATTGAAAAAGTTGTACGCTATTTTAACGAGCACGAAGACGAGTACACCCGGGATGACTGTCTGATCATCTGCGGAGATGTCGGCATCTGTGGCTTTTCCGCAGCATACGAAGCGAATACGAGAGCCGTTTTCCGAAGTCTGCCGGTGACGACACTGTTTATCGACGGAAATCATGAGAACTTCGAACAGCTGAATTCCTACGCCGTGGAGCAGTGGAACGGCGGAAAGGTGCATATCATTGAGGACAATATGATCCATCTGATGCGCGGCCAGATCTTTACGATTGACGGGCTGAAATTCTTTACCTTCGGAGGTGCTTACAGCATCGACAAAATGTCCCGCGCGGAGGGAATTTCGTGGTTCCCGGAAGAAATTCCGTCACGGGAAGAGTACGAAGAAGGATGGGCAAATCTGGAAAAAGAAGATTTCCAGGTGGGCTACATACTGACCCACACAGCCCCAAGAGATGTGGCCGCGGCAATGGGGTATGGAGAGCTGTCTGACGATGAGGTGGAACTCCGCCAGTACCTGCAGCGCGTGGCGGATGAGACAGAATTTCAGAAATGGTATTTCGGACACTTTCATGAAGATGCGGAAGTGGAAGAGGTGTTTGTGTGTCTGTATGATGAGGTTGTGGAGTTGAGTTAGGACAGGATCTTGTCCTGAAAAAAATAAGAAGCATGGTAAGATAAAATAGAAGCAGAGAACAGCCAGAAAATGCACATCGAACCATAAAAATCTGCTTTGAAAAAAATAAAAGTTAATTGTGTTCTTCTGACGGGGCGTCCATGTGATCCAGCGCATACTCACACGCCTGAATCACAAAACTGGAAAAGGTAATGTCCTGGTCAGAATCGGAAATTGCCTGTTCGATCTGATCGATCAGGTGAATGGGGAAACGGATGGTTTTGTTTTCCGTTTCCTTGCGGTTGCCTTTTAACTGAAATGCCATATCAAACTCCATTCTGCTGCCGGAGAATATAAGAACGGAGCATGCTTCCGGATCTTATGTGGAAACTACGGGCAGCATAAAACATAACAAAGGTGTTTCAAAAAAAGTTCGACAAAAAATAAATTTTTCGAATCTGCGAAATCGAAAAATGAAGAAAAAGCTGTTTTGGGGACAGCTTATTTCAGTGCACTTTTTTCTGGCTGTATTCTGATTTTAAAGAGTACTGGAAGCCCAGTCTGTTTTATTGTATTGCATAACTTGCTTGAAATATGCATTGCAAAAAGCAAGACAAAATATATTGCAAATAAAGGGAGGATGTATTACACTAAAAGAAATACAACAGAAGAAGGAGGAAAATGAACTATTCATTGCTCTGCTCAGCTAATGATTGGATGCAGAGCAAGAAAAGCCGCCTTTCCATTGACGGAAGGCGCCAGGGATCCTGAAGACAGCATAAGCGGCAGATATTCAGAGAAAAAGGATCGAAATTTTACATTTACGAGGGAGAAGACGTATGAAAGTGTGGAAGAAATTACAAGTTGTCTTTCTGGCACTGCTTTTATGCACCGGAATGATGACACAGCCTGCTCTTGCAGCATCGCTGCTTCAGGATGGAATCGAAGCAGCCTTGACAACAGACAAAGAAACTTACCAGCAGGGTGAAGAAATCAAAGTTACTTTAACTGTAACCAATACAAATGATACAGCAGTAACGAATCTGTCACTGGAAAATATTTTGCCGGAAAATTTTGTGCTGGCCGAAAATGCGGAGACAACAAAAAAGATGGAATCTCTGCAGGCTGGAGAAACCGTTACGTTGACAACGGTTTGTACGGTAAAAGCATCAGATGACAAGAAGGATGATGAAAATAAGGAAAATCCTTCTGGAGATGACAAAAAGAATCCGACAGATAATGAAAAGCCAGGAAATGGAAACGTAGCAAATGACACGAAGAATCCTGGTACGACAACGGGCAGCAAGGATTCCGGAACGACATTAACAAAAGATCAGGGAACTGGAAACGCAAAGCAAAATGGCCAGTCCTTAAAGGCTGAGAAACTGAAATCTGCACCGAAAATGGGTGACAACACCAAAATTATTGTTTGGGTTGTACTGCTGGTGCTGGCAGGAGCAGCCATTGTTGTTGCACTGAAGAAAAAAAACAGAAGAAATAAAATGTTGGCGTGGTTTCTGTGCCTGATTATGACGGGAAGCACCGTTGCAGGCGTATTTCCGGAACGGGCAAGAGCAGAAGCACAAAGTGTAAACATAGGAAAGGTCATGGAGCTTTCCAAGAATATTCTTGTGGATCAGACTACCGTGGAGCTGAAAGCAAAAGTTGAATATACCTACGTGAAGTCAGATGATCCATCGGACGACACCAAAACATATACACGCGGTGAGTGGGTGCAGATGCTCGCTGAAAAGGTTGAAATGCACCTGGATACAGATCCGGATTCCTTAAACCATTATTATGCGGATACGGCAGGAAATGCGTATGAAGCAGCAATCGAAATCGCAGAGAAATATGGAATCCTGCCGCCACCGGATATCGAAGATCTGGAGCAGGATATCCCGTTTTTCTATCCAGATGAACCGGCAACACGCGAATTTGCGGCTTATACGGCAGTACATGCAATGGGATTCAATGGAATACATTCGTATGATACGAACAGTTGGACAGATTGGGATAGTATTACATATCAAAATGAAGCAGCAATTGCAGTAGGGAAAGGATTTCTGGAATTAAATACAGAAAACCAGTTCCAGCCGCATGCGTTGCTTTCCAAGAAAGATGTTAAATCGATTTTCTACGAAATTGATGAAATCAGACAGGAAGACACAACAATTGGTGAAGAGCCGCATGATAATACACAGTACGTAGATGGTGTATTGAAAAAAGAACTGGAAAATATCACAGATTATACAGTTGTAGAGAATGCGGATGGAACCTATACAGTTACACTTCCGAAAACAACCGAGACAGAAAAAGTCGGAGAAGGAAGTGTTATGATCCTTCCTGCGAATGAAGTTTATATTTCAGGTATCGCGCTCAAAGCAACTACGGTAACAGAGGATGGCGAGAAACTGATTCTGACATGCATAAAGCCAGAATTATGGGAAGTGGTCAGCAAAATTGATTTTGTCGGAGGCGGTACAGCACTTATCGGAGGAGCTGCTGACACGGATGAATACGGAATTGCAACACAGGCTAATATAGGAGCAGGTGGTGTTATTGATGTTGGCTACGAAAAGAATTTTGAATTTAATATTGGTTCGAATGATGAAGGAAAAGGAAAAATTGATTTTGAAATTCCTGAAATTCTGTGCGTTGTAAATGTTGACGTTGGAGTAAATGGTGTTTCGGTAAATGAACTTAAACTTGCTGTCACGGAAAATGCAAATGAAGATATTACGGCGGAAAAAGAATTTGCTGACAGTGGTCAGGTAGAATTAATGCGTTTTCCAATTACAATAGGGGCTACCGGTTTTACCTTTGATGTTGTACTTTTCTGTTCATACAAAGCAGATGGATCCTTACATATTTCATATAGCGTTGAATCAACACAGGGATTTGAATATAAAGATGGAACATGGAGAGGCATTTTCGATTTTCATCATGGTGTTGATACCCTTGAGGTAAAGGGAAATATGGAAGGCGGTATTGGCATAAAAGGTCTGTTGACTTTGTACAGTGTTTTTGATTTAGCAGGCTATTATGCAGATTTAGGCTTAGGCGTTGAGGCAGAATTTGCATACCATGATTTAGAAAATGGAAGTCTCGCATGCGAGGATATCAAGGTATATCCATACTCAACAAATGGACTCGATACAGATTCCCTGCTTGGAGATGTATTGAAGAAATATTTCGATTTTGATCTGGAATTCAAACCGCTTCAAAATGATGAAAACAACAACTTGAGAATAAAAATGCATAAGGAAAATGGAGTCCGCGTTGAAAAATGTACGTACGCCAGCGGCGGTATCACAGGATATGTTTACTCGAGCAAAACACGTTTGCCGATAGAAAACGCGAGAGTCAGAATTTCCAGAAAAGTCAGAGCAGGCAGCGGCAATGGTGGAAACAGCGTAGCCGGAGGCGGCAGTGGAGGCGGAAGCCATGGAGCCTGGAACCTTGAAACAGAAGAAAATGAAATTGCTGTTTTTTCAGGAGGAGCTGGAGCCTGGAGAGAGGAAGGAACAGAAACAGAAAGAATTCTCTATACCGATGTGTTTGGCAAGTACAGCACCAAAAATCTGCAGGATGGAACTTATGAAATTACAGTATCCGCAACGTCTTATCAGACGTACAAGGTTGCGGAAGTTCTGGTTCAGAAAAGTGAAATCAGATATGTAGAAGATATCTATATGGTGGAGCGCCATGATGATTTTAATACAGGTTCTGTAGAGGGAACGATAACCGATGCAGTCACGGGAGATGGTATTACAGAAACAGCCTACATTGTACGCAAAGGCTGGAACAATCAAACGGGTGATGCTGTGACAGAAGGAGTATTTGAAAATGCAGACTATACTCTTTCAATGGAAAATGGAAATTATACGCTTGAAATCAGCAAAGAAGGCTATGTGACGAATTACAAAAATATCACAGTAGCGGGAGACCAGATTGAAACAGCAAATATTGTTCTTGTACCGGGAGATGGGGACGGTGAAACCGCAGGAGAACTCCGCATCGTATTAACCTGGGGCGAAGAGCCGTGGGATCTGGATTCTCATCTTGCATGCTACTCGTCGGACAAACCGTATCATATCTGGTTCGGACAGACAGATTTCGAAGGAAATTCTGTTGGAAACTTAGACGTAGATGATACAAGTAGTTATGGTCCGGAAACCATTACAGTACGTAACGTAAAAGCAGACGAAAAGTTCAGCTATTTCGTACACGATTATACCAACAGTTACAGTGAAGTGGCCAATGAAATGTCTCTTTCCGGAGCAAAAGTTCAGGTTTACCTCGAAGGCAAAAACATTGCAACATACACGATTCCGACAAATCAGCCAGGAACCTTATGGCATGTTTTCGATTTCGATGGAGCGACCAAAACCATTAAATCTGTAAACACGCTTGAATATCAGAATGACCCATACACCATCGGTGGAATTGATCAGGAAATGGATGATGTGGATGACACAGAAGAGATTGAAATGTACGCTGGAAAGGTACGAAACAAAAAACAGCCAGAGCAGAAAGTGGTTGTTGAGGAAACTCCATTACCGGAAACAACTGCAGAGAGCGTGATTTCGGAGTCGGAAGTAGCAGAACCTGGTGAAGCAGTATCCAAATCAGAATCAGAGCCAGATGATGAAAACGTGGCAGAAGATGAAACGGTAACTCCGTAATACAAAGAAGTTTAAAATGTGGTGAATCAGTAAATCTGATGCACCACATTTTAAACGAATCAAGTAAGTGGCGAAGCGGATTGCGAATATCCGCTTTGACAGGCAGAATAAGGAGCAGGTACAGATGAAAAAATGGATCCGCGCAGTATTGGCAGGCACAATCATTCTGGCATTGATTCTGTTTGGAATTTTTGCAGCTCAAAATACACAGAAGAGTACAAAGCCGGAACAGAATCCGGAAGAACAGAATACAAGTGTATCGGAAAACAGCACATCGGATGAGAACACAGCAGAAAACAGTACGGATGATCCTGACATCATTGTAAAAGACAATGTAAAGGTGATTACCAATGAGATGAAATCAGAAGATCAGCCAACGGAAGTTTCTGACAACAGTCTTACCTTTGAAAAAGATCCTGGTTACCAGACCGGAGATGTTCTTGTTGCGGGAGAAATCAGTGCAGCGCCTTCTGGATTTATTCGAAAAGTAGTGCAGAAAGAAAAAACGAATCAGGGTTACCGGGTAGAAACAGAGCCGGCGACCCTGCTGGATGTATTCGAAAAGGCACATATTATCAAACAGTTCCGGCTGACGGAGGATGGTGCAAGTGAAACAGAAAATAACAGCGCTTATACCATTAAAAGACTGTCCGAAGATGAATCGGAAGAAGAGACAGAGGAAGAAAACAGTGATTACGATTACAGTGTCTCAATCAATGTTGAAGAAGAACCCGTTCAGTTTTCCGGAGAGGCAGGATGGGGATGCTGGCTGGAACTTCAGATTGATATCGAAGACGGTGAAGTCCAGTGTGGAATTGCAGTAAGGAGCAAAGCCGGTATTGCCCTGGAATGCGGCGCAAACAGCGAGAAAGAATTTGAAAAGGAAAAAACCGTTTACGAACGAAAACTGCCGAATATCGAGTTCAACGCCGGTATTGTACCGATTGTTATTACAAATCATCTGGAAGCCGTTGTCGGGGCAGTGGGAAGTCTGGAGGGCGGTATTCACAGCTCTTATGGTGCAACAGCCGACAGCACCCTGGGATTCCAGTATGACAGCAGAACAGGCAAAGTAGAAGAAGTCAAAGAAGGAAATCTGAATTCAGACGGACTTGAGTGGAGTACGGTTGAGGTGAACGGAAGGCTGGAAGCATACATTGACATCCGGCTGAGCGCAAAATTATATGACAGCGCTGGCCTGAATCTTTCCGGCGGAGCAGTTGGAAAAGCAGGAGGCCAGGCAAAGGTATCCATGAAGGACGACCTGGGTGGATATGCGGGCTCACTGGAGCTTTCCATCAGCCCGAGAATCAAAGGAAAAGCAGTGGTTGATATCCCGGTCATTGATAAAAAAATGCAGGAAACAGATCTTTTTGACCGGACCTTTGATCCAATCTGGTCAAAACACTGGGAGTCAAGTGCAGACTGGCAGAAGGATATGGAATGGACGGAAACTGGGGAGCAGGGAGATATCTATGTTACACGGTATGGAGAAGTAAATCAGTGTGACAGCACGGCATTCCAGTTTGAAATCCCAAAAGGCTGGGAAATTCAGACGGAGGAAGTTGGCGGTCCCATGGATGCGGTCAGAGAAAACGTTGTTCTGACAAACGATAGAGGTGTTACCGTTTCATTTTGGTACTGCCAAGGCGCGCTTGGCGGCTATTCGCGTGATATGCTGAAGGCACAGGTTTCACAGGCAGACACTTCTAATTTTGTGCCTGGATATCCATGGGGAACCGATCGTGACTGTTCAGATCTTGGCGAATTTATGGTAGCACGAGTACATATCACAGGCGAGATGATGGCTGGCATTGATGATGATTATGTTCCTGTAGACAGCACGTTGTTCGCAGTGATACCGACATCCCGTCTTGGCGAGATTGAATTTGCAGGTCAGGCTGGGGACGTAGACGAATTTTCTTTTGACTATCCGACACCAGTTGCATTTATCGCAGAAGCACCAGATGGTACATTTACAGAAAAAGAAGAAGAACAGGTGATTCGCATTTTGAAGAGCTTTAAAGTGGCTGAATTAGATTAAGCAATACCCCGGAGGGCAGGAAGAGATGAACTGTGTTCCGGGGTATTTCAACATCACGTAAGATAAGATGGAAGGAAAGTGTTATTTTAAAATCTTGTGAGATCAAAGAGTGAGGATTTTTTGGAAATTACATAAAAAGAAATAGTAAAGAAAAACGAGCTGCGATATAATGAATATGATGAAAAAATGAGTAACGAAAAATCAATAAAAATATGGAAAAGAACATAGAAAACATGGATTTTTCGGAAAACAGAAAGAAAAAGGAGGAGTGTTTCGAGATGGAAACAAAGAACAAAAACAAAAAGACAGTCATCATGCTTGCTGTAATTGGTATTGCGATTGTCTGCATTTGTGTCATCGGAGTTTTTGCAAAGAAAGCGTATGACCGTCATCAGGAGGAGCTTCGCTTACAGGCAATTGAGACAAAAAACAGTGAGATTGATGGGGAATATCAGAGATTTGAAAAAGAAGAAGACAGAAATAAAAAACTGGAAGCATTGAAACAAGAGATGGAGAGTGCGGAAAAGTATAAAAAGACAGAAGGCGCTTATAAGGAATGCTCTGTACACTATGAAAAAATTATTGCGCAGATGAAGAATTCCTTTGTCTCCGAATATGACGACACGATCAAAGCAATTGTGGATAAAATCGGCGATGATGTTGAAAAAGTGGACGATAAGGAAGCACTCAAAAACGCCGCCAGCGAATTTACGGCATTCAAAGATACCTTGAAAAATGACTTCGAAAATTATAATACCGTCGAGCAGGACAGCTTTGACAAATATAACAGTACGATTGATGATTATGTAACAAAATACAATGACAGAGTAACTGCTATTGAAAAAGCTGAGGAAGAAGCTCGTAAAAAAGCTGAAGAAGAGGCTAAAAAGAAAGCTGAAGAGGAAGCAAAGAAGAAAGCAGAAGAAGAGGTTGCTGCTAAAGCTGCTCAGGAAGAAGCAGAAAGAAAAGCTGCTGAAGAAGCTGCTGAACAAAGTTCCGGATCATCTTCAAGTGGTTCTAGTTACTATGACGACAGTAATGATTATAGTTACAGTGGCGGAAGCTCAAGCTCTGATTATTCTGGTGGTTCTAGCTATGATTCTAGTTCTGGAAATGATTACAATGGTGGATCGAGTTCATCTGGTGGAAGTTATTATGGAAGTTCTGATAATATTAATTTTTGGCAAGAAGATAGTAACGGAAATAGAACTGAAGGTTCTTATAATCCTTCAACTGGTGATTCTTGGGATTCAAATGGAAATTATGAAGGAAATGTAAATGATTGGCTTTGGGATTAATATTTATAATTAAGTAATATAAATTTTTAATTAAATTATTTAAATAGGAAAAGTTTAATGCTTTTATTTTGCTTTCCTATTCAGCTCTTTTTAGTGACAGGAGCCAATATAAGATCATAAAAAATTGGACAGATTAGAAACCGATAAGAACCATTGCCAAAGCAAATAAAACCAGCTAAAATAGAGATCAGAACATAAGCACAGTCGCAGGTGTTAAAAGCCGCAAAAGTTGGAAAGGAAGGTTTCAAGATGAGAAAACCAAAACTCCCGACCGGGATTGACAACTTTAAAAAGATTCGCAATGGAAATTACTATTATGTAGATAAAACTTCCCTTGTAGAACAGATTTTAAATAACGGAAGTGAGGTCACGCTTTTTACGCGCCCACGCCGTTTTGGAAAATCCCTGAATATGAGTATGATTCAGCATTTCTTTGAAATTGGAACGGATCCAGCACTTTTTGACGGCTTGAAGATTTATAAGAATACAGAGATTTGTGAACAATATATGGGAAAATATCCCGTTATTTCCATCAGCTTAAAAGGAATTGATGCCGATTCCTATGAAAAAGCCCGTGCGCAGCTCATAAAAACAATCAATCGTGAGGCAAGAAGATTTCAATTTCTTCTGGAAAGCGACAAATTGAGCCGGGTTGATAAAGCACTTTTTTCAGAACTTCTGACAAGAAATATGGAAGAAGACACCATTACCAGCAGTCTTCAGGAACTGACAGAACTGTTGGAAGTTCACTATGAACAGCAAGTGGTTGTTCTGATTGACGAATACGATGTTCCGATGGCAAAAGCCCATGAAAATGGATATTATGATGAAATGGTATTGCTGCTTCGAAATATGTTCGGAAATGTTTTAAAGACAAACAGCAGTCTTGCCTTTGCTGTTTTGACGGGCTACCTGCGAATTGCAAAAGAAAGCATCTTTACCGGACTGAACAATTTCAAAGTATATTCGATTACAAATACAGAATTTGATGAAACCTTCGGTTTTACAGATGAAGAAGTAAAGACCATGCTGCATGACTATGAAATGGATGACCGATATGACGAGGTAAAAGAATGGTATGACGGATACCGATTCGGAAAAGCAGATGTGTACTGTCCATGGGATGTTGTGAATTACTGCAATGATCATATCCATAATCCAGAGGCCGAGCCGGAAAATTACTGGATGAATACAAGCGGGAACAGTGTGATTCATCATTTTATCGACAGTATCAATGAACCGGATATGCTCACAAAAACAGAACTGGAATGGCTGGTAAATGGAAAAACAGTGATCAAACCAATCGATGAAATGGTTACCTACAATGACCTGTATTCGACCATGGATCACCTGTGGAGTACACTTTTCATGACAGGATACCTGACGCAGCGCGGAAGAGAAAGCGATGGCCGCTATTGCCTTGCAATTCCAAACCGGGAAATTCGAAATATCATAACAGAACGGATTCTTACACTGTTTCAGCAGGAAGTGAAAAAAGACGGCAAAATGGCAGAACAGTTCTGCCAGGCACTGCTTGGGGGAAAATCAGCAGAGGTGGAAAGCCTTTTGAATTTGTATTTGCAGAAGACAGTTAGCGTACGCGATACCTTTGTGCGGAAATCACTGAAAGAAAATTTCTATCATGGAATTCTGCTTGGAATCTTAAGCTATAAAAATGACTGGCGTGTATCTTCCAATCGAGAATCGGGAGAAGGATTCAGCGATATTGTGATTGAAATGGGAAATGCAGAAACAGGAATTGTGATAGAAGTGAAGTATACAGATGAGAAAAAAGATCTGGAGAGAGATTGCCGGAAGGCATTGGAGCAGATTCGGGATAAAGATTATACGCAGACACTGTGGCAGGAGGGCTATAAAAAAATGGTGCAGTATGGGATTGCATTTCATTTAAAACAGTGTTGTGTGATGGAAGAAGAGATGCAGCGTAAGCGGAATCGGGATGGGGCTCTGAATAGTTACAATTTGTTATAAAATTCAGGGCAGAGATATTGCCCTGAATTTTATATACGGACAAGTTTCTGTCAACATTTTTCGTTCGATATGAGATAAAATGGCAATATTCAAAAGAAAAAGCCTACCATGAGGAGAAAAAAGATGGAAGAAAAGACAGCAAACATGGCAGAGAATATTCGCGTTACATTCACCGGGTTCCACTACATAAAGGATGGCGATTATCCAAATGACTTCGAGGTATGCTTATTGATCCTGAAAGACAACAGCTTATCAGCAGGCTGCTGGGATACAGGATTATATGCCACGGAAGGCGGCAAGCAGCCAGGTGCATTTCGACAGGCAAGGGGCTGCTTTATCGATGCGGACTATGTAAAAGCCTGAACGAAGTTGGAGGATAAGGTGTATAATTTTCAGCAGAACAGCATTGTGTGACTGGGATACGAGAGGAGAATTGCAATGGATAGAAGAAGTAATAATATCGCGATCTTTCAGGACTCCATGGATTTGATAAAAGCAAACCAGAAGCTCCAGCAGGCAGTTCAGTTTTCGATTCAGAACCAAAAGCTGTATGTTCCATCGCAGGCAATTGCACTTCCAGAACCTGGAAAATCATCTTGCAAAACGATTGTTTCATCTAAAAGAAGCTTCGAAGCCGCCTCTGCATACGCAAAAGCCGGAAAGCGAGTCTGCGTCCTGAATTTTGCATCTGCAACCAACCCAGGCGGCGGTGTAACACGGGGAAGCACAGCACAGGAAGAATGCCTTTGCCGATGCAGCACACTTTATCCATGCCTGGATACAAAAACGATGTGGCATCAGTTCTATCAACCGCATCGGAAAGCAGGCGATCCACTTTATAATGATGATCTGTTGTATACACCGGGAGTCGTCGTATTTAAGACCGACACCTCTGCGCCGGAACGAATGGAAGAAAAAGACTGGTATCAGGTAGACATCATTACCTGCGCGGCCCCGAATCTCCGAAAGAAACCAAGCAATGCCATGAATCCGTCCGCAGGAAATGCGCCGGTTAAGATTAGTGAGAAAGCACTGTACGAACTTCAGATGCAAAGGCTGGAACGTGTTTTTCAGGCGGCAGCATCGAACGGAGCGGAAGTTCTGATTTTAGGCGCGTTTGGCTGTGGCGCTTTCTGTAACCCGCCGAAAATTGTAGCACGTGCATTTCGGAGTGCACAGGAAAAATACGCATCCTATTTTGAAATGATAGAATATGCGGTGTTCTGCGGCAGAAACGACACGCAGAATAATGATGTATTCAATATGGTGCTTGGAGATAGAAAATAGAATCTAAACGGTGTTCTGAAAGAACACAAAAGCGAACAGAAGATACGAGCGTATGAAAAGCACAAACAACAAAAATGAGAGGGACGGCTGTAGAATATGAAAGTTCTGAACTTCGAGGACAGTGTTTATAAGGCAAATGCAATTCGAAAAATCTTAGGTAATCGCTGTGGTGTGGCATCGGTTGAGCAGGTGTCTAATGTGGAAGATGGTCTGAAAATGTTGAAAGATGCAGAAAGCGCAGGAGAGCCGTTCGATCTGATCATCACAGATATGCATTTTCCAATGAGGTCAGGAGCCATCAGCGACACAGAAGCGGGAGAAAAATTAGTTCAGATTCTGCAGGCGCAGGGAAATCAAACCAACATTATCGTATGTTCCTCAAGGAATATGAAACTTCCAGGTGTGTATGGATGTATCTGGTATTCGGAAATCAGTGACTGGGAAGAAGAACTTTGTGATCTTGTAAGAGAGATGGAAAAAAGCAAATGATTTATGCGATGAGTGATATTCACGGACAATATGAGCTGTTCAGGAACCTGATGGAGCAGATACCCCTTGGAAAAGATGATACACTCTATGTACTGGGTGACGTAGTCGACCGGGGGCCGGATTCCATGAATACCTTGAAATATATGATGGCAAACCCTAATATCATTCCCATTATGGGCAACCATGAGCTCATGGCTCTTCCTTGTCTGAAACTTCTGGTACCGGAACTTTCGAAGGAATTTCTTCATAAACTGTCATCACAGGCACGTCAGTCCTTTGCAGAATGGACGTTGAACGGCGGAGTCAGCACAATTCAGGAGTTCTTGAAACTTCCGCAGGAAGAGCGCCGACAGGTAGTGGAATATATAGAAGCATTTCGTCCGTATGGGAAGAAAATCATAAATAATTGGGAATATTGGCTGGTTCACGCAGGGATGGAATACTTTTCGGAATCAAGGCGGCTTGAGGAGTATTCCGTGGAGGAACTTGTGTGGAAAAGAACCGATTTTGACATCGCATATTTCAAAAACATTACTGTGGTAAGCGGACACACTCCTACGCAGAATATTCTTGGAAACAGCAGACCCGGATATATCTTTAAGAAAAATAATCACATTGCGATTGACTGCGGAGCAGGCAAAAACAGTGGAAGATTGGCGGCGATTTGCCTGGATACAGTGGAAGAATATTATGCAGAATAAAATGCATCAGAACAAATTAGGCGGGCAGAAGAGAAATACTTTATGGTGCAAAACATGAGAACAGTATTGTGATAAAGTTGTAGAGAATTTTCTTGTTTTCGCTTGCAGAATAACGGAAAGTGCGACTTAATTTGAGTAAGAAAATTGTGATGATACAAAGAAACAGTCTTAGTGTTTATACAGATCGCGACAGTCTCATTTAACCGAATCAAGCAAGCAGCGAAGCGGATTGTGAATATCCACTTCGACTAAGTAGATATTTTTCGTGACTGTTATTCAAGAAAATTTCAATACGCAGAGGAGGGAAGAAAATAAATTTTAATTTGAGTGTACAAAAATGGCATCTTGTTTCGGAAAAAGGATTGCCAAAGGATGGAACATGGTGTTTTCTGGTATGGAAAAATGCAAAAGATGAATATGAATGGACTATTGGCGGATACAACGAAGCTGAGAAGTATTTTTACGCAAATCTTGGCTTAGGCGGGATGATTGTTGATACAGATGAAGTTGTTGCCTGGGCAGAACTTTTCAAGGACGAAACCTTTACGGCAGAGTAGGTAAAACAGCCAGGAAAAGAGGAAAACAAATGATTCAAAAGAGATCCAGAATAAAAATAAATACAAATCTAGCAAAAATCAGACAGGCAGGAAAAAATCCGCAGGAAGTGCAGAAAGAGCTTTTGGAGTTCTTTGAAAAAAGAGGATTTGAGTATGAAGAGCATGTTGGATATTTGTATCAGGAAGAGATTACGCGGGAGAAAGCGCAGCAGATTGCGGATGAATTGAAAGAATG
>OLPN01001276.1_pt1 | contig 23205 bp, 14 predicted proteins | sample 1672601 | NCBI WGS metagenome assembly OLPN01 (sample SAMEA3136704, study PRJEB25190) | human gut metagenome | reverse complement strand
CTCGGCCACGCCTTCCGCCGAGGCCCTCGACCGCTGCCGCCGTGGCACGTATAACGGTGCCACCTGGACGCGCGTCGAGATGCCCGAGCGCCCGGGACACGCCGTGCTGCCGACAGTCCGCATTGCCGACCTGCGCCGCGAGTTCTCGCACGGCAGCCGCTCTATGTTCTCAAAACCGCTGATGGAAGGTCTGGAGCGTGTGGTCGAGCGCCGCGAGAAGGCCGTGTTGCTGCATAACCGCCGTGGCTTTGCGCCGTTCCTTATATGCCGCGAGTGCGGCTGCGTCCCCACCTGCAACCACTGCTCCACCGCGCTTACGTATCACGAGCGCACGCACACGCTGCAGTGTCACACATGCGGTTCGTCTTGGCGCGTGCAGCCGTATCCCGCGCCCACGAGCCGTTGCCCCAAATGTGGCAGTCGCTACCTGGCAAAAATGGGCCTGGGTACGCAGCAGATCGAGGACGCACTGCACCAGATGCTTCCCGAGGATGTCGCCATTATTCGCATGGATGCCGATTCCACGCGCGGCAAGGATGCGCACAAAAAGCTGCTTGAGCAGTTCGATGCCGCCGATTGCGCGGTGCTGCTGGGCACCCAAATGATCGCAAAGGGCCTCGACTTTCCCGAGGTCACGCTCGTGGGCGTGGTCAATGCCGACTTCGCCCTCAAGCTGCCGGACTTCCGCGCAGGGGAGCGCGCCTACGATCTGCTGGAGCAAGTCGCCGGCCGTGCCGGTCGTGGTGATCGCCCCGGCGAGGTCATCATCCAGACCTACCTGCCCGAGGACCCGGTCATTCGCGCCGTCGCTGAGCATGACCGTTCGATCTTTACCGACTACGACCTGGACCAGCGCCGCGACGCGCTGTACCCGCCGTTTGTTCGCCTGGTCAACATCTTGGTGTGGTCGGCGAACCGAGACGAAGCACAGGACCACATCGGGCGCATTGCAAAGCTCCTCAAGCGCCGTTGGCATGCTGCCGCGCCCGACTTTTTGCGGGCGGGGAGTGCCGTGCCGCAGGTGCTGGGCCCGGCTTCGTGTGTAATCGAGAGAGCCAAGGACCGCTACCGCTTCCATCTGCTTGTGAAGTCGCCCGTGGGGTACCATGTCTCTGATGATATCGACGCCTGTCTCAAAGAGGTGGGCTCTGTGCGTGGCGTGAGCGTGAGCGTTGACGTCGACGCCTATGATTTGATGTAACAACCCGAAAGGATGGCCATGGAAGCCAACGGAATCGTACTATCGCCTGACCCTCGTCTGCGCCAGGAGTGCGCCGTCATCGAGGAGATCACCCCGGCGATCGAGGCGCTTGCCGAGAAGATGAAGAAGATGATGTTCGAGAACGGCGGTTGCGGCCTAGCTGCCCCGCAGATCGGCGAGCTCATCCAGCTCGTCACCATCGACTGCGACTACAGCGACAAAAACGACTACGACCCGTACGTGCTCATCAATCCCGTCATTGTTGAGCAGAGCGACCATCTGGTGCCCTTTAGCGAGGGCTGCCTGTCTATCCCAGGCATTAGCTGCGAGATCGAGCGTCCCGACCATGTCGTCGTCGAGGCGTACGATCTGGATGCCAACCTGATTCGCTATGAGGCCACGGGCGACCTGTTCTGCGTGTGCCTGCAGCATGAGATCGACCATCTGCACGGCAACACTATGTTTGAGCGACTGAAGCCGATGCAGAGGATTAAAGCCGTCAAGGAGTACCAGGACGCCCTGGCCCGCGGCGCTCGACCGGGCGAGACGGAGTAGGTTTGTCCGTCCCCGGGGCGCCCGCCTATATCATCCCGTGCTCAAACATTCTCGCTGCGCTGCGAAACTGCGCGCGGGACGATATAGGCGGGCGCTCCGGGGACTACGTTGACGCTGCTTGTCTCGCCCGGGTGCCGTCGGGCCAGGGAAGGGCGTCTTCGCTGATAGGTGCTTTGTTGGGAGGGCTGCTTTTATGCGGCTCTTTCTTTGGTTTTGGGTATATTTGTCTTTGTTGAACTGTTTTTGCGGCTGGGTGCGCTTGCGACCTGGAACGCTTTTTTGTAGCCGTCTCGGCTCGTTATTGAGAGGAGACTAACTTTATGCGTATTGTGTTTATGGGTACGCCCGATTTTGCGGTGCCTTCGCTGACTTCGCTTGTTGAGGCTGGTAACGAGATTGCGCTTGTTGTTACTCGTTCTGATGCTGTTCGTGGGCGTGGTAAGAAGCTTGAGCCGTCTCCTGTTAAGGCTAAGGCGCTTGAGCTTGGTCTGCCCGTTGTTGAGGCTAATCGTATGACGCCTGAGGTTGTTGAGGCGCTTCAAGCTGCCCAGGCTGACATTTTCTGCGTGGCTGCCTATGGTTGCATTTTGCCGGATGACGTGCTGCATATGGCGCCGCTTGGTATTGTGAATGTTCATGCGTCCTTGCTGCCTCGTTGGCGTGGGGCTGCTCCTATTCAGCGTGCCATTCTTGCTGGTGATGAGGTTGCTGGTGTTTCCATTATGCGTATTGGGCATGGCGTTGATACCGGCGCTTATTGTGCTCAGGCTTCCACGTCGGTTGCCGGTAAGCATGCTGAGGCGCTGACCATGGAGCTTGGTGAGCTTGGCGGCAAACTGCTGGCTGATACGCTTCCCTCGCTTGCCGATGGCTCGGCTGTTTGGACTGAGCAGGATGAGTCGCTCGTCACTCATGCTGCCAAGATTTCCAAGCTGGAGATGCGTCTGGATCCGCAGATGGCTGCGCTCGATTGCGTACGTCATGTGCTCGCTTCGTCCGATACCGCGCCTGCTCGTTGCGTGATTGCCGGCAAGACCGTGCGTGTGCTCGATGCTGCGCTGGCCGATGTTTCGCTTGGCAAGGGCGGCGTTGACGTTAAGAATAAGCGTGTTTTCCTTGGCCTTTCCGATGGTGCGGTTGAACTGCTCGAGGTTAAGCCCGATGGCAAGCGTGCCATGGCCGCTTCTGCTTGGGCTGCTGGGCTGCAAGGCGCCGATCTTATCTGGGGTGTTTTGTCATGAGCAAGCTGTCTCCCGCGCGCAAGCTTGCACTCGATGTGCTGATGGAGGCCGATCGCCGCGGCATGTATGCGCGCGACGTGCTGTCCTCTCGCGCATCGGCCAAGGCTATTGACCAGCGCGATTCCGCTTTTGCAGCTCGCTTGGCGCTTGGTGTGGCCGCCACGCAGGGTATTTTGGACGAACTGCTCGATCAGTTTCTCGATAAGCCTAAAAAGGTTGCGCCGCGTGTTCGCATGGCGCTTCGTATCTCGGCCTTCGAGATGCTCTATCTGCATACGCCTGGTCGCGTTGCGGTGAGTCAGGGCGTTGAGCTGGTGCGCAGCGGAGCTAAGTCTGCCGCCGGTTTGGCCAATGCCGTGCTGCATAAGGTCGCGGACAACGTTGAGGACTTTGCCACGGCGTCCGATGTAGATGAGTCTGATCGACGCCTGGTTCGTCTGTCGCGTCTGATGGGACTGCCGCGTTGGCTGTGCGCTCGCATTATGGCATCGTTCGACACGCCAGAGGGTGCGCTTAACTTTGCCGGCAATCTGGCCCCCGCGCCACTGGCCCTGCATGAGAACGCCTTTGCGACCAAGCCCGATCCGTATATCTCGCAGCTCGTCGCGCCTGTCTTCCCGGGCTGCCATGCCCCGGTTGATGCCCAGGTTACCGTTGCTTCGGGTGTGTTTGAGCGTGCTGCCGCGGTGGCATCTGATCTCAACGCGCAGCTTATCGCCACAGCTGCCACGCGCCCTGGCAGCTGCCTTGAGATTGGTGCCGGTCGTGGCACCAAGACCTATGTGATGATGTGCCAGGCCAAGCGCGCCGGCTATGAGCGTCAGCATACGGCACTTGATCTTCATGACCGTAAGTGCGACCTGAATCTCGCGCGCCTGCATAAGGCTGGTATTCAGGGCGTTCGTACGGTTTCGGGTGATGCCTGCGAGCTTGATGAGGTGCTCACATCGTTTGACGCCATGCTTGGGGAGCCGGTTAAGTTCGACACGGTCTTTATCGATGCGCCGTGCTCGGGTAGCGGCACTATGCGCCGTCATCCCGAGATCCCGTGGCGCCTAACCGAGAATGATGTGACGGCCGAGTTACCCAAGCTTCAGCTGGCGATGCTTAAGGAGGCTTCTGCGCGCGTGGCCGCCGGCGGAGAGCTCATCTATGCCACCTGCTCGGTTTTTGATGAAGAGAACACGCAGGTCGTGGATGCCTTCCTGACCTCTCCTGAGGGCGCCGACTTTAGCGTCGCACCGCTCTCCGAGGCACAGATTCTGCAACTCCCCGAGTTCGATCAGGCCAAGAAGCTCGTATCCGTACGCCAGAACGATCGAGGCCTCTTCCAAAGCGTGCCGGTAAACGCCGACTCCTACGACGGCCACTTCTGCGCCAGACTGGTCCGCAAGTAACTACTAAGTTGCGGTGAAATATGGATTGAAAAGCCGCTTCTGCCCACCAAACAGTCCTTATCTCACCGCAACTCATAAGGAAACCTGGGTAGCTAAAGAAACAGCCCCGCGATCGGTTTCGATCGCGGGGCCGCGTTGTTTCTAGTGGTTATGCGGGCAGTTGGCGCAGCAGCCGCTGGTGGCGTTGGTGCTGGAGCCGCCGCTTCGTTGATCGGTATTGTAGAAACCGCTGCCCTCGAATTTAATGCCGCTGGCCGAGAACGTCTTGGCCGCCGGGGCACCGCAGCTGGGGCACACGACCTCGGGAGTCTCGGACATGGGATGCTCAACCTCAAACACGTTGCCGCAGCTCGAGCACTTGTAATCGTAGCGCGCCATAATACTTCCTTTTCAGCACAAAGCGGGCAGATTACTCTGCCCGCAAAAATTCAAACGTCTGTAACTGTACCCTACTTCGGGGGTTTTATCACGCTTCGCCCCAGAATCTATGGTTGTTGCGCAGGAGCTGTGCGGTTTTGTCCTCAGCGGCTGCAATGTCTGCCTCGTCAGCCTGCCAGGTCCAGTTGCCCGTGGCCACGCCCGGAACGTTCATGCGCGCGTCGTCGCCAAGCCCCAGGATATCCTGCAGCGGTATCATCACCAGGGGAGCGTCGCTTGCCAGCGCGTCGCTCATCAGCTTGGCCGCCAGCTCAACACCGCTCGGCTCGTCGCCGCCGGCAAAGGAACGCGTACACCAGCCTGCGAGCGTCGACGTGTCGTGCGTCGAGGTGTACAGAATTTTGCCGGGCGTGGGATGCACACCGCAACGAACGTCGTAGTCGCTAAACTCCAGCACGTCCATGCCGGGGAAACCGCAGGTCGATGCCATGGCGCGAACACCGGGCGTCAGATAGCCCAAGTCCTCAGCGATAAAGTTGAGCGGACCCAGTTCGTCATAGGCGGTCTGGAACAGGTCCTTGCCCGGGCCCGCCAGCCAGCGGCCGTCGGCGCATGCCTTGCCCGCGGGAATGCTGTAATAGCTGTGGAATCCCAGGAAGTGATCCAGACGCACGCGGTCGTAGAGCGAGAACGCGCGGCGCAGGCGATCCATCCACCAACTATAGCCGTTCTGCTTCATGTGGTCCCAGCGGAACGTCGGGTTGCCCCACATCTGGCCCTCGGGCGCAAAGTTGTCGGGCGGCGCGCCGGAAATCTCAATCGCCTTGCCGGTATCGGACAGCCAGAAGTTCTCGGGTTCGCTCCACGCGTCTGCCGAATCGTCGGACACGTACATAGGAATATCGCCGATGACCTCGATGCCCTTCTTGTGCGCATAGTTCATGAGCTCGCACCAAGCGAGGTCAAAGCGGTACTGCATGTACGCCTGAAGCTCGGCCTCGTTGTGGAAGCGCTTGTCGTCGATTAGATGCTCGTTGTAGCGAGCGACATCTGCCGGCCAATTGTGGCGCGACTCGCCCTCAAAGTACTTCTTAACGGCCATGTAGACGCAGTACTTTTCGAGCCAATCAGCGTTGCGATGTTTAAACGCCGTGTACAGCGGGTCGGCATCCTCGCCGCCGTGAGCCTTCCATGCAGCAAAGTCGGCGGCCAGCTCCTCGTGACTCTCGGGCAGCAGGTCAATATTGCCCGCAAAGGCCGAAGGCCCAGCGTAAGGGGAGCGGAAGAAGTCCGTCGGGTTGACGGGCAGGACTTGCCAGTAGCGCATGCCCATAGCGGCCAGATGGTCGATAAAGCGACGCGTGGGCGCACCGATTGTGCCGGGCTTGCCGTCATCGGTCGGCACCGAGGTGATGTGGCACACAACGCCCGCGCCATGATCGAGCGGCTCCTGCAGACGCTTCTCGGCATGGTGATAGATGATCGAAGAGCCCAGCGGGTACAGGTCGAGCGTGACGGTACCGTTGTGGATCTCGCACTCGTGACCGCTGATCACGTCGCTCGCGCATTCGCCGAGCGCCGGAATCGTCACGCGGTGCGAATTGCGCAGGCTGCGGTTGATGATAACCGTCGCGGCCTCGCCGTCTTTGCCCGTGCGGGTGTAAGCCAAGGCTTCGTCGTTGAGCGCAAAGGCCTTGATCTCGCCATCGACCATAAAGGGCAGCGCACGGCGCACGGCAGACGCGTTCTTAACGATGGCCAGTGTGTCGAAGTCGTGGAGTTGGTCCTTGGTCGGCAGGGTGCGGCGGTTGCCCGGGTCTGTAAGGCCCTCCAAGCCGTACTCGTCGCCGTAATAGATTGAGGGTACACCCGGGAAGGTCATCTGCATGAGCGTCGCCAGCCAAAAACGGCTCTTGGCCAGGCCCATCGAGTTATCGTCCAGGCGCCATTTGCTGCGCTCGCTCTCGGGCAGCTGCGACTCGTCGGGGCCACCGCCGAGCACCGAGATGATACGCGGACGGTCGTGGCTCGAAAGCAGATTGAGCGCGCAGGCCAGTGCCTCGCGCGGGTAGTTCTCGCGCAGGGTTTCGATATCCTCGGCTGCCTGGTAAGCGTTCTTGTAGCCCATCAAAAAGCCGATGACCATGTCGCGGAAGGGGTAGTCCATGGCGGAGTCGAGCTCCGAGCCCTGCAGATAGCGGCGCAGGTGGCCATAGCTGATCTTGTTGGAGGCGTCTTCCCAGACCTCGCCGAGCAGCAGCGCGTCGGGCTTCTCGGCGAGCACGGCCTTTTTGATCTCGGCCAGGAAGTCGTCGGAAAGCTCGTCGGCCACATCGAGTCGCCAGCCATGGGCACCGGCGCGCAGCCATTTACGGATCACGCCGTCCTTGCCCAGGAGCCGCTCGCGCACCAGTTCGGAGCTCTCATTGATGGCGGGCATGTTGCCCACGCCCCACCAGCAGTCATACGAACCGTCCTCATGGAAGTAAAATGCATCGCGCCACGGCGAGTCCTCGCTCTGCCAAGCACCGACGCCGGGATAATTGCCGTAGCGGTTAAAGTAGATCGAGTCGTCGCCCGTATGGTTGAACACACCGTCCAGGATGATGGAAATGCCAAGCTTCTCGGCCGCCTCGCACAGCTCGGTAAAGTCCTGCTCGGTGCCCAGAATCGGGTCGATCTTGGTGTAGTCGGCCGTGTCGTAGCGGTGGTTGCTCGCGGCCTCAAAGATGGGGTTGAGGTAGATGGCCGTAAAGCCTAGCTCGGCAATGCGGGGCAGGTCATTTTGGATACCCTTGAGCGAACCGCCGTAAAAATCCCAGGTCTTGATGGAGCCGTCTTCGGCACGCTCGTACTCGGGCGGTTCGTTCCAGTCCTCGACCATGCGGCGCTGGATTCCTTTGCGCGGTTTTTCAACTTCGGTAAGCGTGCGCTCGCGCCAGTTTTCGTCGCGGGCATAGCGGTCGGGGAAGATCTGGTAGACCATGCCACGCTCGTACCACTCAGGACGAACTTTGCGGTGCTTGTAGACGGTGATCTGGAAGGACGGGACCTCGGCGTAGTTGTAAGTTACGCCCTCGCCACCGGTGCGACCCTGCGGTGCGCCCAAACGGACCTCGGGCTGACCCTCGATATTGCAGATAAAGCTGTACCAGATAAGACAGGGCTCGGTGCACTCAAGCTCTACGGTAAATATGCCGTCGCCCTCGTGCGTCATGGGATACAGAGACTCACCGATCTCATCGACCCAGGTGCGCAGCGTAAGCGTTGCCTGGTTGGGGTCGGCATCCTCCAAAATCACCGAGAGCGAAACGGAAGTTCCAGTGGTCACAGCGCCAAACGGAGTGCGAAACTGCGGTAGACGGCTGTTGTGAATCAATCTCATAATACGGTCCAGTTCAATAGAATCACGGCCTGCGGGCCATGGGCTTTACGCACAAGATATAAGTATATCTGTTGTACACAGGCTGTATAAACAACATCCGTTTACCATCGGCGAACGGTTGTCCTAGAAAATCGTTTTACCAACTATCTATAGAGAAGGGGCGCCCGGTTGGAGCGCCCCTTACTTAGGGTTTGATTAGGTTTTGGATCGTCTGTGGGCTAGCGGCGCTTGCGGGCGGCCGTTGCCTTGCGGACGGAGGTCTTCTTAGTCGGAGCCTTTTCCTCAGTGGGAGCGGCGGGGGAGACCGGGGCCTCCTTGGCGGGCTCTGCCTTTGTCGTAGCCTTTGGAGCGGTCTTGACCTCGGCGGCCTTCGGCGCCGGCTTGGCCTTTACTGACGGCTTTTCCTCGCCCTTAGCCTTTGCCTTGGGAGCTGCAGCCTTGGTTGTGGCCTTTTTGGCCGTCGTCGTAGTGCGCTTGCGCGTGGTGGTCTTGGCGGCCGGCTTTGCCTCGACAGTTACCTCGGTCTTGGACTCGGCGGTCGTCTCCACCACTTTGGCGGCCGGCTTTGCGGCGGCCTTCGTCGTGACAGTCTTCGTGGTCGTCGACTTCGTTGCCGTGGTCTTTTTGGCTGCCGTGGCCTTCTTGGCAGTCGTGGCCTTGGTCGCAGCCGTCTTCTTGGCAGCGGTCTTGGCCGGAGCCTGTGCCGCGGGCTTAGTCTCGGCGGCGGCCTCGTCCTTTACCTCGGGAGCGACCTCGGCCTCGGTGGCCTTCTTGGCAGCGGCGGTCGTGCGCTTGCGCGTGGTCGATGCCTTGGTAGTGGTTGCCTTGGCGGCGGTGGTCTTCGTGGTCGTGGCCTTTTTAGCCGTCGTCTTGCGGGCCGTCGTCTTCTTGGCGGCAGGCTTCGCAGCGGGCTTAACCTCAGGCTCGGGCTCGTGAGTAGCCTCGACCTTCACCTCAGGATCGGCCTTAACGACCTCAGCTTCAACCGGCTCCTCGACAACCGCAGCAGCCTCCACAGCCGCCGGGCGCTCAATCTCCGGGTGCATAAAGAAGTACAGGTCCAGATACTTGTCGGCCGAGCGTGTCCAGCTAAAGTCCTGGCTCATGGCCTGCGTGACCAGCTGGTTCCAGGCATCGCGGTTGTCCCAGAACAGGCGTGCCGCGCGGAACACGGCGTCGCCCATCTCGTCACCGTTAAAGTTGGTAAACGAGAAGCCCGTGCCCTCGCCGGTAAACTCGTTGTACGGCTGCACGGTATCCTTCAGGCCACCGGTCTCGCGCACGATGGGCAGGGTGCCGTAGCGCATGGCGATGATCTGCGACAGGCCGCAGGGCTCAAACTTCGAAGGCATCAGGAACATATCGGCTGCGGCGTACATGCGCTGCGACAGCGCCGGATCGAACTCGATGCGCGCTGCCATGGTGCCGGGGTACTTGTCCTGGAAGTAGCGCAGGCCGTCCTCGTAGTCGCGGTCGCCGGTGCCCAGCACGGCCACCTGGACGCCTCCGGACAGGATGCGGTCGAGCGCGTACATGACCAGGTCCATGCCCTTCTGGCGCGTCAGGCGCGTGACCATCACCATAAGCGGGCGGTCGTCGCGAACCTCGAGCCCCAGCTCCTCCTGCAGCTTGGCCTTGCACACGGCCTTGCCGGAACGGTCATCAACCGTGTAGTTGGCGGCAATGCGCTTGTCGGTTGCCGGGTCAAAGCCCGCAACGTCAATGCCGTTGAGGATGCCCTGCAGCGCGTAGGAGCGCTCGCGCAGCACGCCGTCCAGGCCCTCGCCAAACTCGGGCGTCTGGATCTCGCCCGCATAGGTGGGGCTCACCGTGGTGATGGCATCGGCATAGTGCAACGCGCCCAGCATGTAGTTGATGCTGCAGGCGTCGCAGCGCAACTGCGTGGCGGCCGCGGGAATATGCGCCACGCCCAGGATGTCCTCCATCACGGTGTCGCTAAACTGGCCCTGGAACGCCACGTTGTGGATCGAGAACACGGTCTTGACGCGGTCGTACAGCGGTAGGCCCTGGTAGAACTCGCGCAAGAACACGGGCGCCAGTGCCGTCTGCCAGTCGTTGCAGTGCAGGATGTCGCACTCAAAACCCTCGGGCAGGTGCTGCAGGCTCTCGGTGATGGCCTTGGAGAAAAACGCGAAGCGCTCGCCGTCGTCAAAGAAGCCGTACGGATAGTCGCGCGCAAAGTAGCGCTCGTTGTCCACGAACATATAGGTGACGCCGTCGTGCTCGAGCTTCTCCAGCCCGCAGTACTCGTTGCGCCAGCCCAGGCTTACGTAAAAGTCGGCAAAGTGCTCCATCTGCGCCTTGTACTCGTCTTTGATGGTGGCGTACTTGGGCACCATCACGATAACCTCGGCGCCGGCGCGCACAAGCGCCGCAGGCAGCGAGCCAGCCACGTCACCCAGGCCACCGGTCTTAACAAACGGTGCGCACTCGGCCGAGGCAAACACGATCTGCATCTTTTTGCTGGAATCAGCCATATTGTCTCCCATGTTGTTATTCGAGAATAGCCGCCAGGCGCGAACCGGGCGGCTATTCTACATGTTACGAGCGATGTTGCGGTGCCAACGTTAACGTACGATAGTGGTGTCAGAAGTTAACGGAGCCTTTCCCAGCACCAGGATGTTCTCGGGCGTGCCGCGAAGCTCGGTGTTGGTGGGAACCACGTTGTTCTTGTCCAGAATGGCGTTCTCGACGCGTGCGCCGCTCTTGATGATGCAGCTCTGGTTGATAATCGAGTTGGTCACCGAGGCGCCTTCCTCGACCACAACGCCGCGCGACAGGATCGAGTTGCGCACGGTGCCCTTGATGATGCAGCCGGCCGAGATGATCGAGTTGCATGCGTGACTTCCGGTCGCGTAGCGCGAAGGCGGCACGTCGTGAGCCTTGGTCAGGATCGGGCGCTCGGGATCAAAGAGCTGGTCGGCCACGGTCTGGTCGAGCAGGTCCATGCTGCGGCGATAGAGCGACTTCTCGCTAAACACGCCCACGACCTCGCCCTTGTACTCGTAGCTGCACACGTCGATGTTGCCAAAGTCGCCCTGGAGTGCCTCGAGCAGGTCCAGATAGTCGGCGGCCTGGTAGTGGTCGATGATCTCGAGCAGTGTCTCACGGTTGACGATGCAGCAGTCCATAGAGGCGTTGTCGCCGTACACGACGCCGGCGCTCACGCCCGTCAGGCGGCCGTTCTCGTTAATCTCGAGCTTGGTCTCGTCATCGACGTTGCGCGTGGCCTTGCAGTACACCACGGTCATCTGGGCACCGGAGTTCTCGTGCGCGTCGATGATGGTGTTGAGGTCCATGTTAAAGATGATGTTGGTGCCCATCATCACAACATAGGGCTTGTCCGAGCGCTGGAACAGCGTCTTGTTGGAGATGATGTCGCGCAGCAGGAAGCGCATGCCGCCCTTGGTGGTGCCATACGCGTTGCCGGGCACCATGAACAGGCCGCCCTTCTTGCGGTCCAGGCCCCAGTCCTTGCCCGAGCCCACGTGGTCGATCAGCGAGCGGTAGTTGCCCGGCATGACGACGCCGACGGTCTTAATGCCGGCATTCATCATGTTGGACAGCGGGAAGTCGATCAGACGGTAGCGGCCCAAAAACGGAACGGACGCGATGGGGCGATCCTTGAGCAGCACGCTGCCGTAGGTCGAAGAGTAGTTAGCGGTGATATAACCGATGGCCTTGCGATTGATCATCGGATCATTCCCCCTTCCCGATAACGACGTCATTTCCAACGACGGCCGTATCCTTGGTGGTATCGACAGAGCCGAGCTTCACGCCCTCTTCGACCGTGGAGTTCTCGCCCAAAATTGCGCGGCAGATGTGCGCGCCGCTCTTAACGTGCGCACCCGGCAGCAGCACGGAGTCCTCGACCACGGCGCGCTCATCGATGATGACATCGGTCGAAATAATCGAGTGGCGAGCGGTGCCGTAGATCTTGCAGCCGTTGGAGACCAGGCAGTCGTCCAGGCGGCCGTCCGGGCCAATGTAGTGCGGCGGACGCGTGGTGATGTTGGACATGATGGGGAAGTGCTTGTCGAACAGATCGAACTCGGGGTTGTTGCCCAGCAGGTCCATCGAGGTCTCGTGGAAGCTGGCGATGGTGCCAACGTCCTTCCAAAAGCCGTGGAACTCGTAGCTGTACAGGCGCTTGCCCTCGCCGAGCAGCTTGGGGATGATGTCCTTGCCAAAGTCGTGGCTCGAGCGCTGGTCCAGAGCATCCTCCTCGAGCGCCTCGATCAGCACGTCAGCCGAGAAGATGTAGATGCCCATGGACGCGAGGTTCGAATCGGGCTTCTCGGGCTTCTCGGTGAACTTGGTGATGCGGCCGTCCTCGGGATCGGTGGTCAGGATTCCAAAGCGGCTGGCCTCTTCCCACGGCACGGGCATAACGCTCACCGTGAGGTCGGCATTGTTCTCAATGTGCGTCTTGAGCATCTTGCGGTAGTCCATGCGATACAGGTGATCGCCCGAAAGAATCAGGACGTACTTGGGGTCGTTGGCCTTGATGTAGTCGAGGTTCTGCGTAATGGCATCGGCCGTGCCCGCATACCAGGCGCCACCGGTCTGCGTCTCGTACGGCGGCAGGATCGACACGCCGCCGTCGCGGCTGTCCAGATCCCAAGCCTCGCCGGAGCCCACGTAGGCATGCAGCAGGTAGGGACGGTACTGCGTCAGAACGCCCACCGTGTCGATGCCCGAGTTGGAGCAGTTGGACAGCGAAAAGTCGATAATGCGGAACTTGCCACCAAAGCTAACCGCCGGCTTGGCGATCTTTTGGGTGAGTGCCCCCAATCGGCTGCCCTGTCCTCCTGCGAGGAGCATCGCGATGCATTCTTTCTTACTCATCGATTTCTCCTTCTGTCATCGATGTTTCTAACCCATTAGCGACGGGCGCGGCGCTCGGTCGCGCCCGTCGAGTAATGCCGTGCTGGCATAGGGGAGCTCGCGCGCCTTTACGCGTGCCAGATCTCGTCGCGGTACTCGCGAATGGTGCGGTCGCTCGAGAACCAGCCGGAGGAGGCGGTGTTGAGCAGAGCCTTGCGGTTCCAGGTCTCCTGGTCGCCATAGCTGCCGGTGAGCTTCTCCCACGCATCCACGTAGCTGCGGAAGTCTGCCATGACCAGGTCGGGGTCGTTGTTGTTCATGAGCTCGTTGTAGATGCTCTCGAAGTTGCCCGAAAGACCCGCAAAGGTGTTGTCCTTGAGCTCGTCCATCACGCGGCCCAGACGCTCGCGATCGTTGTTGAGCGTATCCCACGCAAAGTAGCTGTTGGATGCCCAAAGCTGCTCGACCTCGGGGGCGGTCAGGCCAAAGATGGCCTCGTTCTCGCGGCCAGCCAGGTCGGCGATCTCGATGTTGGCGCCGTCGAGGGTACCCAGCGTAATGGCGCCGTTCATCATGAGCTTCATGTTGGACGTGCCCGAAGCCTCCTTGCCGGCCGTGGAGATCTGCTCCGAGATCTCGGCGGCGGGGTAGATGAGCTGGGCGTTGCTCACGCGGAAGTTGGGGATAAAGCAGACCTTCATGACCTCGTTGACGCGCGGGTCGTTGTTGATGACGTCGGCCACGGAGTTAATGAGGCGGATGGTCTCCTTGGCAAAGGTGTAGCTCGAGGCAGCCTTGCCGCTAAAGATGAAGGTCGTCGGCGTCACGTGGAAGTTGGGGTCGGCGATGCGACGGTTGTAGATGTCCATCACCTTCATGATGTTCATGAGCTGGCGCTTGTAGGCGTGGAAGCGCTTTACCTGAACATCGAAGACGGTGTTGGGGTCAATAACCAGACCGGTCTCGGCCTTAACGTAGGCAGCCAGGCGCTCCTTGTTGGCGCGCTTGGAGGCACCTACGGCCTTCAGGAACTCGGTGTCGTTCTGGAACTCCTTGAGTTTCTCCAGCTCAAAGGCGTCCTTGAGCCAGCCATCGCCGATGGCCTCGGTCACGAGCTTGGCGTAGGTGGAGTTGGCCTCGGCAAAGAAGCGACGGTGCGAGATGCCGTTGGTCTTGTTGTTGAACTTCTCGGGCGTCAGGGCATAGAAGTCCTTGAGCACGATGTTCTTGATGATGTCGGAGTGGATCTTGGCCACGCCGTTGACGCTGTGGCTGCAGATCACGGACAGGTTGGCCATGCGAATCTCGCCGTCCCACAGGATGGCGGTCTGGCGCAGACGCTCCTGCCAGCCCTCCTGCGTGGTGTCGAACGACTCGTGCCAACGACGGCTAATCTCGTCGATAATCTGGTACACGCGGGGGAGGAGCTTGGAGAACGTGCCGATGGGCCACTTCTCCAGAGCCTCGGGCAGGATGGTGTGGTTGGTGTAGCTCACGACCTGCGTCACGATGTTCCAGGCGTCGTCCCACTCGAGCTTCTTCTCGTCGATGAGGATACGCATGAGCTCGGGGCCGCACATGGCGGGGTGCGTGTCGTTGGTGTGGATGGCCACAAACTGCGGCAGCAGCTCCCAGTTCTCGCCGTGCTCCTTCTCAAAGGTGTCGAGCAGGCTGTAGATGCCGGCCGAGACAAACAGGTACTCCTGCTTCAGGCGCAGCAGACGGCCGTGCTCGCCGGCGTCGTTGGGGTAGAGGATGGCGCTGATGGCCTCGGCCTCGGCGCGCTCGGCGTCGGCAAGGGCATAGTCGCCGCGGTTGAAGGCCTCCAGGTCAAAGTGCTCCTCGACCGGCTCGGCGGCCCAGACGCGCAGCTTGTTGACGGTCTCGCCGGCATAGCCCACAACGGGGATGTCATAGGGGACGGCCAGGATGTCCTGCGTGTCCACCGTGCGGTAGAACGTGCGGCCGTTCTCCTCAAAGCCCTCAACATGGCCGCCAAACTTGATGGTCACGGCCTTGTCCTGACGACGGACCTCCCAGGGATAGCCGTGGGTGAGCCACTCGTCGGTGGCCTCGACCTGGCTGCCGTTAACGATCTCCTGTTTAAACAGGCCGTAGCGGTAGCGCATGCCGTTGCCGTAGCCGGCAATGCCCTCGGCTGCCATGGAATCCAGGAAGCATGCGGCCAGACGGCCCAGGCCACCGTTGCCTAGAGCCGGATCGGGCTCCTGGTTCTCGATGACGGACAGGTCGAAGCCCATGTCGTCGAGCGCCTCGGCGACCATGTCGCGCACACCAAAGTTGAGCAGGTAGTTGTCGAGCAGGCGGCCGATCAAAAACTCGATCGAGAAGTAGTACACGCGCTTCTTGCCCTCGGCGGTGACGCGGGCGTCACTCTTGGTGGCAACGGTGCGTGCCTTCTCGGCCACGAGCTTGGCCAGGGCGTTAAAGCGGTCCAGGTCGCTGGCGGCCTCAACGCTCTTGCCGCTGATGCTCATGACGGCATCGCGATAGAGCTCGGTAAACTCCTGCTTGTTGTCGAAGATCTTATTCATACGTTCCTTTCCCCCGGGGATGTTTCTCCCGGAACGGTTATGACTTGTATCCTACGTCCCCGCGGGGCGGGTAATTGCAGCGGTAACGCTTTTGTTACGCTTTCTTGGCAGGAGCCTTAACAGCTGCTGCCTTGGCCTTGGGAGCAGCCTTTTTGGTGGCTGCCTTTTTGGCCGTGGTGGACTTGGCCGAAGCCTTGGTGGCGGGCTTGGCAGCCTTTGCCTTAGCTGGAGCCTTCATAGCTGCTGCAGTCTTGGGCTTCACCGAAGACGCACGCTTGCGCGTCGCCTTCTTGGGCTTCTCGACCACCGGCGGCTTGTAGCTGCTGGGACCGCGGCGCTTAAGCACCACACCTGCCAGGCCGGGCACCTTAATCTCAATGGAGTCCATCTGCCCGTTCCAGGGATAGGGCTCGCTCGAGCAGGTGTAGGGCTCCTCGCCGGCGTATCCGCTGCCACCAAACTCGGGACGGTCAGAATCGAAGATGACCTCCCAGTCACCCTCGCGCGGCACTCCCACGCGGAAGCTCTCGTAGCTCGCCGGGTCAAAGTTGATCAGGATCACCAAGTCGTCATCGACGTCCTCGCCCTGACGCACAAAGCTCACGATGGACTGCTTGGAGTTATCCGCGTCGATCCAGGTAAAGCCGTCGTCGGTGTAGCCGCGCTCGTACAGGGCGGGCTCGGCGGTGTACAGGTGGTTGAGCGCCTTGATAAACGCCTGATGATGCTTGTGAGTCTCATACTCCTCGGTCAGGAACCACTGAATGGACTCGTAGTAGCGCCACTCAATAAACTGGCCGATCTCGTTGCCCATAAAGTTGAGCTTGGCACCGGGATGCGTCATCTGGTAGAAGGCCAGCGTGCGCAGGCCGGCAAACTGGCGCCACCAGTCGCCCGGCATGCGGCCGATGAGCGAGCACTTGCCGTGCACGACCTCGTCGTGGCTCAGCGGGCAGATGAAGTTCTCGGTAAAGGCGTACATGATGGAGAACGTGAGCAGCCCGTGGTTGCCGGGGCGCCACGGAAAATCGGTCTGCATGTAGTGCAGGGTGTCGTTCATCCAGCCCATGTCCCACTTGTAGTGGAAGCCCAGACCGCCGTCCTGCGGCGGATAGGTCACGAGCGGCCACGCGGTGGATTCCTCGGCCATCATCATCACGTCGGGGTAGTGCGCCTCTACAGCGCAGTTGACCTGGCGGATAAATGCGCTGGCGTCCAGGTCCTCCTCGGTACCGTACTTGTTGAACTTCTTTTGGCCGGGATCGTCGATGCCAAAGTTGAGGTACAGCATGCTGGACACGCCGTCCATGCGAATGCCGTCCACGTGGAAGTTCTCGAGCCAGTACAGCACGTTGGAGACCAGGAAGGAGCGGACCTCGCCGCGGGCGAAGTCAAACTTGTGCGTACCCCAGTTGGGGTGAATCTCGTGCTCAAACAGCATGTGGCCGTTAAAGGTGGCAAGGCCGTGGGAGTCGGCACAAAAACCGCCGGGCACCCAGTCCATGATCACTCCGATGCCTGCCTCGTGGCATGCGTCGATAAAGTGCATGAGCTGCTGCGGGTTGCCGTAGCGCGACGTGGCGGCGTAGTAGCCGGTCGTTTGGTAGCCCCAGGAGCCATCGAAGGGATGCTCCATGAGCGGCATGACCTCGATATGCGTATAGCCCATGTCGCGCACGTAGTCCACGAGCTCCACCGACAGGTCGTCGTAGGTGTAAAACTCGCCGCGCTGCGCGGGGAAGGGATCCATGGGGCCGGGGTAGTTGCCGTACTCGTCGGGTTCACCCTGCGGCGCATCGCCGTGGCGCTTCCACGAGCCAATATGCACCTCGTAGATGTTAAGGGGCTGCGACATGTGGTTAAGGCTGGCGCGGCGCTTGAGCCATGCAGCGTCGTTCCACTGGTAGCCATCGAGGGTCCACAGCACGCTCGCCGTTCCCGGAGGGCACTCGGCCTTAAAGGCGTACGGATCGGCCTTGTAGAGCTTTTCGCCCTCGTTGGTCTCGATGAGATACTTATAGAGCTGACCCTGCTCGGCGCCAGGAATAAAGCCTTCCCAAATAGCGCTCGTATGCACGGGCACCAGTGGGTTGGCTTGCTCATCCCAGTCGTTAAATTCACCAATGACATGGACGCTCTTTACGTCGGGCGCCCAAACGCAAAAACGCCAGCCGCGCGTACGGTTCTGCGTGTCGGGGTGCGCGCCCATCTTTTCCCAACTGCGTTCCCACGTACCGATGCCAAACAGATAGACATCGTCCTTGGTGAGCTCCGGCGCGTGCGGGGCGGCTTTACGGGTAGCAGGCTTTTTGGTTGCTGGCTTTAGCTTTGTATCGCTCACGTTTGATCCCATCATGACGCGGCAGCGTGTTGCCTTGGTGACTAGATGCGAAAGGTCCAAGGCTGCACGAATCGAAGGGACGGCGATAGTTCTATGATTCGTTCCACCTCGCGTGCTCGGTGGAACTTTCGGCAAAAACTACGATAACACCTGTACGTTAGTTTTATGGACGAAAGTGTTTTTGCGGTGGCGTTTAATCGGTAAGCGCCATGTTTATACCACTGGCAGAATCGCGATGGTAAAACTCTTGACAGTTTTACCAATTAGGGTTTCAAGATAGTTGGGTTGACGTTTGGTAAAACGTTTTTAGCAGGTTGTTTACCCTTTGACATCGAAAGGCTCGTTTATGGACCACATCGCTGCCCCGAGTGTTGCTTTTATTTTCGATTGCGACGGCACGCTGGTAAATAGCACCCCCGTTTGGGCCTATGCCCAGCCCGAGTTATTGCACCGCCACGGAGTTGACGTGACGGTCGACGATTTTGCCCAGTTTGAGCATTTGTCGCTCGAGGATGAGTGCCAGGCCTACCACGACACCTGGGGCATTGGCACAAATGGCGAGGAGCTCTACCGTGAGTTGAGCGACATCCTGATCGATGGCTACTCCAAGGTGCCGCCGCGCGATGGCCTACTTGCATTTTTGAAGCAGGCGCAGGAGGCCGGCATTGCCATGTGCGTTGCCACGTCCACGCCGGCCGAGCTGGTTACGTCTGCACTTGCGGGCGCCGGGCTCGATGCCTACATGGAGTTTGTGACCACGACGGGCGAGGCCGGGCGTTCCAAGCAGTTCCCCGATGTGTACGAGCTGGCGCTGCGCCGTCTGGAGGAGCGCCACGGGCACAAGTTTGAGCGCGCGTGGGTGTTTGAGGACGCCGTCTTTGGCCTTAAGAGCTCTGGCACCGCTAGCTTTAAACGCGTGGGCATCTATGACCCGCACGGCCGCATGGAGCGCGACGAGGTTCGCGACAACTGCGACATCTTTATCGATAGCTATGAGGACCTGGATCTGGCCCGCGTGCTTTCGTTTGAGGGATAGGCGAGAGCTGTGGCTTGCAAGGTATTGGTGGTCTGCGGCTCGCCCGTGGTAGCGAGCGCGGATCTGCTGCGTCGGCTGGCGGGGGAGTGCGGCCACGTTGTCGCCGTTGACCGCGGGCTCGATGCGCTGCTGGGTGCGGGGCTGACCTGCGACGTGTATGTAGGGGATGCCGACACGGTGAGCGATGCGGGTCGCGCGTTGGTCGATGCTGCCACCGACTTTGAAGTTGAGCGTCACGACCCCTACAAGGACTATACCGATCTGGCGCTTGCGCTCGATTCCGTCCACCGTCGATGGCCGGGTGCCGAAGTGGTTGCGACCTGCGCCACTGGTGGACGCCCGGATATGTCGCTTTCCGTACTGGGGCTGCTCGCAGGCTACGAGGACGCCCCCGTCTGGATCGAAGAAGACGAAGTAACGGCCAGAATCCTGCACCAGAACGAGACCTGGACCATCGAAAACGCCGAGGGCAAAACCTTCTCCATCATCGCCATCGCTCCCAACACCAAGGTAAGTGAACACGGCCTAGAGTGGGAACTAGATCACAGCCCCCTAGGCCTGCTAGCCGACACGGGCATCAGCAACGTCGTCAGGTCAACAGCCACGATCCAGGTCCACACCGGCACCGCCATCGCGTACCTCTACAAGTAAGGGCCATAACATCAGGGTTTTATCGGGACGGTGGATAGAAATAATCGCTCGAAGAGTGATTATTTCTGCCCCGTCCCAGGAAAACCCGTAAGTAAGAAGATCAACCCAAAAAACTTCTTGCACAACTAAGAATCTTCCCCTATAGTATCTCCTCGTCACGGGGGCGTAGCTCAGCTGGGAGAGCGCTTGACTGGCAGTCAAGAGGTCAGGGGTTCGATCCCCCTCGTCTCCACCACCGTGAATGCGAAGCCTCCGGGAATCTGGAGGCTTTTTTCATATGCAGCCACTGTGCAAACCAAAGTGATGCCACACCAGCACCCACACCCAAAAAAAGTTGCGCAATTTATTTCCCACTTCTGTACATAGTTTGTTAACCCGACGTAATTCCTTCTTGCATTTCCCGCCGTCAGCGTTGTAGCTCGGGCGGTGCGTGCCAACAACTACACCCTCATAAACCTGCGTCAATGTGAACAAGTTTGCTAAATAACCCCCTTAAGCACTGCAAATGAACGATATGTTGCCGCGCGCGGCCTAAATCGGTTTCAAGCCGCCTTGTGCTAGGATATCTATCGTTACATGGGTTCAACTGTGCTCACGGCTTAACTGGTCGCGAAGCACAGGGCAGATCAGCATCCGGCCGTAACGGCGGTGCCAGAAAAACCACGAGCTCCAATAGCGTCGTCATGCGTATCGCATTGAATGACTTTGTTCTTGTCTTTGTGCAAGTTGTTCATTCGAATCGATGTTTCATGACAATTCGCAGCAGTCCTACAGCTGTTTGCGTGCGGTCCAGTTTTGGTACCCGCTTGACTGGTTCGCACGCAGCCAGCTGGAGACGCGGTCATTTTGCGATACACGTCCGCGTCTCTAGCAACTGCATTTGTACATACCGTTCACGGTGGGGCAGAGCCACGTGCTTGTCTAACTGGGCTCAGGGTTTGAATATGGAGCGCCTTAGCGCACAAGCGCCCTGGCGAAGCCATACCCAAACCCCGTGAGCCACACGTAAGACAGCAAGGGGGTGGTGCTCGTGTGGTATGTAATACAGGTCATTAACGGTCGCGAAGACGTAATGCGCGAGCGCATCGAACGTTTGATGCCGTCTGGCGCCATGCAGGAGCTCTTTTATCCCCAATATCAGACCGAAATCAAGGTACACGGCGAATGGGTTAACACAACCAAGCCGTTGTTCCCCGGTTATCTCATCTGCGATACGGCAGACCCCCGCACTGTGCAACAGTATTTACTGCGCATGGATGACTTTGCCCGGGTGCTTTCCCAGGACGGTCAGTTTGTGCCGCTGGCAAAAGAAGAGGTCCAGCTTATTGGCGGCTTTACGCATAGGGGAGACCGCGTAGTGCCCATGAGCGAGGCCCTAAAAGACGGTGACCAGGTCGTAGTAACGGCTGGTCCGCTGCTGGGCCACGAAGGCCTTATCAAAACCATTAACAGACGCAAAAGCACTGCTTATTTGGAGCTCAACCTGTGCGGCCGGCGCGTAACCACCCGCGTTGGCCTCGCGGTGCTTTCAAACGAGCAGCGCGTCAGGCGCAACATCAAAAAGGCAATCGCCTAGCTGCTGGCGGTCGCCACACAGAACAGGGAGAATCCCCGACCCGGGGACGAAGTGTTGGAAGAGAACGTTTTGGATAAAACTCAATATACAACTGATGCGCCCGTGGGGGCGGCACTGATTGCTCAGGCCATGGACCGGCGCGAAGGCGCTGGCCGCTACAAGGCCATGCAATCCATCATGGACTGGGACCGCTCGCGCTTGGCATATAGGGCAGTGAAGCGCGCATTCGACATCGTGTTCAGCGGTGCCGTGCTCGTCGTCATCGCTGTGCCCAGCCTGGTGCTGGCCGCGGCCATCCGACTGGAGAGCGAGGGCAACCCCTTCTACAGCCAGATCCGAGTGGGACAGACCCGCCCCGACGGAAGCCTGACCACGTTCCGCATGTGGAAGTTCCGTTCCATGTACAAGGACGCCGACGAACGCCTAGCCGAGCTCAAGGAGCAGAACGAGATCGTCGGCGCCATGTTCAAGATGAAGGAGGACCCCCGCGTCACCAAGATCGGGAAGTTCATCCGCAAACATTCCATCGACGAGTTCCCGCAGTTCCTGAACGTGTTCCTGGGTCAGATGTCCGTGGTTGGCCCCAGGCCGCCGCTGCCGAATGAGGTTGCGGAGTATACGGAATATGACCTGCAACGTTTGGCAGTGGAGCCTGGGATCACCGGACTCTGGCAGGTTACGGAGCGCAACTCCACCGGTTTCGACGGCATGGTCCGCCGGGACCTCGAGTACATAGCAAAACGCGGAATCGTCATGGACCTCAAAATCGTCCTCCTCACGGTTCTGGAGGTCTTCAACGGGAGCGATGCGTACTAATGCAGCATGTTTTCATCATCGGATCCAAGGGGATTCCGGCAAACTACGGCGGCTACGAGACGTTCGTGGAAAAACTGACCGAGAATCAGGTATCGCACGACATCAAGTACCACGTGGCATGCGCCGTGGACTCCGCCGAGCAAGTCGGCGAGTTCGAGCACAACGGGGCGCACTGCTTCAACGTGCTGCGCAGGCCCGTCGGTGCCGCGAGGGCTATCTTCTACGACATCGACGCCCTCAAGTGGTGCATCGCCTACATCGAGGAGAACCGAGTCCAGCATCCCATCGTCTACGTGCTGGCCTGTCGCATCGGGCCGTTCTTCGGCAGGTACGTTAACAGGATCCACGCCCTTGGCGGCAAGGTCCTCGTGAACCCCGACGGCCACGAGTGGAAGCGCGCCAAGTGGAGCGCACCCGTCCGCAAGTACTGGAAGCTCTCGGAGCGCGGGATGGTCAAGCACGCCGACCTGATGGTGTGCGACTCCAAGAACATCGAGAAGTACATTCGAGGGGAGTATGCCGACCTGGATCCCGAGACGACCTTCATCGCCTACGGGGCCGACATCAAGCGCTCCGCGCTCGCTGACGACGATCCTAAGTTCACGGGATGGCTCTCCGAGAAGGGCCTCGAGCCCTTCGGCTACTACCTGGTTGTGGGACGTTTCGTGCCTGAGAACAACTACGAGACCATGATTCGGGAGTTCATGGCTTCCGAATCCAAGCGCGACTTTGCGCTCGTGACGGGAGTGGACGACTCCTTCCTCGCAGAGCTCGAGCGGAAGACGCACTTCAAGTCCGACCCGCGCATCAAGTTTGTCGGGACCGTCTACGACCAGGAGCTCCTGAAGAAGATTCGTGAGCAGGCTTACGGCTACTTCCACGGCCATGAGGTCGGTGGCACCAACCCGAGCCTCCTGGAGGCCTTGGCTTCCACCCGCCTGAATCTTCTTTTAGACGTGGGTTTCAACCGAGAAGTCGCTGAAGATTCCGCCCTGTATTGGGACAAGAAGTCCGGAGACTTGGCTGAACTTATCAACCGTGCTGACGCGATGGACTTGAAGTCGATCGAGGAGTTCGATGCGGCCTCGACTTCCGTTATTCGCGACCGGTATTCTTGGCGGTCCATCACCGACAGCTATGAAGACCTTTTCCTCGGAAGGCAATAGCACTATGAAAGGCATCATCCTCGCCGGCGGGTCCGGCACCCGCCTGTACCCGCTCACGC
>OLPN01001265.1_pt1 | contig 23450 bp, 22 predicted proteins | sample 1672601 | NCBI WGS metagenome assembly OLPN01 (sample SAMEA3136704, study PRJEB25190) | human gut metagenome | reverse complement strand
GATGCTGCCAATAAACGGGAAGAGGCTCTCACCCAGGAGCGGGATAATCTGAAAGCAGAGATAGACCTTCTCCGTAAAAAACTGTTTGGCACCTCCAGTGAAAAAAGGTCCCTCGATATTCCAGGCCAGTTAAACTTTTTCAATGAGGCGGAACTGGAACAGGATCCGAAAGCAGCAGAAGCAGAGGATCTTGAAGCAATTCTTCCGGAAAAAACAGCAAAAAAGCGAAAAGCAAGAGCTACAGATGCGGAGCGTTTTAAGGGAGTTCCTGTTGAAAAAAAGTATCTGGAACTTTCTGAGGAAGAGAAACTCTGCCCTGTCTGTGGTACCCCGCTGAAAGAAATCGGGGAAGAGTTTGTCCGCCGGGAACTGTTTTTTGTACCGGCAAAACTGAAAGTATATGAATACTACAGTAAGAGCTATGAGTGCCCGCAGTGCAGGCTTCAGGATATTCCGGTTATCAAAAAAGGAAAAGATGGCAGATCTCATATGCTTTATGGAATGGCTTCTGCCGGAACGGTTGCCTGGGTAATGTACCAGAAGTTTTGTAATGGTCTTCCATACTACCGTCAGGAAAAGGACTGGAAACAGTATGGCGTGGAGATCACCAGAGCTACTATGGCAAACTGGGTGATCCGGAATTCTGAAGCATTTTTTCTTCCTATGTACGAATACTTCCACAGGAAACTTCTGGAACGTGGATTCGCGATGGCAGATGAAACGCCACTTCAGGTTCTGCATGAACCGGAACGCCGTGCACAGACCAAGTCATATATGTGGCTGTTCCGCAGCGGTGAAGACGGAGGACCACCTATTATCCTCTATAAATACTCGGAGACCCGAGCCGGGGACAATGCCGTAGATTTTCTTCACGGCTTCAAGGGTTATCTGATGTGTGATGGCTATAGCGGATACAATAAAGTACCGGATGCCAAACGTACAGCCTGCTGGGCACACATCAGAAGATATCTGACAGATGCCATCCCTAAGGGAAAGGCGCTGGATTATACCCAGCCATCCGTACAGGGAATGCTGTACATTAACCAGCTCTTCCATCTGGAAGATGTGATCAGATCAAAGTATTCTTCCTTCGATGCTATCAAAAAGGCGCGTCTTGAAAAAGAAAAGCCGGTAGTAGAAGGCTTTTTGTCGTGGCTTGATCAGCAGAACCCTACCCGTGGAAGCAGAATGGATAAAGCTGTCACCTACATTCAGAACCGCCGCTCCTATCTGACTATCTATCTCGAAGATGGGCGCTGCAGTTTTTCTAACAATCTCAGTGAAAATGCGATCCGTCCGTTTACAGTAGGCCGTAAAAACTGGCTGTTCTGTGACACACCAAACGGAGCCCAGGCCAGCGCTATCGTGTACACAATGGTAGAGATGGCAAAAGCCAATGGAGTAAACGTCTATCACTATCTTACTTATCTGCTGGAAAAACTACCTGATGATAGAATGCGTGATGATGAGTTAGAACTTCTGGCTCCATGGAACGAAACCGTCAAAGCTGAAATCGAACGTCGTGCAAACGAATCAAATCAATCCTATGTGAATTGTCAAGGTGCTCCGGCTACTGAAAAGTAGTCGGGGATTTTTCTATCATACCTAAAAATTAAGCGGTTCTTTCCGTTATTGGTTGAAATTAATGTATTGAAGTTATATAATATATTCAAAATATATTTACTAGGAAGGTTATCTGTATGGACGAATTTATTAAGTTACTTGACCCAGCCTATGAACTAATACAATATCGCATAAAAGAAAATAAAGTGATTTTTCATATTGCATCAACAATAACTGAATTAGAATGTCCGTTTTGTGGAAGCAAAACATCTAAAGTTCATTCTATTTATCAAAGAGAAATTCAAGATCTTCCTATGCAAGGAAAAAAGGTCATCCTGTTAGTCGATACCAGGAAAATGCGATGTATGAATCCGGACTGTTCTCACAAAACTTTTTCAGAGAAACATCCATTTGTGACTGCTAAATCGAAAAAAACGAACCGGTTAATCCAAAATATTTTATATACATCATCCCAGCTAAGCTCGTTGAATGCTTCTAAACTTTTAAAAAGTGAAAATATTACAGTTTGTAAAAGCAGCATCTGCGATCTGCTTAAAAAAAATGCCATCCATTGTGGATAAATCTTCTGTAAAAATGATATGTGTGGATGATTTTGCGCTCCGTAAAAGATTCTCTTATGGAACAGTTATGATAAATTTAGAGAATCATCGAATTATTGATATGATTCCGTCAAGAGACACAAATGATGTCTGCAACTGGTTGAAAACGTTTCACAATATCGAAGTTATTTCAAGGGATGGAGCCATTACATACGCATCCGCTGCTACAAATTCTCATCCTGATGTCATACAGATTAGTGACCGTTTTCACTTGATAAAGGGACTTTCGGAAGTTATCTGTAAATATATATTTCGTGAATTTCCTGCAAGGGTTGAAATACCATTAACAGAAAGCATTACGGATGAAATGAAAGCATTATATAACACTGCAAACCGGTCATTGCGTATAAAATTCGCCCATGAAAAACGCAGGGAAGGACTGACCATATCGGATATAGCGTTATTGCTACATTCTTCGCCTAAAACAATCCAAAAATATCTTGCTATTCCAGAAGACCAAGTTCCTAAAAGCAAGGAAATTGCCAGGGAACGGCAACATCAGCTGGCAGTAAAACAAAAAGAACAGGAAATAGAAGAAGCAAGACAGATGGCCTTGGCGGGATATCCCATTGAGCAGATTGCCACTCTAATGCATCATCCCTATAAAACCATACAAAATTATTTAAATCCTGATTTTTCAATTACGAATGGACACTATAATGTTCGAATTCCAGGGAAATTAGCTCCATATGAAAGGGAAGTAATAGAACTCAGAAGCAAAGGATTAACTTACCCTAAAATACATGATATTATTTGTAAAAAGGGATATACAGGCAGTGTAGCTTCGTTACGAATGTTTATGCAAAAAGAAAGAACACGAATGTATGAACAGAACGAAACAGAGAAGCCGCATTCTGAATATGTGCAAAGAAAATCCTTATGCCAGTTGGTTTATAAAAAACTCGAGGATATCGGTACAATCACAGCCAAACAGTATCAGGAAGTATTAAAAAAATATCCTTTATTAAGTGAGCTGTATGCATTAACCAAAGAGTTTTGTAATGTCCTATTTTCTAATAATCCTGCAAAATTAGATGAATGGATCAATGAAGCACAAAAATACGATATCCCTGAACTTCAAACATTTATAAATGGCATAAAAAAGGACTTAACTGCTGTAAAAAATGGAATTATATATTCGTATAATAATGGCTCAGCAGAAGGCAGTGTAAATAAAATCAAAGTTATAAAACGAATAATGTATGGGCGAAACAGTTTTGAATTATTGAAAGCGAAAGTGCTATTCGGAGAACTCTTTCACGTTAAATTCAACTAAGCACGGAAAGAACCAATTAAGCGCTTACTTTTGTTGTGTTATTCATAGAATAAGTCTCTCTTCATTTTTATATACAAAAAATTAATATAAACTACAATATTGGTAATTTTAAAATACATATTTCGCATACTTTACTCCATCAATACAATCAAGAATCCTCAAAATTTCATCTCTGCTTTCATTTTTTGTATTTTTTAAAGTAACCAACGCTTTCTGAAAACCTTTACCTTTTGTTCCACGCTGTACTTCTTCTATCTCTAATCCACTTCCAGCAATATGCTGTGCAATATCCGTAATTGAAAGAGTATCATCATATTCTATATAAATTCCTGAATAAACATCATCTACCAGAAATTTATATTCCAGCTTCTTAAATCTAGCCATAATAAGATAAACTACTAATGTGGCAATTAATCCGGCACTGTAAAAACCTACACCTATAGTAAGTCCAATACAGGCAGATGCCCACAATCCCGCCGCAGTCGTAAGCCCTCTCACTTTGGTTTTTCCAGATGTGATGATACTTCCTGCACCTAGAAAACCAATACCACTAATAACCTGCGCACCAAGTCTAGATGGATCTCCAGTCTCAAAAGTATCATGCATATACTGTCCTGTTGCCATTACAATAGCGGCTCCCAGGCATACTAACATATATGTTCTCATTCCTGCTGGTTGATGAGAACGTCCTCTTTCAATTCCTATAATCCCTCCACAAATAACGGCAAGAAGTATTCTGAGCATGATAGACAAAATATTTAATTCCTTCAGGTAACTAACAATCATAAGTATTTGATCCAAACTTCCGTCCTCCTTACTTCTGTTATTTTTCACTGCATTTATTTTACCCACCAAGCTTTTATATCAGTAAAATAATATATTCATTTACTGTAATATAAACAAAACAGCCGCATGATTCTCACACATGCGGCTGTTTTCAAACATTTGCATATCGTCCATTCTAGGCAGATAAATATCATTTACTGCATCATTTTTCTGACTTTCTTTTCTAGACGTTTCTGTTTTAATTTCTGAATCTTCTTCATTCCATTTCCCTGTCCGAAATATAATGCAACTGAAGAAAGAAGCATCAATACTACTGTATACACAAATCCCATTGCCTTAGCATCAATCGATGCAGCTTCATCAGATGCAGCCTTAATAACAATTCCTAAAGGCTGGAATAATGGATGATATAAGAAAACAGATAAATCATAATCTGAGAGTAATCCATTAAAATTCAAAATTACAACAGACATGATAGCCGGCATCATAACTGGAAGAACAACTTTCAGCATAGTGTGTAAGGTACTAGAACCCATACACTGAGCAGCTTCTTCCAAATCATTGTCAACGCTGAAAAATGCCGCTTTAATCATTCTATAAGAAAACGGAAGTTTTACTACGACATAACCAATCAGCATCAAGACAACCGTACCTACCAGAACCTTATTAAACAGAATCAGATGTCTTTCACCGTATGTTGTACTTAATCCCAACGCAATCAGTGTAGCTGGAAGAAGCCATGGAATCAGCATTCCCCATTCAAATGCAATGTCTAATTTATGTTTTGCTTTACGAACAAAACGTGCACAAATAATTGTAATTACAGCTGCGATTACAGCTGCTAACAGTGAATATACAATACTTACAAGGTATGGCTTTATCACATCTATACTACTGAACAACTTTTTGTAATTATCAAGAGTAAAGGACTGCCATGTTAATTCTCCAGTCTTGATTGTAAGAGAATCACAGAAAGAGTATATAACAACCAGTATCATTGGAATCACATAGATTAAAAACATTGCCCATGCAACAATATGTGCCAGAACATTTAATACTGGATTATTTATTTTTTGTTTCTGCAGTTTTGCCTTAGTCTTTGATACAGACACATAATTTCCACCTTTTTCAATTTTACTGAAAATAACCAATAAAATAATAGTGGCAATTCCAAGTAATATTGCCAACAAAGCAGCAATATCTCTGGATGATGATGATCTCGAAAAAGTAATGATCATTGGGTTAATAGTTTGAAAATCCTGTCCGCCTACAATCAAAGGAGCTGACATAGCACCCAAACCAGTTAAAAATGTAAGAATTGTAATTGCAAAAAATGTAGGTTTCAATACTGGGAATACAATTTTAAAGAAAATGGATGCTCCAGATGCTCCCATGTTCTTTGCCGCTTCTATTGTATAGTAATCAATATTGTGAATTGCATTTTTCAAGAACATCATATGATTTTGTGTACATGAAAATGTCATTACAAATACAACTGCACCATATCCTACAAACCATCCCGGGTTCATATTTGGAAAGAAATTCAAAAGAAATTTTGTAATCAGTCCATTAGATCCATAAACAGATTTGTAACCAGATACAAGAACTACACCACCATAGATCAAGGAACTCATATATGCAAGACGAAGAAACTTCGAGCCTTTGATATCCCAGTATTCAGTAAATAATACGCTTAATGTTCCTACGATATTTACAGTAATTACTAATGTAAATGCAAGAATAAAACTATTCTTCAAACTTTTTAATGCCCTAGCTGACTTAAATACTTTATGCACTGCATCTGCAGAAAATTTTCCGTTCTGAAAAAAAATACTTGCCAACAGATTCAAATTAGGATAAACCACAAATGCAATAATCAACCAGGCGATTACAAGTTTTAATATAAATGATTGAAGATTAAATGGCTTTTTTGCCTTTGTCATATTCATAATACGCCTCCCGCTTAAAATTGCATCACATCTGCCGGCTGAATATAAAATTCTACTGAATCTCCTATTGCCAGAAATGGCTGTCCATCATTTACATGGACAATTCGAATTTCTGCATCATCAACATCAACTTTATACTTGGTCAGAACACCATTATAGTCATAATCCTTAATCTTTCCTATAAATCTTGCAGCTCCCTGAACTGGCTTAAATCCCACACGTTCCAGTCTTACATAAGAGTTCTTATCCTCTTCCAGTTTTATATCACATTGCTGGTTCATTTCTCTTATTATATTTTTACTCAGATGATTTATTTCTCCAATAAAATCACAGACAAACTCTGACTTTGAATGATTATAAATATTAAACGGTACATCCACCTGTTCTACAAAACCATTATTAAATACCGCAATTTTATCTGATAATGTCAGCGCTTCTTCCTGATCATGAGTTACATAGAGGGTTGTGATACCTAATGTTTTCTGTAATCTCTTCAACTCACTTCGAAGACCCACTCTCAACTTTGCATCCAAGTTAGAAAGTGGCTCATCCAAACAAAGAATCTTTGGTTCCAGCACAATTGCCCTTGCCAGCGCAACTCTCTGCTGCTGTCCACCGGAAAGTTCAGATACATTTCTGGTAAGCTGTTCTTCCTTAATCTCAATTACCTTCGCTACATCTTTTACTTTTTTATCAATTTCTGCTGCTGATAATTTCTTCACTTTTAATCCAAATGCCAAATTCTCATATACAGTCATAGTAGGAAAAAGCGCATAACTCTGAAATACCATACCAATATTTCTTTTTTCTACTGGCATATGTGTAACATCCTGACCATCAATAAGAATCTGACCTGCACTCGGTTCAAGAAATCCTACCAGAGAACGAAGAGTCGTTGTTTTTCCACAACCTGACGGTCCTAAGAACGTAAAAAATTCTCCATCTCCAATTGTAAGATTTAAATCTTTAATCGCAACAAAATCTCCATACCGTATTTCAATGTTTTTGAATTCAATCATCTTTCTTCTCCTTTGGGAACATCACCAGCACAGTAATATCAGACAGAAACCGACTGATGTTCACTATACTGATACACTGTTATAAATAAGAGGGCAGATTATTTCACTGCCCTCTTGGATTTACTTTACTCTATAAATTCAAGTTCACATTTTTCAACCCACTGATCAATATTTTCAGAAACAAATTTCCAGTCGATATCCTGTGAATGCACTGAATCAACAAACTCTTTAATTTCATCAGATGCTTTATCAAGTGCATCTGGCTGACATGGAATTGTACCAAATTCATTCATCCACTCTGTCTGAACATCTGCAGAACCAAACCAATTAGCAAAATCTACTGCCAGATTTCTCTTATTAGAACCACTTATCATAGCAATCTGCTCAGTAACATAAGGAACGCCTGTTTCAGGACTCATAATCTGAAATTTATAATCTCTTTCATCCTGATTTTGAATAACACCGCTACCCCACATTTCACATACAGGTATAGTACCAGAAATTACATTTCCTACATAATCCTCTCCATCCTGTTCCATATGTCCGTTCTGAATCCATTTCTTAGCAGTTTCCCATCCTTCATCAGAAATACCATACTCACCATTTTCGTCTGTATAACGTACAAGAAGAGAAGCAAGTAATGTTTTTCCTGTACCACCGCCGAAATTTAAGATAGTATATTTATCGGTCCACTCGTCTGTTAATAAATCCAAAACATCTGCTGGAGGATTTTCAATATCTGCATTCATAATATTAACTAACGGCTGAATAACGATTGGATAATAATAACCATCCTCATCTCCAAGAGACATATCTACTTGATCTTTCCATTCAGGCTCCCATTTATCAATGACTTCTTCGTTTTTCAGTTTTTCATATTCCATAGCATTCAGACCAAATACCATATCTGCCTGAGGATTATTCTTTTCTGAAATAATTCTATTACTTAAATCACCGCCCTGAATCTGCACAACCTCAATATTATATCCCGCGTCTTTGGCAGTTGACTTTAACCATTCATCTCTTCCATTTGATCCTGAATTTGTATAAACAATTAATTTCTGACTCTTGTCAACTTCCGCTGCTGATACACTGCTACATACACTCAGTGTAAGCATTGCTGCTGAAATTCCTAAGGCTACACATCTCTTTAAATTCTTCATCGTCCTTCTCCTTGTTTTTTGAAATTTGCGGTTATATTGGTTATATAATAAATTATTTTGCTACAAAACCTTTTACAAGTGCCGGCCAGTCCGTCTGAATGATTTCAAATCCCAGCTCGATTAATTTACCCCAGTTATCTTCAAATCCATTTTTAATTGCATTATTATCATCCAATCTTCCAGATAATACTGTATCATCATCCAATGTGATTGCATTTACCCATGGTGCAATTCCAAGATCATGGAGTTCTTTCATAAAATCAGGCTGAACAAACGGACTATCCAAATCTTTAAAAATCAGTTCTGCCGCTGCCACATTGATATTATATTTTTTTACAATATCCCATTCTTTAATATCTTTCATAATAGGCATATACATAATATCTTCGCCAATTTCTTCTAATTTCTGTAACAATTCTTCTTCAACACCAGATTTCAAAAGTACCTGTCCCTGCATCTGAGACTTTTTAATTACTTCAATAATTTTATCCCAGTAAAACCAAGAACGGTCAATATTAATTAGACATTTATCTTTGAAATGTTCTAAAACATCTTCCAGTCTTTCTGCCTTCTGTTTGGTTCTCTGACCCAGACAATTTAATGTATACATTTCATCTACTTCCTTAGATGACAATGTACGAATATCCTGTTCAATTCCATATTCAATTTTTTCTTCTCCATTATGGAATGCATAAAATACACCATCTGTTGTCATCGCTGCATCTACTTCTATCATGTCTGCGCCATGAAGAAGAGAATTTTTATATGCCAAACTTGTATTCTGTACTACATTTCCACCACATGTTCCACGATGTGCGGCAATTATCACTTTGTTCCTCTGAATCAGTTTTCTGATTGGTTCATTTTTTGTGTACATCTTACACCTCCCGTATCAACTGACCTAAGTATATATCTATTTTTGGAACGTGTCAATATTATTATCTCACAAAATTTATATTTTGCACAATTTTAACATATTTTTTTTCATTTTTTGTGCATTTTTAATATTTAGAGTGCATTATTAAAATTGGTACGTTCAAATAATTATTGTCATGTATTTTCTTTTATTTTATTTAACAACTCTTTTTCTTTTATTTAAAAATTATACTTTTACTCATTACTTTCTATTCTATTTCACTAAAGCTACATCTGCATGCTAAGATTTACCATAAACTATCAAACCATCCCTCATACATCAAAAAAGAAACAGTTATCATTTTATAGTTATAAAACGATAACTGTTTCTTCTCCATTACTCATTCCATCTGGTATTACATTCATTTTGTACGTAATCGAGCGCTGACGATAGTGTTTCTATTTCAGACGCTACATTCCTGATTGTCCTTCCCAGCATATCTTCAAATTCGAATTCATTAAACTTGCTATTTTTAGTAGCAGTAAAATTTCTCCACCCCATCATCAGATTTTCTTCCATATCTTCTATCCAAGGATAACGTTCCTGGATATCAAAATTCTTTGTAATATTTCGATTACATATGTATCCACCCATATAGCAGATCATTTCAGCAATATCTGTACGATAAAGCCATTTCAAAAACAACATACTCTGTTCATACTTCTGACAGAATTTTGAAATACCAATCACACCTCCTCCAAGCATAGGATTTCCACCTGGAATCGAAGTATACCCAACTTTTCCAATGATCTGAGAATCGGAATTATGAAGCATATCAGATGCATAGTTCGAAAATACAATATGCATTGCCGTATCTCCATCAATAAATTGTTTTGTTGAATCCTGCCACCATTGATATGTCTCTCCACTGGAATAAGAACAGGTTTCTATATAGCTTTCTAATGCCTTTTTCATTTCTTTTGTCTGTACATTCACTTTTCCATGTTCATCAAAAATATTCTTTCCAAATTCCCTATAATGTGGCATAAAATCACAACTCGCCAGAAACGTTCGTCCATATGTCGCAGTTGCACCATATTGTACTGGCGACTCCTGATTGAATTTTTTACAAAAGAAACGAGCTATTTGATTAAATTGCTGAAATGTTTTTGGTATTTCCAGTCTCTTTCTATTTTTCTCATAGTACTCTCTTTTAATCAATTCATTTTCAAATAAGTCTTTTCTATAAAATAACATTTGAACACACGCATCTAGCGGAAAACCATATATTTTCCCATTAAATTCAGAATACTTCTCTAGTAAACCTGGAATAAGTTTTTCCATAATTTCTGAAATTTCTGCATTCTTCCAATCCATTTCACAGTATAAATCTTTTCCTATTTTGTCCATCCAAGCCATATCTGTTCGAATCAAATCATAGGCGCTACTCAAGCAACTACTGTCAGCCATCTTATATAACTCATCATAGGCCACTTGGATCATATTCACTTTTATTCCAGTTTCTTTTTCAAATTCAGGAAGAAGAAGCTTTATAGCTTCACTTGTACTATTTCGGATTGTAAGAAAATTGATTGTATCTCCATTAAAAGTCCTACATTCTTCTTTTTCATAGCGAAAACCTTCATTTTCCATTTTAATCGTAGTACCCTTTACCAAAACTCCTTCATTTTCTAAATTCATATAATTTTTATTAATAAATCCTGCAATTTCTTTTCCCAATAATTTATAATTTAAAAGATAAGAACAAATATTGTCAAGAGACTCCATAGACTTACTACATATAGCATATACTTCTGGTATTTTTTTATCCGTAGCACAATAACTATAAGCTTTTTTCAAATACTTAATATCTTCGTCACTCGCTGCAACAATAGCATCAAATTTGTCCTTTTCGTTCAAAACCAGAAAAGCATCTAGTAAAGACATGTCATCATCACTTGCATATATTTTATATTCACAATCTGACTCATCCAAGACAGATACAACACCATTTGTAAAAGTTTTATAATTTGAAAATTTACGGCTTCCATAAAGAATTGCTACATTCCTATATTTTTTTTCAATACAGCGTTCCGCAATGTCTCTTCCGGCTTTTTCATAATCAAACCCCGCATAAACTATATCTTCCGGCAAATTTTTAGGTTTTCTTTCCACAAATATAAGTGGACTATTTTTTTCATATATATTTTTATTTTTAATCATGGAACTTACAACCACAATTGCTGCCGCATTCAACGATAATGCCTTTTTGTAGGCTACTTTTTCATTATAAATAAGTTGATCTGTACAAATCAACTCCGAATCAATCTGATATCTTCTTAATTCTGACTCAAGTCCAATATAAAAATCAACATATCTTTTTATTGTAAGTCCAGGCAATATAATACATACTTTTTTTGTTGTACCCGATCTCAATTGCTGTGCCTGTACATTGATTTTATATCCCAATTCTTTAGCAGCCTGCTCTACAAGCTGTATTTTTTCTGCACTCACATTTCCTTTTTTATTTAGTACATTAGATACTGTACCATGAGAAACCCCTGCTCTTAACGCTATACTTTTTATTGTCGGCATACACGCTACCCCTAACCTCCATTAATATCTATTTTTCATAATTACATTTTCTTTTATTATAGAGCAAAACTTACAAAACCTGCAAGTACTACAAATTCCTACTAAAGTCACTTTTAAATTAGTTATTATCATTTAGTCTCCCTTTCTGCTGTCCTGTATTTATTTTATACATAATTGCTATATGCAAAGTATTATTTTTTATATTTTTTAGATCGAATTAATGTACTCTTACTAATACCTGTCATTTGGCAAACTTGCCTATAAGAATGATTTTCCAATAAATCAAGTGCATGATTAATCTGTTGCCTTGAATATTTCTTCGGTCTACCTTCTGTAAATTCCGGATTCTGCTTTGCAATAGCCTTTCCTTCCTGCGTACGCTCTACGATCATATCACGCTCAAACTCTGCAAATGAAAATAATATATTTCTGATCAGCTTTCCGGTAGGTGTACTATCCATAATTCCGATATTCAGAATATGCACTATAATGTCCTTCTTCAGAAGCGCTTCAATTAGCTCTGTACCCTGGGATGCACTTCTGGCAATTCGATCTAACTTAGTTACAATCAATGTATCACCTGATCGAATCACTTCCAGCAGTTTATCAAGTTCCGGACGATGTGATTTTGTACCTGTAAAAGCATCGGAATATATCTTTTGTGCACCAGCAGCCCTTAGCGCAGCTTCCTGTGCTTCCAGACTGTTTCCATCTTTTGCCTGACTCTTCGTAGACACTCTACTGTATCCATAAATCATAGATTTTCTCCTTTCCTTAGTGGTCCTAAGTTATGACACCGCTCTATGTCTTGATTTTACGTCATCCTTAAAGTGGTGTCAATACTTTTAAGTTATGATACTCAACATTACTATAGGCCAAAAAAAGTGCCGGAAAGATAATTCAGACTGGCGAAAGAGACTTACACCATTTCCATTATTCTTTCCGGACTTATTTCATATAATCAAAGCTGTTCCTACTTTCATTATATTTTCTATTTATCGCTCCAGCCATTAATTATTTCATAGCAGCTGTAAGTTGCCCGCTGGATATCTGGAGATGTGCCAAACCAAGCATCCGGCATTAATATATCAACCATCTTTTGGCGTAATTTTTGTGCTGTTGTGATTATGAGCAGTTTTTCTTCTATCTCTTCTTCTGGCTTCTGTGCTTTACAATCAATCTGTGTAAACACATTCATGGAATATATAAGCACATCCAAAAGTGTAATATTAATATGTAACTGCTGTCGTGAAAATTCGGCACTACAGTTTCCCAGCGGTTCCAGATATTTCATCATTTTCTGCAGATCATCTGAGACCATCTTCTGGTATTCCCCATCAATTTTAGGCAATGGTTCAAGTTGGAAACTTGACCATCTCATTGACTGTAACTTATACAGCATCTCTCTTTCATCGTCTGTCAAATAAATTTTAAGATGTTCCTTCATCATTCACCCTCCACTATTGTGCAGCTCCTCTCCATACAGAGTGCCGCAATACTCCCATTCCATTCTCAGTTCTTTCCATCAAGAAGCCTCTGATAAATGAAATGAGCACAAAAATAAGAATGTAAACTATTTTTCTACCTGATTATCTCCATTTTTTCTGTCTCTCTAAAATATCTGAATACATGGCACGACACAAAATCCTCCCTTCTGTCTAATGTCAAATGGATAATAGAGCTCCATACCATATCCGGATCTGTTCCCTGAACATTATGTACCATAACTCCATGCTGAAATGGAAATGCAAAATAAAAATCACCCTGATATATATCTGCAATCTTTTGTGCAACCCCGGGTAAAAATATAGCAACTGCACCAAATGTTACCTCCTCCGTACTAATACAATTTCCAAGCAATCCATTCTTCCATCCTGCTGTTTCTTCAATATCTTCTACATATGTCTGCCCCAGTACCCAGCCGGTCTGATCATACCTCTTCGGCGGTGATACCCTCAGGGTATTATACAGCGCATCCTGTATCACAGTCTCTTTGCTTTTTCTCCAGCTCTTAAGCATTCTTTCAAGAATTCTCATACAATATAACGTATTTCCACTATCAGCCCGCCAGTATACAGTAATCGCAATATCCCCGCAAACCCTGTAAACAGCATTTTCCAAAAGCTCCCGGTCTCTGATCAGATTGTGCAGGCGGACAACCATGTTATTTTTTACCTTTTCATATGTCTGCAGAGTACCTTTCTCTGTGTAGAGCCCGTATCTTTTTACTATCTCCATCTTCCTCCGCACTGCCTGTATCATTTCTTCGACCGATTTTTTATCCATATGATTTTTTGTAGGAAAGTCTACAATTTTCTGCGTATTTTCTTCCGAACTTTCGCCTGCAGCCATTTTTTCAAGTAAACTTTTTATCTTATCCTGAGGAATTCTCATTTCTCTGCTTAATTTTGCTGAGACTTCTTCCAAAATATCATCCTGCTTCTCCATCCGGCTCTTCTCCTTTCTGTTTTTTATACATATAACTCTAACATATTTCCATCATTTTATATTCTGACACGAAAAAATACATCTTCCCACTATATCTGCACATCTAAAAAATTGCATCCGAATTCAATTTTTCTATGGTCCTCTTTTTGCGACTCATAAATACCGTCAAGTGCCACCTGCAGGAGCCAAAATAAAATCCCATAAATACAATTTTCATTTTCTGAGTTTTTCGTCATATTATACAAAATTCAAAAATTGAAAGCGAGGTAATAGTAATATGCGATTAGAAGATATGCGCACACTAATGACACAGACAATGACAATGGATACCCTTACAAACGCTATGCGAGAATTTCTCACAATCCATGCTGAACATCTGCTTGATATGTTTCAATTCGTGTATCCAGGTATTACACAGGACGAAGCAGTAGAGCGAGCCCTTATTGATCTTGCTACCGGCGATGTACTCAGACATATCAATAATAACCTGAAGATCCTGCCCGTAGCAGAGTTAGAAGTCGAAGGAGAAGATGTCACCAAAATTATTTCTAACATGGAAATTGCTATTGGACATGGTATCAACTACACTGATAAGTTATTCAGCCGTCCAGTGTTCTTGGCTGGCGAATGTATGAATAGCTGCGGTGGAAATGATGTATATACTTGTACAGATATGCAATATACTTTCTTAACAATCGATGGCGAATGGCGAACTGTCAACGCAGATATCATCCAGGAATTCCGCTCAACTGAATTATACTTTTCCCTCAAAATGTATAAGGAATCAGATGATACATCATATTACAGTCTGGAATATCTGAAAGATCTGATTCCAGCCGATTATGAATATGTATTATATGATTATATCTAATATGGAAATGAGATGACTAATACACAGCAGTGAATCTCATTATAGATGATTCACTGCTGTTATTTAATTTACCCCAAAACAAATTCTTAATTTTATCGCTTCTAACGTTATCGGAAGAAGTTTCAAAATTCCATTTAACACATAATTATTATTGCGGTATGTTTCCTATACGGGTACAATAATAATACGAAAACAACTATAAATATGATCATTACATAGAACTGGATTCATGAAAGAGTCAGCCTATGGATTCTCAGATGAAGAACGACATCTCTCAGATAATGTCGGAACAATCACGTATGTTATCAAGGAAAGCAATGAGAGATCTGAAGACAATGGGTACAACGAATGTAACATGCCCAAAATGCGGAACTGTTCCAAAGATGACGGTGACTCCGAAGCATGAAAGAATCACGATATCATGCAAGTGCGGATATGTATTTGACGCGGAAATTAATTTTTGATCTTTAGGCAGACATAAAGGTGAGGTAATAGTATGATAAATGAGGTAGTCTTATTTACTGATGGAAATATTCAGTTAGAGGTTCCCGTATCACAGGATGGTGAATCCGTATGGTTATCTGCAAATCAGATGGCAGTATTGTTTGATAAGGATGAAACAAATATCAGAAAACATATCAATAATGTCTTCAAGTCTTCAGAAGTTGATAAAGATAACAACACGCAAAAAATGCGTGTTGATGGGGTAAAGCAATTAGTTGCATTTTATTCTTTAGATGTAATATTGGCCGTAGGGTATAGAGTAAATTCACAAAGAGGTATAGCATTTAGAAAATGGGCAAATACTATCCTTAAACAATTTATTTTAAAAGGTTATGCTATTAACGAAAAACGTCTTCAGGCATTAAAGAAAACGGTTGATATCCAGACACGAATGCTTGCTGACGCTCTTGATATAGAGGAATCTGATGTGCTTAGAGCTGTGAATGAATATACCGATGCATTACTCTTACTTGATCAATATGATCACCAGGCATTATGTAAGCCCGACGGAAACAAGCCAGTATATCGTATAACTTATGAAGAATGTGTTGAAATGGTCGGAAAAATGAGTGATTCATTTCACAGTGATGTGTTTGGAGTAGAAAAAGAAGCAGGAAAAGTAGCAGGAATAATTGCCGCAGTATATCAAAGCATCTTTGGACAGGAAGCATATCCATCCTTAGAAGAGAAAGCTGCAAATTTATTATATTTTATGATCAAGGATCACCCTTATGCAGATGGCTGCAAAAGAATTGCGGCATCGCTTTTTCTCGAATTTTTGGATAAAAACAATGCTTTATTTCAAGATGAAAAAAAACGTCTTAGTGATGGAACCTTAGTCGCAATTACATTAATGATCGCTGAATCAAGACCTGAAGAGAAGGACGTTATGGTAAAGCTGGTGATGAATCTGCTGAATTTATAGGAGCACCCGACAATTATAGTAAATAACTACTTAACATAAACTGCCATACTACTTTTTCCATATCAATTAATGCAGCTATTTCTGTTTTATCAAAGGCCCCATAAAAATCTACCCAATATTTAAACCTGTTGATTCACAAAAATTTCCCTGGCATTCTTAAGGATGATGACAGATAGATAATGCCAGGGAAACAAAACGAAAGGATTGACGCCTCGAAGTGAGTTCAGGAAAACATCATCCTAAGCGGGCATCTACGATGTTCTCCCCTGCGTCATGATCATTATATGGTATTTTTAGTGGTTCTTTTTCTGATACGAAAAAAAACGAGTTTTTTCAGATATGATATGGAAGAAAACTTCTGAAATGACCATTACCCTATATTCTTTTCACAGGTCTGTATTCTTCCGGTACATTCAGACTTTTCGTATGATACAGATCCATCTCCCACAGCCCTGACCGGTAATCTGCCCTGAAATTCCATTTGTACAGTCCACAGATCTCTTGTTCCTGCCCATCCTCCTCTATTAACCATGTTCTGAAAATACCGTTGTTCCGCGGCCGTTGAATACCCCGGATGCCAATAGAAGCCAGCACTCTATTGCACAGCTCAGCCATGATATCATCTTTTATCTGTTCCAGCGAAAGGCCTGCATCATAGGGAGTCTGTAATACGCTGTGCCACACATCTGCAGTTTCTGATTTATTGCAGTGCTGCTTATACTGAGCAGAATATAACACGACATATCCACTATGTTCTTTTTTCGGTACCAGGCCACGTTTCGCATTGGCGCGTTCTCTTGCGATCCGCTTCAGGTTGCTGTTAAGTTCGATCTGCCGCAGCAGCACCTCTTTCAGATTATTTTTTTCTTTAGCCGTCTGTTCCAGCTTCTGTTCCGTTTCTTTTTGGGACATACGCACAATATCAATATTTTCCTTATATTTTCTGATCTGGGCATCAGCATATCCATATGCAGCACTTTCACGTCTCTCTGCATCAAGCTCTGCAGATGATCTTGCCTGTTCTGCAGCCTGGATCCGTTCTAGCAGGGCAGAATATTCTGCCGGACTCAATCTTATTTCAGCTACTTCCGGATCTGAAGCACCGCCGGCTGCTTCAACCATCATTCCCAGACTTCCTTTTTTCATATATCTCGCCATGCTTTATCACTCCCCTACAGATTCCTTATATAATTGGATATTGCTGTATCTTCCCGGTTATGACCCAGTGCAATGCTGATCACGCCTATCGCTCTGCGGTCCAGGCGCTTGCCCTTTTCATCTCCACGGCACATATAGATCTCAGACCTGTATCTTCCGTCAGAACACTTTATTTTATTTTTGTATCTGAGATTTTCTATTGGGCGGGCATATTCCTTATACAGGTATGTCGCATAATCTGCCCTGTACCCATGGACATCACAGTTGCTGCTCACATATCGCCATACCAGTTCGTTCGGAGCCGTATTCATCATCCGTTCCACTATCTTTTCCGTATTCGGCCCAACGATCGGTGAAATACGAGTCTTTCCGCCTTTGTCCTTCCGATGCAGGACAAAATATTTTTTGTCAGGAAACGTCTTTAGAGCATCTGTACAGGCTCTAATCATCGGCTGGTCACCTTCCAGCCGGGCTTCTTCCAGAACCGCCTCAACTCTGTTCCTGTCATATAGGTCCCCGCCCTTCAGTTTTTCCAGAACATTCCGGCGAAACCCACACCCTTTGCAGAAATTAATAAGCTCCTCATTCTTCTTTTCGCTAAAATGTCTGTCTCTTACTTTTGCTCCGCGGCTGCGGACAATATCCTCTTTTCTGCGCTGCGGCGGCTGAAAACGTTTCGGATCATCCACTTTGATCCCATATAATTTGTTGAGCGCGGCCGCTTCCGTTTGAACGGTCCATGCTGACATCCCGGCATCTACACGTGTCTGAAGAAATTCCGGGACATATTTTTCTGCTTTCTTAAGTGTTTTACATGCAGGATACCTCTCCTGGACCCATTTCACAAAATATTTGATGTGTTTCCAATATGTCTTATATGTCGAATACGAATATATCTTTCCGGATACAATATCCGTATCATGAGCCCTGTCATAGATCATATCATCCTTCTTACTATCTCCAAACGCCTGCAGCCCTGTCAGCTTGTCATAAGCCTGCTGATGCATATCCCTCGCATATTCCTTATTATGTCTTCCCACAGCTGATCCCCTCCTTCGCTGTCACCGGATTATATTCTAAGCAATTTCACACTATTCAACATAGTAATTTGGTTTCGGATACCAGTTAAAACCATAAGTCGCTTCTCATTCAGTAATGATCAGCATAGAACACTCTTTTTTATTCTCAGAAAGAAGGTCTTGTGTACGACCAGATAAACACTTTTTTGCTGCTTATGTGTGCAGGATCCTTTGTTCCGGTTTTCTTAGCGGTCGGTTCCTCATCCGCCCTTGGATTTATTGACGCTGCCCAAGGTAGCATCGGATGTCAGAAATCACATTCGTTATTCTACAGCTAACGTTGCATTCTCTTTTTCTACATTCCGTTCTGTTGAACTTCCAAGTCATGTACGGTTCTACAGTCAGTACAATCACTTTCACATTATTGATAAGTTTCTAAACCACTTTCCCAGGTTTTTCATCCTTGAGATACACCTTTTTATTTTTCTGGCTCGGTATCAGATACCAGAGATCTCAATTCTGTCCGTTCATTCGGTTGCTCGACCAGCTTTCACAATGATTACTAACTGTCTTGCCTGACTCCTTACTACTCCAATTCGCAAAGGCTACTGCGGTGCGTTCAGGTCGTCCATGGATTGATCCCATTGCATAAGCATCTATGATTAACTTATTTATAATAAGAACGGCTATAATATGACAAATTTTGCTGAAAATGAAAATCACCAGGTTATTGTGGCAGATAACGCAGATATCGGTTTACCCGTTCATGGTGTATTCCCCATAATCGTGTAAACCGATATTATCAAATTTACTATATTCTCTTATTTAGAAATTTCTAAAATTGTTTTTCTGTTTTCTCTTGCTATGCCACAAACTTATTCTTTTCCAAATAATTTATCCATAATTTCAAGTATCGTTTTTAAGGATTCCTGTAGTTCAGGTTCTAAACCTTCAAGCTTTGGGTTCTTATCAACTGCCTCAGCAATTTCAGCTATTTTATCGTTTATTTCACTAAAAGTTTTGATATTTCCTTTTATCAAAATTGTTTGATACAGGCAGCTCTCAATAAAAAACTTTGATCTAGGCTTTCCTGTTAATTTTATTCTCGCATCTATTAATTCCTTTTCACGTGGAGAAACGCGAAAATTCATAATTATATTTCTCACTCTGTTTTTTTCATTTTTCTTTTTTGGGGGAGTACCTCCAAGCTGTGTTGTTCTGCGATAAATCTTATCCATGCACTTTCCTCATGCTCTTGCTCTAACATACTCTAAATCGCCAAAATAAGGCGTACCTACCAAATACCAATGGCATCCCCTTCCATCCCAAGCCATTTCCATCCACGTAGAAATCCATTTTCCATCCACAAGTACTTCTAATGATTCCCCGCAATGGAATCCATCAATCTCCCATAAATCAGAAACCAGTAATCCATACCTGTCATTGTCGCTGTTATACCCCAATCTTCCTTCAAGCATCTTACTCTCCTTCTTTAAACGCTTCGTCTAAACGATTGGCCATGTCTCTCTGTACAGACGGATATAAATGTGAATATCGTTCCGTAATTGTAATGCTCTCATGTCCCAGTCGATCTGCAATCTGTACCGGAGAATATCCAAGATTAATAAGCAATGCACAACTAGAATGTCTTAAATCATGAATTCGGATTCTTTTCACTCCTGCCGCCTTACTTCCACGATCCATTTCGTGATGAAGATAACTTTTTGTGACTTGAAAAATTCTACTGTTATTGTCTATTTTGTAAAGCAATTCAAAATAATCTTGCATTTCCCTGCAAAGAAATTCCGGAAGTTCAATGACTCGATTGCTTTTTTCTGTCTTAGGAGACGTAATTAACTCTTTGCCCTTAACTACCTGATAAGTTTTATTAATTTTCAATTTTCTGCCGTCTAAGTCAAAATCACCCCTTGTAAGTGCCAGCAGTTCTCCGCACCTAATCCCGGTCCAATAGAGAATCTGAAATGCATAGTATGACATGGGCTTGTCTATAATTGCTTTGGAAAATTTTAGATACTCTTCCTTAGTCCAGAACTGCATCTCTTTTCCCTTTGCCTTACCCATTTTCTTATTTGCAATACAAGGGTTTTTAGGCAATTCGTAGTACTTCACCGCATGATTAAGTATTGCGTTCAACTGATTCTGAATTGTTCGAAGATAAATCTGAGAATATCCTTTTCCATTGTCATCACGTTGACTTAAAAGCTCATTCTGCCACTGTAAAATATCTGTAGAAGTAATTTCTGAAAGGCTTTTATTTATAAAATAAGGACGAATATGCGTATTGATAATGTTTTCTTTATTGGCCATTGTACTTTCTTTTAATTGCGGTCGCATATCACTCATATAGATATCCAAAAAAGTTCCAAATCCCATATTGACATTTTTGCTGGTCTTGGCAAGAAACTCACGCTCATAAATCACGGCTTCTTTTTTAGTGGCAAAGCCTCTTTTATCGTGCTTCTTACGCTCGCCCTTCCAATTTCTGTAGTAGCAGGCGACACGCCAGGTGTCGCCATTATATCCATTCCAACGATCCTTATATACTGCCATAATCCATACATAACTCCTCTCAATATGGGATCCCGCGCATATATGTAAGTAGGTCATCAGATATATTGACCTGCTCTTCCATTTTTCCTGCGAGGCTCTGTGTATATAATGTTGATACCAGATAAGCTGACATATTCTTAACTCTTTCTGTCTCCACAATGCGATTGAGGATGTCTCTGATATGATAATATTGCAATTTCAAAAATTGCGCTTGTACGGTCTTCCACGGATACGCAACCCCCTTAATCATTACATGATTCCTAGGATAACATACCATGTCGCATATAACATCGTAGATTTCTCGGACCATCTGCACCTCATCATTATTATGTTGCACAGCTATAGCAAGCAGACTGTCCAGATTAATGTTATCTGCGATTAATTCTCGGTATTCTTCTATCTCTCCATCAGTCTCTAGCTCTCCCTCTGATTGATTGATGGATCTATTATTGTCAGTATTGATGTCCTGTCTAATATTGTCAGTATTATATACTGCCGGATTGTCCATGACGGCTTTTCCCACGTGGTTATCCCGCGATTGCTTATCCTTGTCGGTTTTTCCATAAGGGGGTTTTGCTGAGATTTTTTCATCCGTTAACATTTTTCTGTCGGAAAATACCTCAAGTCTACTGATATACCGGCCATCCTTACCTCTAGTCTTTTTCCAATCTATATAACCAGCTTTTTGCAGGTTGGAAAGAGATGTCCGTACTGCATCAACACCATCTGGAACAATGGCACATAATCCGCTCAAAGAAAATTTCCAGTCATCTGACAGACTACAGATTGTGCAGTAGACTCCTCTATCTTTTACAGATAGCATTTTGTCCCGTAGCACACTGTTACTCACCTTCGTGTAATTATTTCGTATTTTTTCCTTTTTAATTGCCATAGATTCCCCTTCATCAATGTAATCCATTTTTGAGGCATGCCTCTTCGTACCATATGCGATTGACTCTGCCCGCCACAATAATTGCTCTTGGATACGCTTCTTTTAATTTTTCATTGAGATTTCTGATCACCTCATAAGCCTTAGATCTCGAAATTCGGAGGTCATTCTGGATAACATCAACACCAATATATAACGGCTTTCCTTCTTTCATTATTACTTTCCTTTCTGTATATTACTATCTATGATATAATGCATTATACTATTATAATTATTGTATGTCAATAATTATTTGCATGCTGTTTTATATTTTTAATTTGTTTATTCCATTTTATGTGTTATAATTATGGAAATAAGTAGACAGCAGATTGGAGATAATACTTATGACATTACCTGTTATATCTAATAATAAGAAAGAAAACATATTTGGTGAACGTTTGAAGAACTTACGAAGTGTCATAATGCAGAAAACTCAAAAAGAATTTTCCGAAATTATGGGAATTCCTCAACCAACATTATCTGCATATGAAAGTGGACGTAATAAGCCCACTGTAGATGTATTAATAAATATTTCCCAGAAATGTCATGTATCTATCGATTGGCTATGTGGTAATGATAATGCTACAGGTTTTCATTCTCTTGGAGATATCATGAATGTATTATTCAGCTTATATGAGGTAAACGAATTCTCCTGTAAAACAATAATACATGATAAAATTGATTCAGAAGTAAATGGCGAAACCAATGATGCTCTTCGAAATTGGATTCAAGTGACTTTCTATCATAATGAAAATCGATTGCATCCAGAACAGCTTTATAGTGCTACTATTTGTGCTATGATCAAAAAAGCATACGAGCTCCATAGTGAATTAATTAACTACGATTGCTCTCAGGAATACTATAATGAACAAAAAAGGAAAGTTATAGAAATATACAACGATTATCCGGTTACTCAAATTGACTATTCATCTATATCTGAAGATGAACGTTTAAAATTACGCATGGAAAAACTACGTGCTGAGTGGGAAAAAGAAAATAAACATTAAAAGAAACTGTAGACATTTTATAGACGAAGAAAACGGGAAGCCCCTTTTTATAAGGCTTCCCGTTGTTTTTACATTATTCAAATTCAATCGTACCCGGCGGCTTGCTGGTCAGGTCATAGAATACGCGGTTAACGCCCTTAACTTCGTTAATAATGCGGTTCATAACCTTATTCAGTACTGCATACGGAATCT
>OLPN01001249.1_pt1 | contig 23703 bp, 18 predicted proteins | sample 1672601 | NCBI WGS metagenome assembly OLPN01 (sample SAMEA3136704, study PRJEB25190) | human gut metagenome | reverse complement strand
CCATCTGCTGTATCATCCCAACCATTTATTGAAACATCCTCCAGCTTATGAACGCCCTCCAAAAAATAGCGGCGAAGCTCATTTAAATGTGCTTTCTTCTGCTCAAACTTCTGATAGGCAAGCTGCGCTGCCAGCCCCATTCCTGCTGCACCCGGTACATTTTCAGTTCCAGAGCGCATGCCAGACTGCTGACCTCCTCCAAAAATGATTGGATGAAGATTAACCTTGCTGCTGCAGTACAAAAAGCCTGCTCCCTTTGGACCATGGAATTTATGTGAGCTTACAGACAAAAGATCAATTCCCTGCTGCTTTGGACGAATCACCACCTTGCCATATGCCTGAATGGCATCCACATGAAATACAGCACCTGGAACAGTCGCATGCACTAGCTTTGCAGCCTCCTCTACAGGCTGAATCGTTCCAATCTCATTATTTACATACATGATTGACACAAGAATGGTATCAGGTGTAAGCGCTTCCTTTAGCTCTTCTAAAGAGATCTGTCCTCTGCCGTCAACTGAAAGAAATGTAATGCGAAAGCCCTGCTCCTCCAAAAAAGAGGCCGTTGCCTTGACACTTGGATGCTCGACTGCTGTTGTAATGATATGGTTTCCCTTTCTCTTTGCAGCAAGCGCAGTTCCAATAAGTGCCATATTGTTGGACTCCGTACCGCCAGAGGTAATGATAAGCTCCTTTGGATCAACCTTTAAAGTAGCAGCAATTTTCTGTCTTGCTTCCTTGATGTATCCCTCTGCCACAACACCCTTTTGATGACGTGATGATGGATTTCCAAAATCAATGTCCATCAATTTTTTCATCAGCTCCTGCACCTGTGTATCTACACGGGTCGTTGCTGAATTATCCAGATATGCTTCCATTTTTTATTCCTCCAATACGTATCCAAGCATGGCAAGCACTGCCATTCCGGCTGTTTCCGTCCTCAAAATTCTTCTTCCAAGCGTAATCACCTGTGCACCGCAATTTTCTGCCTGTGCAATCTCTTCATCCTCAAAGCCGCCCTCTGGCCCTATAAAGATTGCTACCTGCTCACCCGGTTTTACTGCATTAAGCGCATCGCGTGTTGCCTGCATATTTTCTGCATGCTCAAATGGGACAAGGATATGTTCCTTATCAGCAGCATACGAAAGCGCCTCTTTATATGTCATAAGAGGATGGATATCAGGAATAAGTCCGCGTCCAGCCTGCTTTGCTGCACTCTCTGAAATTGCCTGCCAGCGTTTTCTCTTTGCCTCTTCTTTTTTGCAGTCAAGCTTGACTACACAGCGCTTCATCTGTACTGGAACAATCTCATGCACACCAAGCTCCACACACTTTTGAATAATTGTCTCCATCTTATCGGCCTTTGGCAGCCCCTGAAACAATACTATTCTTGAAGGCAGCTCACTTGTAGTTTCACTGACCTGCTCGATTTTTGCTGTCACTTCTTCTGCATCAAGCTTTGCAATGCTGCAAAGATATTCATGACTGCCATCATTAACGCAAATCTGTTCACCAACCTTCATTCTAAGCACATTTTTGATGTGATTTACATCACTTCCAATGATTGCTACCTCGTGTGCAGCTGCCTGCTCTGGCTTTATAAAAAAATGATACATATATTTACTTCCTTCTAGTTACAATTGAAACCCACTCGCCCTGATGCAGCACATCAATCACTTCAAACTCTGGATTTTTTGCAAATGCATCCATAACGGCCTGCTCCTTCATATCAATGATTCCAGATGTGATAAAGATACCTCCATGCTTTACATGAACTGCGACAACTTCCTGCAGTGCGATAATAACATCGGCCAGAATATTGGCAACGACAACATCATATGCTTCATAGCCAACCTCATCCTTGATTGCCTGATCATCAATTAAGTTTCCAATCAGAACCTTATACTGCTCTGACGTAATGCCATTAACCTGTGCATTCTCATGTGCAGCATCAATAGCATTCTCATCAAGATCTGTTCCTACTACATGACTAGCACCGCTTAACAGTGCACAAATTGACAAAATACCGCTTCCTGTTCCAACATCAAGAACATTATCACCCTGCTTTACATATTTGCGGATTCCTGCAATACAAAGCTGAGTAGTCTCGTGCTTTCCTGTACCAAATGCCATACCAGGATCAATCTGAATCAGCTTCTTTCCTTCCATGCCCTCTGGAATTTCTTCCCATGTTGGCTTAATCAAAAGATCATCAACAACAAATGGCTTAAAATACTGCTTCCAGTTATTCATCCAATCCTTGTCCTCTGTCTCAGATGCCGTGATCTCGCATGATCCTGCATTTACAAAAGAGGCAACCTCCTCAAGTGCCATCTTTACGGCAGCAAGCGTCTTAGGCACATCATACGTATCATCAAGATAAAAGCTTACAAGCGCCTCTCCGTCATCTGGTCCTAAATCTGGCAATACATCAATAAACATGCCCTTTGTATCATTTGCTGTCAGCTCAACCTTATCTTCAATCTCAATTCCCTCAATGCCAATCTCACTTAGCTTCTCACTGATGAAATCCTCTGCTGCTGTTGTTGTCTGAATCGTAAATTTCTTCCACTTCATAACGTTATTCCTCTTCTATTAATGTTCTATTAATATGATGCTGGGGTCAAAAGGTATTTTGCCCCAACTGATATCCACGAATTGCTCCGTTGCTATGCAACTTTCGCAATTCTAAAAACATTCGGATTCGCTGATTTTCCTTGAAAATCGCTGCATCCTCATGTTTTTGCGGGTCCCAAGCTCAAAAACCTAATCGTGCAAGCACGAACGGTTTTTGGAGCTTTTGACCCTGGTATCATTCATATAATGATGGCGCCTGCGGAATCGCGAAACCTGACTGCAAAACACCATTTTCGTCAAAATAATATTCACCATTTCCAATGGTCATCTTTCCAGTTGCCATATCGCCGGCCTGATAAAAATAATATTGCTTTCCATCAAGCTCAAGCCAGCCTGTGTGAAGCTTTCCATCTGGGTCAAGATAAAATTTCGTATCGCTACCCACCCAGCCTGTAACCATCTGCGCTGTCGTATAATCAAAATAATAGCAGCCCTCTTCAAGCTCCTGCCACTGAAGGCCAAGTGCACCATTTTCATGCACATAATATGTGGCACCATTCCAATTTACAAAGCCCTTTTTATCACCGACACCTGATAAAACCTTAATTGAGCAGACTTTTGATTCTCCTGACGCATTATAGACATAAGCTTGTACTGTATACACACCATTTTTTCCGCCATGATCCGAAAGATTTACATGATAGGAAATTGTGTCAGATGTCACCTCAGAAGTTCCCTTTGTCAGCACATCTGTGCTGTCATACTCAATCCAGACAGGAAACTCAGCTCTCACAGCATCAAGTCCGACATCCCATGTCACTGTAAATCCAGCATCATCAATCTGTGTCACACGCGGATGATACACATTAAAGCCGCCAGTCATGCCCCAGTCATTAATCTTTGCATAGGCATTATCAAGCAAAAGACTTGTATCCTCATAGCTTATGCCTGAGTCTGATTTCATAACAACTGCTATAAGATCAACATCGTCTCTCTTTGCAGCTGTCACAAGCGTAGACTGGGCAAGACGTGTATAGCCTGGCTTTCCGGCATAAACACCCTCACATTCAAACTCACCTGAAACCATCTTATGACCGCTTGTCATATTTCTTTCTGATGTATACTCTGTTTCAGGAATCGTGTATGTTTTCGCAGAAAGAATTTCCTTTGCTGCCGGATTTTCCAGTGCTGCCTTCATAATAAGTGCCATATCATAAGCTGTTGTTAAATGATCATCAGCATCAAGTCCGTGAGGATTTGAAAAATGAGTGTTTTTTGCACCGGCTTCTTTAGCTCTCTCATTCATCAGTTCAACAAAGCTGTCGATATCACCGCACACAGCTTCCGCTAAGATATTTGCACACTCATTGCCTGAGCACATCGTAAGACCATATAAAAGATCTCTGATCGTAAATTGCTCTCCCGGCTTTGGCATCGGATGAAGTGTTGAACTAAGCGGTGCAATCTGATTCAGTGCATTTTCAGACACAGTTGTTACAGAATCAATGTTCTTACATTGTTCCACCGTCACAAGCAGCGTCATAATCTTTGTAATGCTTGCCGGATGAAGCTTTTCGTCAGCATTCTTTTGCAAAACAATTTCACCTGTATCGGCATTCATCACGCAGTAACCTAAGGCTGATACGCCAATCTCCGACTGTTCCTGTGACTGACCGCTGTCATTTTCCTGTACCATAGAAGCCTGCACATTTTCAAGAAATGAGCTGTTTTTTGCACTGCTTCCAACTATACAGGAAAGTAATAAAGCGATCACGCCAAGAAGGGAACTCTTCCTATTCAATCGCATTACCTTACCCTTTCATATAGCTTTCTGATTATACTTTATTAGTTACTAATTCAATCTAGTCTATCATACCTGTGTAAAGATTGCAAGTGTGGGATATGTTCACGCGTCATGTTACTGAAGCCCTACGGTGTAATGGTTTCGTCGACGGACCAAACTCCGCAGGCTCCTTTTATGTTCTTTCTTATTATACTTTACTTTGAAAGACCTGCTCCAAGTGTCCGTCTCGTGAAATCCATTCACCTTCGGGCTTTACTGTAAATATTGGCTTATCCATTAGCTATAACACGTTTTATATAGTATCCCGTGTAGGACTGCTGGCACTCTGCCACTTCTTCCGGCGTTCCCTGCGCTACTACTGTTCCGCCGCCGTCTCCGCCTTCTGGTCCCATATCAATGATATAATCAGCTGTCTTTATTACATCTAAGTTGTGCTCGATTACAATTACCGTATTGCCGTTTTCTACAAGCTTCTGCAGCATTTCTGTAAGTTTGTGAACATCTGCAAAATGAAGTCCTGTTGTCGGCTCATCTAAAATATAGATTGTTTTTCCTGTACTCTTTCGGCTTAGCTCAGTTGCCAGCTTAATACGCTGTGCCTCGCCGCCTGAAAGTGTTGTGGATGGCTGACCTAATCGTATATATGAAAGACCTACCTGATACAATGTCTCAATTTTACGGTAAATAGACGGAACATTTTCAAAAAATGTAAGCGCCTCTTCTACGGTCATATTAAGCACATCATAAATGCTCTTTCCCTTATATTTTACTTCCAGCGTTTCTCTGTTATAGCGTTTTCCCTTGCAGACCTCACATGGCACATACACATCTGGCAAAAAATGCATCTCAATCTTTACAATACCATCGCCTGAACATGCCTCACAGCGTCCACCCTTTACATTAAAGCTAAAACGACCCTTATTATAGCCTCTCGTCTTTGCATCAACTGTTGAAGCAAAAAGATCACGGATCATATCAAACACGCCAGTATAAGTTGCAGGATTAGAGCGCGGTGTGCGGCCAATCGGGCTTTGATCTATATTTATTACCTTATCAAACTGCTCTATGCCCTTAATCTCTTTATATGCACCAGGAATTGTTCTCGCGCGGTTTAGCTGCTTTGCAAGCGCCTGATACAAAATCGAATTGACAAGGCTGCTCTTGCCTGAACCAGAAACACCTGTTACGCATGTAAATACTCCCTTAGGAAAATTCACTGTGATATTCTTTAAATTATTTTCTTTTGCTCCCACTACGGTCAGCCAGCCCTGCGGTTCTCTTCTTGTACTTGGAACTGGAATCTTAAGCTCACCGCTCAAATATTTTCCGGTGATGGATGCCGGATTTTTCATAAGTTCTTCTGCCGTGCCTGCTGCAACAACCTGACCGCCATGCTCACCTGCACCAGGTCCAATATCTACTACATAATCAGCAGCACGCATTGTATCCTCATCATGTTCAACGACAATAACAGAATTGCCAAGATCACGAAGATGCTTTAATGTGCCAAGCAGCTTGTCATTATCTCTTTGATGCAGACCAATACTTGGCTCATCTAAAATATAAGCCACACCAACAAGACCAGATCCAATCTGTGTTGCCAGACGAATACGCTGTGCCTCACCGCCTGAAAGCGTACCAGTTGCACGTGACAGGCAAAGATAATCAAGGCCTACATCAATCAAAAACTGTACACGCGCACGGATTTCCTTTAAAATCTGCTCGCCTATAAGCTGCTGCGTCTTTGTAAGCTCCAAATCAGATAAAAATGATGCCAGATCACGAATAGAAAGATTTGTCACCTCATAAATATTTTTATCTGCCACTGTCACGGCAAGTGACTCTCTTTTCAGACGCATTCCCTTACATGTAGAACATGGTGTGATGCGCATAAATGTTTCGTACTCTGCCTTGATTGTTTCCGAACCTGTCTCGCGGTAGCGGCGCTCTACATTTTTAATTAAGCCCTCAAATACAATATCATATACGCCTTCTCCGCGCTGTCCCTTGTAGCGCACCTTTACACTCTTATTAGTTCCATGTATCAAAATATCATGAATTTCCTTGCTGTATGACTCAAATGGCACATCCAGCGTGAAATGGAACTCCTCTGCAAGTGCATTTAAAATCGCTCTTGTAAAGCTGCCTTCATCGGTACATGACTGCCATCCAGGCACAATAATTGCCCCCTGATCAATGCTAAGCGACTGATCTGGAATCATAAGCTGCTCATCAAACTCCATCTTATAGCCAAGTCCAAAGCAAGTCGGACACGCACCGAAGGGATTATTAAATGAAAAGCTTCGCGGCTCAATCTCATCAATGCTTATGCCGCAGTCAGGGCAGGAAAAGTTTTGGCTAAACGTCATTGGTGTTCCATCCACAACATCCACAAAAGCAAGGCCATCTGCCAGCTTTAACACATTTTCCAGTGAATCGGCAAGACGCTTTTCAATGCCCTCTTTGATGACAAGACGGTCCACAATAATCTCAATATTATGCTTTATATTCTTATCAAGCTTAATCTCCTCTTCAAGATCATACTGACTGCCATCAATACGCACACGCACATAGCCGCTCTTTCTTGCCTGCTCCAAAACCTTCTCATGACGGCCTTTCTTTCCACGCACAACAGGTGCCATCAATAAAATCTTCGTGCGCTCTTTAAGTGCCATCAAACTGTCCACCATCTGATCAACAGTCTGACGGCTTATCTTTCGGCCACAGACAGGACAATGTGGAATACCAATACGCGCATATAAAAGACGAAAGTAATCGTAGATTTCCGTTACTGTACCTACAGTAGAACGCGGATTTCTATTAGTAGACTTCTGATCAATGGAGATTGCCGGCGGCAAACCTTCAATACTTTCAACATTTGGCTTTTCCATCTGGCCTAAAAATTGTCTTGCATAAGATGAAAGCGACTCCATATATCGCCTCTGACCCTCTGCATATATTGTGTCAAATGCAAGTGAGGATTTTCCTGAACCAGACAATCCAGTCAGCACAACAAGTTCATCTCTTGGAATATCCAAATCAATGTGCTTTAGATTATTCTCCGCTGCACCACGGATTCGGATAAATTTCTTATTTTCCATATTTATTATTATATGCCTTTCTTTTAATCATCTAAATATTTCTTCAGATTTCTCATCTGATCGCGAAGTTCTGCAGCTGCTTCGAAGTTTAGCTCCGCAGCTGCCTTATTCATCTGTTTTGCCACCTTTGCAATCAGCTTTTCGAGTTCCTGCCTGCTCATTGATTCTGGATCCTTCGCAAGCTTCTCATCAGCCTTCTCTGCTGCCTTTGAGATTGAAATCAGATCACGTACAGCCTTCTTTATAGTAGTCGGTGTAATGTTGTGCTCTATGTTATACTCATTTTGAATCTCGCGTCTTCTTTTTGTCTCCTCAATTGCATTTCGCATAGAGTCTGTTATCGTATCGGCATACATCACAACATGACCTTCACTGTTTCGCGCTGCTCGTCCTATTGTCTGAATAAGTGACGTCTCTGAACGCAGAAATCCTTCCTTATCAGCATCTAATATCGCCACAAGCGCAATCTCCGGAATATCAAGACCCTCTCTAAGCAAATTGATGCCCACCAACACATCAAACACATCAAGACGCATATCGCGAATAATCTGTGCACGCTCAAGCGTATCAATATCAGAATGCAGATAGCGCACGCGAATGCCTGCATCGCGCAGATATTCCGTCAAATCCTCTGCCATTCTTTTTGTCAAAGTCGTGACAAGCACTTTATTTTTTGACCGCAGCGTTTTTCTAATCTCGGCAATCAGATCATCAATCTGACCATCAACTGGACGCACCTCAATCGGCGGATCTAAAAGTCCTGTCGGACGTATAACCTGCTCTGCACGCATCATCTCATGCTCACCTTCATAATCGCCCGGTGTTGCCGAAACAAAAAGCATCTGGTCAATCTTGCCTTCAAATTCGCTAAAATTCAAGGGACGATTATCAAGTGCTGATGGCAGACGAAAACCGTAATCTACCAGCGTAGTTTTTCGTGAGCGGTCTCCTGCAAACATACCGCGCACCTGCGGAAGTGTAATATGAGACTCATCCACAATAATTAAGAAATCATCTGGAAAATAATCAATCAGCGTAAATGGCGGTGAACCAGCTGGAAGTCCTGCCAGATGACGCGAATAATTTTCGATTCCAGAGCAAAAGCCAGTTTCTCTCATCATCTCAATATCATAATGAGTGCGCTCTGAAATTCGCTGTGCCTCCAGCAGACGGTCATTTCGCTTAAAGAAATCCACACGCTCCTTTAGTTCTTCTTCAATATCAATTGTTGCGCGAAGCATTTCCTTTGGATCAACAACGTAGTGAGAGGCTGGGAAAATTGCAATGTGCTTTAGACGACTTTTTACCTGTGCTGTCAGCGGATCAAACTCACTTATCTGATCAATTTCATCACCGAAAAACTCTACGCGCACTGCAGTCTCACCCTCATTTGCCGGAAAAATCTCTACGACATCACCGTGCACACGGAAGGTACTTCGGTGAAAATCCATATCATTTCGCTCGTACTGCATCTCAACAAGCTTTTTTATCACTTCATCGCGATCCTTTATCATACCAGGACGAAGTGATAAAATCATATCTTTATAATCAACAGGACTTCCCAGACCATATATACATGAAACAGATGCCACTACGATTACATCACGCCTCTCTGAAAGCGCTGCCGTCGCAGAAAGCCTTAATTTATCAATCTCCTCATTGATCGCAGAGTCCTTCTCAATATACGTATCAGATGAAGGTACATAAGCCTCAGGCTGGTAATAGTCATAATATGAGACAAAATATTCAACTGCATTCTCTGGGAAAAATTCCTTCATCTCACCATATAGCTGACCGGCAAGCGTCTTATTGTGGGAAATAATCAATGTTGGCTTATTTAATGCCTGAATGACATTTGCCATAGTAAATGTCTTTCCTGAACCAGTTACACCGAGAAGTGTCTCAAACTGATTTCCCTCTTTAAATCCTTTTACAAGCTCATCAATAGCCCTTGGCTGATCGCCAGTCGGCGCATACTCCGACACCAGTTTAAAATGATCCATATTCCCGCCTCCATCATACATTATTTTTACAGTTCCGTCTTCATACGCTGCTGTGCTGTTTGCGGTACCTCAAGCACGCCAAAACGCCACAGCATAGGATAGATATAAGAAACACCGCGAATATCGCCAAGTGCTTTAGGACGATCTGCACTCTTTATTTTCATTGCATTTGAAAATGCCAGTCTGATGCTGCTCCACGCCAATGACTTACTGTTCTCCCGTCTGTCAATCCATAACTCCTTTGTCAATTCTCCATTTCGTCCACGCTTAATCGTGTAGGAAAATGGAAGACCTGACACAGTCTTAAACGAGCAGTTCTGGCAGTCAATTACAAGCTGCCACAAAAGCTCACTTGCCTGATTTTCATCACCTGCCTTAACAGCTTCAATTAATTTTTGTTTAAGCTTCTCGTCCATATGACACCTTTCTTATATTATAAATACTTGTAACTATTCAGAACCCCATTCGCAAAATCGCATCATGATCGGAACAAGAATGTTCATATCAATCGGCTTGGAGACATGATCATTCATACCTACATCAAGCGCCATCTGCTTGTCCTCTGTAAAGGCATTTGCTGTCATTGCAATGATAGGAATTTGTGCCTTACTTTGATTTTTCATTCTGCGAATTTTCGTAGTAGCTTCATAGCCATTCATGACAGGCATCTGAATATCCATAAGAATCATAGCATAATGTAAATCATCTGCCTTTTCAAGCATATCAAAGCACTCCACACCATTGCATGCCCTCTCTATAATGCAGCCTTCCTCTTCTAGAAGCTCAGTTGCAATTTCTGCATTGATATCATTGTCCTCTACCACCAAGATCCTCGCACCAACTAAACTGGCTTTATCATGAGTTCCTTTATCCCGCTTTGCAATTGATTCCTCTTTTGATGCAATTTTACATGGGATAGTTACAGTAAATGCAGATCCCTCGCCAATTTTACTTTGCACATCAACACTGCCATCCATCAATTCAACAAGCCTTTTCACGATGCCCATTCCAATGCCGCTTCCTTCTATACGGCTTATAGTGGAATTACGCTCTCGCTCAAATGGTTCATAAATATGCTTTAAAAACTGATCTGACATACCAATTCCATTATCTTTTACAGTAATAATAACATCGCACCAGCCATTCTTTTTGCCAGGTGTCTGCGAAATATCACAGTTTATCACACCTCCAGTATTAGTGTACTTAATTGCATTGCTTATGATATTAATGAAAATCTCCGATAAATGAGAAACATCCACGTACACATACGGATAAAGCAAATGCTTTGTCTTATTAATTGTCTGTTTCTTTTCTTCCGCCTGATTCAAAAACATCATAACCCATGTTTCAAAATCTGCGCCGATATCTGAAATCACATATTCCATTTCTGTTTTATTATTTTCAATTCTTGCAAGATCCAGCACATCATTAAGAAGAGACAGCAAATTCTGACCGCATGCCTGAATATTATTCATGTATCTTTTAAGTCTTTCTGGATCATCTATATGTCTAGATGCCAGATTTGCATATCCGATAATTGCATTCATTGGCGTCCTGATATCATGCGACATATTAAAAAGAAACGTCGATTTTGCGTTATTTGCACTTTCAGCCTTTTCTACTGCCACCTGCAGCTTTTCATTAAGCTCCTGTGTGTGTATTGCTGCCCTCGTTGCAATAGCCTCGGCCTTTCTTGCCTTTCTTAAAAGCACAAGAATCACAGTCATAACAATTAAGACAGTAACAATACTTACAATAGATACTGTTAACAGATTGTGTTTTATATAATCTGCAAATGTTATTTTTCTTGAATTATTCTCATACATGGCAAGTGAGCTCGTAAGCATATTGTTTGGCATAGCCTTAAGCGTTTTATTTAGTATTGTCAGAAGATTTCTGTTTCCACTGTTAACTGCAAAGGCTGCTTTCTCAGAGTATAAAAGCGGCACACTGTAAAAAACTGGATCCCGGCTATATTTTGATGCAATGGTGACACCAGTTACAAAGAAATCGGCCTCTCCTGACTTCACTGCTTCTATCATCTCTTTGTCTGTATCATATTCCAAGACATTCCACTGCGGATAATAATATTCAATATGTTCCCTGAATGACATATTGTCTTTTGAGATTGCAACACGTTTTTCATCATTTTCATTAAAATGAGGCTTATTCGTGACTGCTATCAAATTATATGTCCACGTTGTATTTGTACATGCGAAATGATATTTCTCCATCGCATTGAGATTCTGGTGAAAATGAAAAATCATATCAATCTCACCATCTTTTAACGCTTCTATCTCTTCTTCATAGCTGTCATATCCCATAAGCGTAAATGCCAGCTCTTGTTTTCCAAGACTCTCTACCGCATACTGAATATAATCAGTTATTGCGCCAGTAACTGTCCCATTTGACGGATCAAGAACGCTTGCGCCAACATCATTTACCAAAAATCCCATTCGAATTGCACCATGTTCTTCCAGCCATGATTTTTCCTCAGATGAAAGAACGGGTGTATAATCAGACGAAAAATATTGCTTGTACAAATCTGACAGGTAAAACGGACGATCCTCCTCTAACTGACGCATTGCAAGCTCAAGATCTTTTTTTATCTCTGGATGATCCTTATTGATTGCAAAATAAATATTTGATTTGCCAATTCGTGTAATAATTGAGACATCTTTATCAGCCCAAAATGGTCCATCCAACGAAACAAAACAGTCAATTTCTCCGTTTTCCAGTTTTGCCAGTGCATCTTCTCTGCTTTCTATATTTACATGTATTGTTTTAAGTTCATTTTTTAACTCCCATTCTGTCAGCATCGCTTCTGGCTTTGCACCTAGAAGAACGCCAATCCGCCTTCCATTCAATTTTTTAAAATCAGCGGAAGAAATATCGTCACTTGAAAAATTTGCATACAGATAATATTTCTCTACACCCATAGGTCCGTCTGAAAACAGCATCATATCTGTGCGTTCCTCTGTATAGGCGATATCTCCTAAAATGTCTACTTCACCATTTTTAAGTTTTTCAAAGCAATTGCTCCAATTGCAGTCTACATACTCAAAATTCCACCCAGTATATCCTGCTAACGTCTCTAGCAGTTCATAACTATATCCCTTTCTCATTCCATTTTCAGTTACATAATTAAATGTATCGCCAAGTGCTCCCACGCGAATTGTTTTTTTAGGTGCCTCTTTTTCAGCTGCATTTACCGTTGTAAAAAAAGATAGCAGCAAAGCTGCACATATAATCATATATTTGACTTCTTGGCATACAGTAACTACATATTTTTTCATAGTCATCTTTTTCATCAGTCTTTCCTCATGATCTAATACTTTTTTCGTTCTAAGTATACTCGGTCACATGGTGTTTTGTCAATTTCCTTCGCATTAAAAAGGGCACGACCCCAATAGAGTCATGCCCTGCTTTAAATACTATTCAGAACTTATTCGCAAAGTTTTGAGAATGCATCAGCAACAAACTGAACTTTTGTTCCGACAATTATCTGTACGGAAGTCTTTCCAGGTCTGATTACTCCTGCAACACCTGCAGCCTTGATTGCCTTGTCATTTACTGCAGTCATATCTCTTACTTCAAGTCTAAGTCTTGTTACACAGTTATCAATGCTTACGATATTTCCCTTACCGCCGCAGCCTGCGAGGATCTTCTTTGCGATTTCTGTGTAATTATCACTTGCTAACTGAACCTTCTTCTCTGCTTCAAGATCATCATCATCTTCTCTTCCAGGAGTCTTTAAATCAAACTTCTTGATTGCGAAGAGGAATACAAAATAGAATACAACGAATGCTGCGATTCCAAGCGGAATGATCAGTATTGTCTTCTGCGCTGCCGGAAGTGTAGATGAGAACAGAAGGTCGGTAGCACCTGCTGAGAAACTAAATCCTGCACGGAAGCCAAGAGCAACAGTAATAATTGTGAAGATACCATAAAGTAATGCGTAAACTACATACAGACCAGGTGCAAGGAACATAAATCCAAATTCGAACGGCTCAGTAACGCCGCAGACAAATGAACAAACTGCTGCTGAAGCAACAAGTCCGATTGCAATCTTCTTCTTTGCCGGCTTTGCACACTGAATCATTGCAAGTGCTGCACCAGGAATACCAAACATCATACATGGGAAGAAACCTGACATATACATTCCAAGGCTCCATGTTACATCTGCAGATGTCTCACCTGCCCAGAAGTGCTGCAAATCACCAAGACCAATAGTATCAAACCAAAATACGTTGTTTAATGCGTGATGTAATCCAGTTGGAATTAACAGACGGTTTAAGAATGCGTAGATACCAGCACCTACAACGCCCATACCTGCAACTGCATCGCCAAGTGTAACAAGTGCGCCGAACAGCAATGGCCATACAAATAATAAAACAGCAGATACAACGATAGAAACTAAACCAGCAATAATAGCAACACAGCGCTTTCCGCTGAAGAATGCCAGCCAATCCGGAAGCTTGGTGTTCTTAAACTTGTTGTAGCAAGAAGATCCGATAACACCAGAAAGGATTCCGATAAATGGGTTTGCAATTTTATTGAATGCAAGTGTCTTAGTTGCATTGTCAGCAATTGACGGAATCAATGTGGTAACAACACCAGTAGAAAGAAGTGTTGTGATCATAAGCCAAGATGCCAGAGCGGCGATTCCGCCGGTTCCGTCGTTCTTTTCTGACATACCGACACCAACACCGATTGCGAAAAGAATCGCCATGTTTTCAATTTCTTTTCGCCAAAAAATGTTTACGTTTGTATTCCGCAGTTACCATTCATCAAATGGTATTTTGCATAATTTTCGCACGTTCTTTCCTTAGCATTTATATATATTTTAGCCACTAGTTTCTGCTTTATCAACAGTTTTATCGTTATTTTTCCCATTTTTATTTATTTTATGTACTATTTTGACTTGTTTTTGTCTTTCATCTCCTTTAATCCATCTATATGAAGTGCCTCTAACTTCTCATAAGCTGCAGTCTTGTCAATAATCGTCTGAATCAGCTGCTCAAGCTGCTGACCTTTTCTATAATCTGCCGGGGCAAAATAACGTATTCTGTTATCGCGCATCATACGATAGACTTTTTCTTTATTGCCCGTGACAGGATTGTACACGCCAATCGCATGACCTCCATATGTGTTTACAAGCTTCATGCTCGGAATATCTGTATCGCTGTCACCAATATAGACAATATTTCTAAATGGCACACGCATCTTGTCTGCCGGAAAATAGTCATTTACTGCAGTATCATTTACATCAAGTATTCCTTTTTCTATGCGAAATAAAAACTGTGTCTTGCTCGTATAATTTACTGCCTGTGCCGGCCAAATTGCCACGCCATTTTCATCATAATAAAAGGCACTCGCATAAATTTCCTCAAAGGAGCCACGCTTTGCAATCTTAGTTCCCTCTATCATCTCCTTTAAACCTGATGAAATAATATAATGCTCTATAATAACTCCATTTTTATCACCATACTGGCGCACGCGCTCAAACCACTCATCTACACCAGGAAACAATTCTACCTTTGAACCATACTCCTCAAGTGCCTTGCGGCTCAAATCAAAATGACCTTTCGCCTCGCGAACCATCTTATACATATAAGCAAGATTTGAATCCATGCCGTTTGCTCTTGCCATTTCGTTTGACTCTGCCCAGAAACGGTCCACATGATAATTTACAGACTGAATATAGCCCTGTGCCTGCATATCATCCGGCGATAATGTCTTATCAAAATCATAGCAAATTGCTAGTACAGGCCGCTCCTCCTTCGACTTTCTCTTAAAGCCATATGGATTATCTCTTTCTTCTGTTTTATAAGATTCATTTATTTCGTATTCTTCAAATTCCTTTTTCTGTCTGCTCACAAAATACTCCTTTCCAAACACTATTATTGAAAAATGGCGGCACGAAATCCACTTTTTCGTGCCGCCATTTTTCTTATGTATTATAATTTAATTCTTTAATCACTTCTTGTTTACTCAACTGTAACACTCTTTGCTAAGTTTCTTGGCTTATCTACATCAAGTCCCTTTGCTACACTGACATAGTAGCCCATAAGCTGCAGTGGAATAACTGCAAGACTAGTTGCAAAGTGCTCGTCCGTCTTTGGAATATATACAGTAAAAGATACAGTATCTTCAATGTTATAATTTCCATATGTTGTCAGTCCCATCAAATAGGCACCGCGGCTCTTGCACTCTACCATATTGGAAACTGTTTTCTCATAAAGCTCTGACTGAGTTAAAACACCAATTACAAGAGTTCCATCCTCAATAAGACTTATAGTTCCATGCTTTAATTCACCTGCCGCATAAGCCTCAGAGTGGATGTAACTTATCTCCTTCATCTTAAGACTACCCTCAAGACTGATAGCATAATCAATTCCTCTGCCAATAAAGAAAATATCACCTGCATTTGCCTGCTTTGCCGCAAACCACTGAATACGCTCCTTATCCTCTAAGATCTTTGCAATCTTATCTGGAAGCTGCTGCATCTCGTCAATTAAGTGCGCATACTGTGTATCATCAATGCTTTCTCTGACCTTTGCAAACTGAACAGCCAGACAATATCCTGCAATAAGCTGCGTGCTGTATGCCTTTGTCGTTGCTACTGCAATCTCTGGTCCTGCAAGCGTATAGAAAACATTGTCTGCCTCTCTAGCAATAGAGCTTCCCACCACGTTGACAATACCAAGCGTCTTCACGCCCTTTTTCTTTGCCAGACGAAGCGCAGCAAGACTATCTGCCGTCTCTCCTGACTGACTGACAATTATAACAAGGCCATTTGGATCAAGCACCATTTTGCGGTAACGAAACTCAGATGCAAGCTCCACGCGAACTGGAATCTCTGCCAGATCTTCAAAGACATACTGACATGCTACTCCAACATGATAAGCAGAGCCACATGCAACAATATAAATCTGGCTGATATTTTTAATCTGCTCCTCTGTCAGTCCAACATCAGACAAATCAATAGCGCCATCCTTTACAACTGAATTGATGGTGTCACGAACTGCCTTTGGCTGCTCATGAATCTCCTTAATCATAAAGTGTTCAAAGCCAGCTTTCTCAGCTGCCTCTGCGTCCCACTCGATCTGTGTCGGCTGCTTCTCAATCTCATCACCATCCAAATTGTAAAAGGTGATCGCACCATCTGCCATACGTGCCATTTCCAGATTGCCAATATAATAGACAGTACGTGTGTATTTAAGAATTGCCGGAACATCAGATGCCACAAAGCAGTCGCCATCTGTCACACCAAGAATCATCGGGCTGTCTTTTCTTGCCACATAAATCTCGCCCGGATAATCTTCAAACATCATAGCAAGTGCATATGAACCGCGAATACGCACAAGTGCGTGATTGATCGCGTCTACTGGTGTGTGCTCATATTTCTTATAATAATAATCAATAAGCTTAACTGCAACCTCAGTATCAGTAGATGAATAAAAGCTGTAACCCTTGCGAATAAGCTTTTCCTTTAGCTCCTGATAATTTTCAATAATACCATTGTGAACACCAACCACATTGCCATCATCTGACATATGCGGATGTGCATTAGTCTCACTCGGTTCACCGTGCGTTGCCCATCTGGTATGACCAATGCCGCATGTACCAATAAGAGCATTACCGTTATCTGTTTTTTCTGCCAGAGATTTTAATCGCCCCTTCGCCTTAACAATCTCAGTTTTCTTTTCTCCATTGCGAACAGCAAGTCCTGCTGAATCGTAGCCTCGATACTCCAGTTTTGACAGACCGTCCAAAAGAATAGGAGCGGCCTGAAGATGTCCAGTATAACCAACAATTCCACACATGATGTCTCTCTCCTCTAACGCTTACGTTTCACATGCAACTTTTTTTACAATTTCCACACCAACCTCAACTAACTGCTGTCGTCCAAACATTTCCAGATTCAGCCATGCCTTTCGTTTGTGGCGATCAATCCTTTGGATAGTGGACTCCATACCCTTAAGCGGCCCAGACAAAATGACAACCTTATCACCGATAATCATTCCCTGTGACATCTTTACAAGCTCCTCATCACCAGCAAAACGAAGTAGAAAATCAATTTCATTTTGCGTCAGCGCAATGATATCATCTCCAGCCCCCAAAAGCTTTGTCATAGCTTCTACTCTTTTTAACTGCTCATGCAGCTCATCCAAATTTTCTGATATAAGAAACAGATATCCCGGAAACAGCTTTTTCTTCTGAATATGCCACTGTCCCTTATACTTTATCTTCTCCTCATACAACGGAAGAACACAATGTGAAAGCACCTCCTTACTTATGCGCTGCTCACACTCCTGCTTTATCTTTTCTTCCCTTCCAGTGCTCGTCTGAATGACATACCACATAAAACCTCCAATTAAAGTGGCAGCAGATACGTCTGAATGGTTCCTTGCGTGCACGCTTATCTCTCAACAAAATCGTGATCCGGTATCACCGCAATATTTTCTACATCCATAGCATCAATGCGAATCCAGCGGTGCCCATCTAAAAATTGGATCAGCGTATCAATTTCAGCTTCTTTTCCCTGCACCTCCATCTCTACGCTTCCATCATCTAAATTTTTTACCCAGCCGGCAAGGCCAAGAAGCCTTGCCTTATAAACTGAGAAATAACGAAAACCTACATCCTGCACTCTGCCGTAAAAAATGATATGCTTGCGAACTACAGTATCTCCCATATGCTTTCTCCTTTACATCACTTAACCGTGCAGACTGCTCTGAAATTTTTACAGATGCAGATGACGCGGCACGCCATCTACATAGAATGGATGCAGCTCTGCCTGTATTAACGGTCTTGCATAACGTGCAAACTCTGGTGTTACATGCATGCCATCCTCGCTAATCCACTCATCCGGCACACATTTTTCCTTGTTTGCCACACGGCTTACATCAGTCAGGCCCGTCTCTGTACGGTACGGAATATCTGACACACGATAAATCGTGCACATCTTTCCAGTTTCACCGCGAAAAGCAGCTTCCACAGCAGCACCGCCTACCTGATATGCCTCTGTCACATCAGTACGGCTTGCAAGCGGAGAAGCACAGCGCTGCAAAACTGACAGCTCAACTGCTCTTGTCTTACATCCAAGATGAGCCTTAATCAAATCTGCAAGGTAACGAGCCGTACCTGAAAGTGCAGCCTTATGACCAAATGCATCCACTGCACCAGGTCCAGATACAAGATCGCACAAGAACTCACCATCTTTGTTTTTCACACCCTCGCTCACTGCAATCACAAGCGTATGACGCTCTTTTTCAAGCTGCGAAACCTTTGCAAGAAATGTTTCCTCATCAAACGCGCGCTCTGGCAGAAGAATCATATCTGGTCCATTGCAGTCTGCACCTGCTGCCAGACTCGCTGCACCTGCCAGCCATCCTGTATGACGGCCCATAATCTCAACTACTGTTACACTATTCAGGTTATAGACACTTGAATCGCAGATAATTCCTTTGATCGTTGCCGCAATATACTTTGCCGCACTTCCATAGCCCGGTGTGTGATCAGTAAACATTAAATCATTATCGATTGTCTTTGGAACACCGATAAAGCGAATGCTGCTTTTTCCCTTAGCTCCATACGCTGCCAGTCTCGCAATAGTATCCATCGAGTCATTGCCGCCGATATAAAATACAGCGCCAATCTCATATTTTTCAAATAAGTGAAACAGCTGTTTATATGGTTCCTCATCCACATCCGGATTTGGCAAACGAAAACGACAGCTGCCCAAATAGCTTGCCGGTGTACGCTTTAACAGCTCAATATCCATCTTATCACTAAGACACTCATTTAAATCAACGATCTGCTCCTGGAGCAGTCCCTGTATTCCATAGCGCATACCATATACATGCTCTGCGCCCATCGCCCTTGCTGTCTCATAAACACCTGCAAGGCTTGCATTAATTACTGCCGTCGGTCCACCTGACTGTCCAACTAATACATTCTTGATTGTCTCCATAAAACATACCTCCTCAACGAAAACAGTATACATTGTTTTTAGGATTTCAGCAAGACTTTTTTGTTTGGTCGGTATACACCTAATCCTTCTTCAACGGATCACACATTTGCAAATTAATAAATTTGATGTTAATATAGCTGATATACACCTAACTTGATTGGGTTGATAAAAAAGGAGTCCCATTTTGAAACAAAAACATTCTAATCGTCTTTATTCTGTTATTGTTAGCATCGTAGTTATTCTTCTTGTACTGATTGCTGTTTCGTTATTTTGGGTGAATAGCCGTCTATGTTTTGTCGATTACACACCATACAGCTATTCTGAATCTGGTGATGCAATCAAAAATCCATATGTTGGCTTGTACTCGATTCGCGGCTATCTATTGGCAGAGGATGCCACTTTTTCACTGCCTGAGGCAAATGCTGCAATTGATTCAGCCAGCTCTTCTTTTGAACTATCACTGATTGAAATCAATCTGAAAAATTATGGAAATTGTGATCTTTCTGATAATGCCCTTAGCCAAATTGATTCTATTTTGTCTGCATGGACTAAGACAGGCAGCCAGCTAATTTTGCGCTTCTTATATGATTGGGATGGTCAAAATTTAGAAAGTGAACCAAATGAGTTGTCACAGATTTTAACGCATATGGAACAGGTTGGACCAATCGTAAATAAGTATGCCTCATCTGTCTACATTATGCAGGGAATTTTTGTTGGAAACTGGGGCGAAATGAATAATACAACACATATGGGAAATGGTGAGATGGAAACGCTAATTCAAAAGTTGGACGATGTTATTGATCCTTCTATTTTTCTTTCGGTTCGCACTCCTGCGCAGTGGAGAACCATTGTAGGCGAGTATCATGGCACCAAAGTACCGCGTTGTCCACAGCCAAATCTTTTGTCTTCCTTGGCTTCACGTCTAGGTTTGTATAATGATGGAATGCTTGGCTCTGCAAATGATACAGGCACTTACGGGGATAAGGCAGCTGCAGATTTGGATACAAATTATAGCGATGCGTGGACACGCGAAGATGAGCTTGCCTTTCAGAACGACCTCTGCCGTTATGTACCAAATGGCGGCGAGGTGATTATTGATAATGTATATAATGACTTTGATAACGCTGTAAAAGATCTTTCGCAAATGCATGTGTCTTATCTAAACAGTGAATATGATAGCACTGTACTGAATAAGTGGAAAGAAACTATAGTAAATGGAACTGACAATGTTTGGAATGGAATGAGTGGATATGACTATATTGAACGCCATCTAGGCTACCGATATGTCCTTGACAGTTCATCGTTAAAATTTCATCCGCTATTTGATGATACCGGAATGCTGACAGTAACAATTCGAAATGTAGGCTTCTCGAATTGTTACCGTCCTCTTGAGGCAAGCGTATATGTAGTTTCAGATCTAACTGGGGATTGTGTCGCTAAGGTACCTATTGATACTGATCCACGCCTATGGAACAGTGGGGAGTCTTCCTCATTTACAGTTCCAATTGATGTGCGCAGTCTGAATAATAGGGAAAATAATACTTATACGCTTTATTTAAAATGCAGTGATACCACCCTTAACCGCACAATACTATTTGCAAATACACAGTCTCTTACAGAATATGGATACGAGGTAGGGAATATCGGGGTATCAAGGGGGGGATGGACATTTGACTTACGGTAGGGTATACTTTAGTTAATTCAAATCAATTCAACATTTTAGGGGGATAAATCATGGCAGGAGAATATAAGAAAATTGTAATTGTTACTGGTGGAAGTTCTGGCATTGGGCGCTGCACAGCATCCGCTTTGAGAGACAGCGGTTGTATTGTCTATGAGTTTAGTCGTAGAAATATCCCAATGGAGGGCATTACCCATCTGTCAGTAGATGTGACCGATGAAAACGCGGTCAACTCAGCTGTGAAACAAATCATTCAAAAAGAGACAAAAATTGATGCAGTTATCAACTGCGCAGGCTTTGGAATTTCTGGTGCAGTCGAGTTTACGTCAACCGATCAGGCAAAAGCTCAGTTTGATGTAAACTTCTTTGGAACAGTCAATGTAAATAAAGCTGTTCTCCCTTTTATGCGTCATCAGGGTAATGGTCATATTATTAATATCAGCTCAGTAGCCGCTGTAGCCCATATTCCGTTCCAGACCTTCTACTCGGCAAGCAAGGCCGCTATTTCCTCTTACTCTTACGCTTTGGAAAATGAAGTTAAACCCTATGGCATCCATGTTACTATCGTAGAGTTGGGTGACATCTGCACAGGATTTACACAGATGCGTCAGAAAAGTATTCTCGGTGATGATGAATATGGTGGACGCATCTCTCGAAGTGTCAGTCAGATGGAGCATGATGAGCAAAACGGTATGAACCCAGAAGTCATTGGAAAATACATTGCGAATATTGTGAAGAAAAAGAAACCAGCAATTGTTTACGTTGCCAGCACAAAATATAAATTCTTAAGTCTTTTGTGCAAGATCCTCCCAACTGCAGTGCGAGAAAAAATCGTAGAAAAAGTATATGGGTAAAGCTTTACTCATGCAGTTCCAGCGGCAGTCCGTCCGGGTCATGGAAGAAAGTCATGCCCTTAGCTAGATACACGGGCTGTCCCCAATGTAGTCAACTCAAAATTTTACATTTTCATTCCAATCATATGTGTAATATACAGCCACATTATTTTTGAATTTTTCAAAGCTTTTATAAAACTTTTGATTTACTGAATCAAAAATTTCTTTTGCATACTCGCCATCGTAATCATGTGCCAATTGATTTCTTGCCTTAAGCATTACAAGCCACTCGTCATCATCAATCAATCCATTTACATATGCTGTTTTTAAAACTTCTCTTGGAGATCCAATTGCAAAATCTGTAATTCCCATATTTTTAACAAGAATATCTTTCATTACTTTCCAAGATATATCAAATGCCAAATTAAAATTTTGAACTGTTCCCTCCAAAACAAAATCGGCTTCTGGATCAGCTTTCTGGCTTTTCTTTAAATTTTCCAGGCATCTGCAAAACGTATTATAACGATTAATAAATTTGTTTTCCATATCGTTCAATGTCCTCCTTTAAATATTGATTACGCACATTATCATAATCAACAACATCAATCTTACGCAACGTTTCTATTTTTTCCACTGCATCTTCCAGTTTTAATATATCTTTGCATCCCTTAACAGCAAAATCAATATCACTTCTTTCTAATGCTGTATTTGTTGCAAATGATCCAAAAAGTATTAAATGCTCTACTCCCTGTTTTTGGCAGATATCTATCATTTCTTGTATGATTGTTTCGATACTCATCATTGACATAAAGTATCTCCCTTCTACTGAAAAATTTTTCAAGCCCGAAAAAATTCCTTATTAACTGCTTTACTCGTGCAATTCAAGCGGTAAACCGTCCGGGTCATGGAAGAAAGTCATCTTCTTGCCGGTATAATCGTCAACCCTAATCGGCTCACATTCAATTCCTGCTGCTGTCAGCTCTTTCACCGTCTGCTCAACGCTATCAACGCTGAAAGCAAGATGACGCAAACCACATGCCTCCGGGCGATTCACACGCTTCGGAGGATTTTCCTCAGCGAAAATCTCCAACTCCGTAAGTTCATTAACACGAAGATCCAGCTTCCAGTCTTTACGCTCTAGGCGGTAGTTTTCTCTGACGACAGAGAATCCCAGCTTGTTCACATAGAAATCCTTTGCTGCTTTGTAGTTGGATACAATGATTGCAATATGATGTATTTTTGATAAATTCATTTTTCTTACACTCCATTTCTTTTATTTCCGTCACAAACTATATGGCAGCCTTCAAAAAAGACCAGTTTAGTATCAGGTGGGCTGGCACGTACCGTTTCTGGCTAAGCCAAGTGGACAGTAATTAAGCCGGATGCAAAATAAAGCAGCCACCACACCTGTCACCACTGGCTCCCCTTTTTCTCAGTATATCATATTATACACATAATATCAAATTATTTTCCAATTCTAGAAACACAATAAAACAGCCACCACATCTATCAATCCCTACTGGCTCATCGAACTAAGCTAGTAAAAACTAACCTTTTTCCCATATTTATCAGCAAAACTTGCTGTTATCATTGCACCACTGCCTCTACCTGCTGCTATAACGATTAACCTGTCTAACCATGAAGCAATTAGTCTATTTCGCTGCGGAAATGTGTGATACTCCCACGCGCGTTCTTGCGAACGGGCGGGGCTTCTTGAGACATGGT